>Ga0172363_10004772_pt1 | contig 10944 bp, 9 predicted proteins | sample LakKivs2_kivu2a2_FD_114541 | JGI IMG/M metagenome (GOLD analysis project Ga0172363, IMG submission 114541) | Sediment microbial communities from Lake Kivu, Rwanda - Sediment s2_kivu2a2 | ecosystem: Environmental > Aquatic > Freshwater > Lake > Sediment | place: Rwanda: Western Province, Lake... | reverse complement strand
GGCGGATCCAAGTGCGCTTCCTTCCGCCAGTCGCTCGTGAGAAACCTGCCCCGGGCAGGCTTCTCAACGCCGCTCACGCCGTGTCTTCAAGCGCGGCCTGATGCTGCAGGCTACTGGCGGATCCAAATGCGCTTCCGCCAGTCGCTCGTGAGAAGCCCGGGACGGGCTTCTCATGCGGCTCGGTCTATCCCTCGAGGGCGGCCCGAGCCGCAGCAAGGCGCGCGATGGGCACGCGGTACGGGCTGCAGCTCACGTAGTTCAGCCCCACGCGGTGGCAGAAGTGGATCGACGTGGGATCTCCGCCGTGCTCGCCGCAGATGCCGAGCTTGATCGACGGCCGCGTCTTCCGCCCCAGCTCGCACGCCATCGCGACCAGCTTCCCAACCCCGTCTTGGTCGAGAACCTGGAACGGGTCCTTCTCGTAGATGCCGAGGGCGACGTACTCCTTGAGGAACGAGCCCGAGTCGTCACGGGAGAATCCGCACCCCATCTGGGTGAGGTCGTTGGTCCCGAAGCTGAAGAACTCGGCCTCCCGGGCGACTTCGTCGGCGGTCACCGCGGCGCGCGGGACCTCGATCATCGTCCCGATCAGGTAGGGAATCTCCTTCTTCGTCAGCCCGTTCTCCTTCAGAACCTCCTCGGCGGTGCGCTCGACGAGGTCGCGCTGGAGCTTCAGCTCCTTCACATGCCCAACGAGCGGGATCATGATCTCGGGCCGCACCTTCGTGCCCTTCTTGTGGACGTTGCACGCCGCCTCCATGATCGCGCGAGCCTGGATTTCCGAGATCTCGGGGAACGTAATCCCGAGCCGGCAGCCGCGGTGGCCGAGCATCGGGTTGAACTCGTGCAGCGCGCTCACCTTCTCCCGGATGACGCCCACGGGAACGCGCATGACCTCGGCCACCTCTTCCTGCCCGGCGACGTCGTGGGGCAGGAACTCGTGCAGCGGAGGATCGAGAAGCCGGATCGTGGCGGGGCGCCCCTCGAGGGCCCTGTAAATCCCCTCGAAGTCGCCGCGCTGCATGGGAAGGAGCTTCGCGAGGGCCGCCCGGCGGCCGGCCTCGTCCTCGGCGAGGATCATCTCGCGGACGGCGACGATGCGATCGCCCTCGAAGAACATGTGCTCGGTCCGGCAGAGGCCGATGCCCTCCGCGCCGAACTTCACGGCGACGGCGGTGTCGTTTGGCGTGTCCGCGTTGGTTCGGATGCCGAGCCTGCGAACCTCGTCCGCCCAGCCGAGGAGCGTGCCGAAGTCGCCCGCCAGCTCGGGGTCCTGGGTCTTGATCGCGCCTTGGTAGACGGCGCCCGTCGTTCCGTTCAAGCTGATCGCGTCTCCGGCGCGAACCGTCTTGCCACGGACTGTGAAGTACCCCTTCGCGTAGTGGATCGACAGGTCTCCCGCGCCGACGACGCAGCACTTGCCCATGCCGCGGGCGACGACAGCGGCGTGGCTCGTCATCCCGCCTCGTGCCGTCAGGATTCCCTGCGCCGCGTTCATGCCCCCGACGTCCTCGGCCGACGTCTCGATCCGCACCAGGACGACGCGCTTCCCCGCCGCAGCCGCGGCCTCGGCGGCTTCGGCCGAGAACACGACGCTCCCCGTAGCGGCGCCGGGGCTCGCGGGCAGGCCCTTCGTCAGCACGGGCGCCTTCGCCTCCTCCTTCGGGGCGAACGTCGGGTGGAGGAGCTGGTCGATCTGCTCGGGCGTGACCCGCCCCAGCGCCTCCTTCTTGTCGATCATCCCGCTCTCGGCCATCTCTACCGCAACGCGCACGGCCGCGGCGGCCGTTCGCTTGCCGTTCCGCGTCTGGAGCATGTACAGGCGTCCGCTCTCGATCGTGAACTCGATATCCTGCATGTCGCGGTAGTGTTCTTCGAGCTTCGTTCGGATCGCCAGCAACTCCTTGTAGTTCTTCGGCATCTCCTTCTCGAGCGTGGAGATCGGTTGGGGAGTCCGGATGCCCGCTACGACGTCCTCGCCCTGCGCGTTCATGAGGTACTCGCCGTAGAAGACGTTCTCGCCGGTCGCCGGGTTGCGAGTGAAGGCGACGCCCGTGCCGCACCCCTCGCCCATGTTCCCGAACACCATCGCCTGCACGTTGACGGCGGTGCCGAGGAGGCCGCGGATGTCATACAGCTCCCGATACTTGATCGCGCGCGGGTTGTTCCAAGATCGGAAGACGGCCTCGATGGCGCCCCACAGCTGCTCCTTCGGATCCTGAGGGAACGGTCGCCCCATCCGCTTCTGGATCGCCGCCTTGAACCGCTCGACGAGATCCAAGAGCGCGTCGGCATCGAGGTCGGTGTCGAGCTTCGCTTCCCTCGCCTTCTTCACCTCGTCGAGGAGGACCTCGAACGGGTCGAGGTCGGCCTCGCTCTCCGGCTTGAGCCCCATCACAACGTCGCCGTACATCTGAAGCAGTCTTCGGTACGAGTCGTAGGCGAAGCGGCGGTTGCCCGACTTCGCGGCGAGGCCTTCCACCGTCTTGTCGGAGAGACCGAGGTTGAGAATCGTGTCCATCATCCCCGGCATCGACGCCGCGGCGCCGGAGCGCACCGACACGAGGAGCGGGTCCGCCGGGTCGCCGAACCGCTTGCCCGTCTCCTGTTCGAGTCGCTTCAGGTTCAGGGCGACCTCATCCTCCAGCCCCTTCGGGTACGCGCCGCTGTGCTCCTGGTAGTGGGCACAGACTTGCGTCGTGATGGTGAACCCTGGCGGAACGGGGATTCCGAGCCCGGCCATCTCGGCCAGGTTGGCTCCCTTGCCGCCGAGCAGATCCTTCATCGTCGCGTTGCCGTCCGACCGGCCCTTGCTGAAGAAGTAGACGTTCCTCATCCCAGGCGCACCTCCGTATGCGCAGCCGACCTCGTCCTATTCTGAGAAGAGCGCCTCGACGAACTCCGCAGCCGAGAACGCGTGCAGGTCCTCCGCCGACTCGCCGACGCCGACGAACAGGATCGGGAGCCCGAGCGACTCGCGGATCGAGAGAATCACGCCGCCCTTGGCCGTGCCGTCGAGCTTCGTCAGCACGAGGCCGGAGAGGTCGATCGCGGCGTGGAAGCGCTCCGCTTGCGCGATGCCATTCTGCCCTGTGGTTGCGTCGAGCACAAGGAGTCGCTCGTCCGACGGGCGGTCAAGCTTTCGGACCACCGTTCGCTCGATCTTGCGCAGCTCCTCCATCAGGTTGTGCTTAGTCTGCAGCCTCCCAGCCGTGTCGATCAACAGGACGCCCCCCGTGCGCTCGATGTGGTCGAGGGCGTCGAAGACGACGGCGGAGGGGTCGGCGCCCTCCTGATGCCGCACGAGGTCGGCGCCGATCCGCGCGGACCACACCGCAAGCTGCTCCACCGCGGCGGCGCGAAAGGTGTCGGCGGCAGCGAACGTGATCGGGAGCGCCGGCTGGTCTTCACGTAGGTGGGCGGCGATCTTCGCGATCGTCGTCGTCTTCCCGGCGCCGTTCACTCCGGCGACGAGAAGCACCGTGGGCTCCCCGTCAGTCCGGATGCCCAGCGGGCGGGCGGGCGCCGCGAGCCGAGCGATGAGAATCGACTTCAGCACGTCGAGCGGGTCGCGGGAGTCCTTCCGCGCGGCTTCCCGCAGCTCGGAGACGAGGTTCGCCGACAGGCCCGCGCCGACGTCGCCCGCGATCAGGATCTCCTCCAACTGCTCGAGGTCGGCGTCCGTCAGCCCCTTGCGACCTCGGAGCACCGAACTCAAGGAGTCGGCCAGTCCGGCGCGCGTCTTCTTCAGCCCCGACTTGAGGCGATCAAACCATGCAGTCACATCTCCTCCGGGGCCGCCATCCCGAGCATGCGGAGGGATCGCCGCAGCACGAGGCCGATCCCGCGCAGGAGAGCGAGCCGCGCGAGCGTCGTCGCCTCCTCGTCTGACAGAACGCGGTAGCGGTCGTAGTACCCGTGGAACGCACGCGCGAGTCCGAGCGCGTACTCCGGCAGGAGGTGCGGAGCGAACCCATCGGCGGCCAAGTAGATCGTCGCGGGGAACAGATCGAGCCGCTTGATCAGGTCGAGCTCTTCCCGCTCGACGAGCGGCGAGAGGTCGACTCGAGCCCAGTCCGCGTCAGCGGGAAGGCGCTGTGATCCTCCCGCTGCGGCAGCCTTCCGGAAGAGGGCCGCGGTCTCCGCCTTCCTGAAAACAGCGGAGATCCTCGTGTGGGCATACTGGATGTACGTCGCCGGATTGTCGAGCGACTGGCTCTTCGCGAGGTCGAGGTCGAAGTCGAGGTGCGCCTCCGGCTTCCGCGAGATCATGAAGTAGCGAACGATGTCCGGACCGACCTCGTCCAGGAGGTCGCGCAGGGTTACGAACCGCCCGGCGCGGGTGGACATCCGCTGCACCTCCCCGCCCTCCTTCAGGCTCACGAACTGATGGACGCCGTAGCGGAGGAACTCGGGGTCGAAGCCGAGCGCCGCGAGCGCCGCCTTGACACACGCCTGCTCGACGACGTGGTCGGTGCCTTGGACGTTGACCACTTGGTCGAAGCCGCGCGCGCGCTTGTCGATGTGGTAGGCAATGTCGACCATGAGGTAGGTTGGGCGGCCATCACTCCGGATGAGAACCGAGTTCTTGCCGCCCGGCACGTGGTCGGCGCGCAGCCACACGGCGCCATCTTCTTCGTAGACCGCCTGGTGTGCGCGGAGCTGCGAAAGCGCGTCCTCCACCTTCCCTTCGCGGTGCAGGGTCGCCTCGCTGAAGAACACGTCAAACCGAATCCCGAGGGAGGCGAGGTCGTCGCGAATCGACGCCGAGATGCGATCCACGGCCTCACGGCGGAAGACGGTCTGCGCCTCCTCGTCGAATGCCGGGTACTCCACGGTGAGCGAGGCACGAACCTCACGAGCGAGGTCCTTCAGGTACTCCCCTTGGTACCCGCCGTCGGGGATGTCGCGCGACTCGCCGAACAGCTCGCGGTAGCGGATCCACAGCGACTCCGCGAGGAGGTCGATCTGGTTGCCCTCGTCGTTGAAGTAGTACTCCCGCTTCACGTCGTACCCGACTTCGCTGTGCAGCGACGCCAGGACGTCACCAAGGACGGCCTGCCGGCCGTGGCCGACCGTGAGTGGTCCGGTCGGATTCGAGCTCACGAATTCGACCTGCAGCTTGCGGTGATGCCCGAAGCCCCACTTCCCGTACTCTGCGCCGTCCGCCAGCATCTTCCGCAGCCCCTCTTGGACAGCGTCGGCGGCGAGAAACAGGTTGATGAACCCCGGGCCGGCCACTTCGACCCTGTCGATTCCCGTGGACGGAAGGCCCTCGAGTTCCTGCACCAGCCGCGCAGCGACCTCCCGCGGCGGGACGCCCTTCTCTTTCGCGACAACCATCGCCAGGTTTACCGCGTAGTCGCCGAACTCGGGCCGATCGCTGGCTCGGACGTCGAACATACTGGCCCCTCTAGCCCACGGCGTCTTGTCCTTCGCAGCAAGAAGGGCGTCGTAGATCGGGTCGGTGAGATAGGAGTGCGTGTAGCCTGGCATATCCCGATGTTACGACAACCGCGTCGGTCTCTCGACGATGAACCGCATGCCGGTGCGAACCTCGCCATCGATCTCGAGCTCCATGAATCCGGGCACGACGCGCACAGGAGGGTCTCCCTCCTTCTCGAGGAGCCGGCGAGCGATGGCGATCGCCTTGACCGTCTGGTTGACGGCCCCTGCTCCAATCGCGTGGATCTCGACCACCGAATCCTTCTCCAGAGCGCCCGCGATGGCTCCCGAGACGGAGTTAGGGTTGGAGCGGGATGCGACCTTCAGGATGTCCATGGGCGATCCCTCCGCGACGTATGCTGCGTCCGAATAGCGTTCCCTAGCGCGATCCAGTATAGCGACCGGTCCCGGAGCGGTCAATTGCGAGGGCGACGGCCTCCACAGTGTGCCAGTCCTCCATAGAGTGCGCGACGCCGAGCCCCTAAGGACTGAGGATCGTCAGGCTTCTCTCGCCCTCCACAGCGCTTCGTTCGGTGGCACCTCGAGGCGGGAGTTGACGTCCCGAGCGCTCCACTCTCCTGGCACAGGGCCGTCGAGCGCACCTACGTGGAGAAGATGAACAAGGATCACTTGACACGTGGTGATGAACACACCTATAGTCCTACCATGCCAAAGCACCTTCGGATCCCGGGCTTCGTGGCTCTCGTGGGATTGTGCGGTTCCATTGTGGGCTCAGTGATTGCGCAGCTCCCTTGGTACTTCGCCTTGGCAGTCGTGCTCGGGATCACGCTCGGTCTCTTCCTCCTGGGATTGGCTTGGCGGTTCCTTTGGGGGCTTATGTCGCGACTCGCCAACGTGGAAGAGCAAGCGAATGAGAGCCATGCTTTGGCTGAGAAGGTGGCGGATTCGTGCCGTGACTCGTCGACGAAACTAGACGGAGTTGTGGCCCATCTCGATGAGCTCGAGATCAGCCTGAAGATACTCGGCATGATCTCACACGTACTCGCCTGGAAGAGCGAGATCAGGTTCATCAGCCGCCACCGAGAGACGATTCTCGACGCAGACGGAGCAGGGAATGACAAGACCCTGATTACACAAGTCATGACGCGCCGTCGTCCCGGGCCACCGATCGAGATGTTCCCTGTAATGGTTTCGACGGATAGGCGGCATGTCTCCTTCGAGGACTTGAAGTACAGGATCGAGTCCCGAGGAGTTGCGGAGCTGGTGGACTACGAGCGTCTCCTGATCAATGATCGACTTGTCCGCTACATCATATACAATCGCCTTCTGACTCCGATGGTCTACGAGGGGCAGCCGGTGCAGTTCGTACACAGCACCTGTGCCAATCTCGACGACCCCACAAGTGATTGGGTTGGCATCGAGGCAGGTGGCGACACACAGCTGCTGGGAATCGTCGTCTGGTTCCCGTCCATCAATTGGGTTGTCGACTCCGTTGAGGTTCTGCGAGGGCCGGCCCCGATCTCACGAACGAGAGACACCACCCAGGCCGCCGTGGGAGCCGGAGAACATACAGGAAGGCTGCGAACGAGGATCACTTGGAGCAAGCTCATGCCGATTGCTAATGAAACCTATTTTATCAGATGGAGAGCCCACGAGCTCACACCCGCGTCGACCCAGCCCGACGCCCACCAGCAACAGGAGTGATTGTCCAGTGATCCTATCGCGGCATGTCCGAGAAGAGCCGAAGAAGGGGACGATTCGACAGCTCCTCGGGGACTCTCTCGGGGCGACGTACCGGGTAGCCTTGCGCAAAGGTGCACGAATCGGGTAACGTAGCAGGCGCGAGCGCTCAGAACAGAGTGTCGAAGAGGTGACTGGAGATGGTAGGTATGCTAGGCGGACTGACTGGCAAGTATCCGGGTGCTATGCCCGCTAATCCCTATCGGAACCGTCTTTCCGGAGACTCCCAAGGGTAGCCTTTCTCCGTTCAGGCCCTTGTTCCTTGTCGCTTCCCATCGGTCGCGAGTCTTTTCTTTCCTGGAAGGTCACCTTCCTGTCTTTATATGAGCTTCAAGGAAGACTGCCGGTCTCTCTTCCGTCTCACGACCGACGTCGCGGTGTCTTCGGCACTCACCTAGTTCGCGGGACCAAAGCAACGCGCCGCGCCACCCAGGGAAGCCTCGCGCTGATACTGCACCGGGTACGACGAGACTCCGCGGAGTGCTCACTGAGCATGGCCGCGAGTTGCCGACAGGACCACGAGTACCGCTCCAAGACTCTTCGCTAGCGCTTTCTCGCCTTCGCCGTGACACTGGCGACGCAGGCTGCGAGGTCGGCCGGGTCGACCTCCTGTCCGTCGACAACGGAGGTTGGGTCGGAGGAGCATTCTCTAAACGCCACCTCGCCACTCCACTCCTTGACGATCTCGACCTCGTCGAATCCTGCGGCGCGGATGGCCGCGAGGTATTCCGCCTTGAGGCTCGCGCCGGCGATACAGCCGACGTAGGCGTCGATCGACTCGCGAACCGAGCGCGGCAGCTCCTTCAGGAGGACGATGTCGGACAGGAACATGCGCCCGCCCGGTTTGAGGACTCGGTACGCCTCGCGAAACACCTGCGGCTTGTCAGGCGACAGGTTGACGACGCAGTTCGAGATGATCACGTCGACCGACGCGTCGGCAACCGGCAGGTGCTCGATCTCACCGAGCCGGAACTCGACGTTCGCGATCTTCTCCCGGCACGCGTTCTCGCGCGCTCGTTCGACCATCTCCGAGGTCATGTCAACGCCGATGGCGCGGCCGCTCGACCCCACCTTCTCCGCGGCGAGGAAGCAGTCGATGCCCGCGCCGGAGCCGAGATCGAGGACCACTTCGCCGCGACGTAGGGACGCGATCGCCGTCGGGTTCCCGCAGCCGAGGCCGAGGTCCGTGCCGCCCGGGATCGCCTGAAGCTCGGCCGCGCTGTACCCCATCGCCTCGCTCGGCGAGCCGGCTCCACCGCAGCAGGATCGCGAGGAGGAGCAGCCGCAGTCTCCCTTCTTCGCCCGCTCGCCGTAGCGCGTCCGAACCACCTTCCGTACTTCCTCTTGACTCACGTGTCCTCCTTCTCGCCGGTCGCCTCGAAGAGCATCCCCCGCACCGTGATCCCGAGCTCGTCGACGGGGGACAGCACGAGACAGCAGACACGTCCGTCCTTCTCGACCGTCGTCAGCGCGAGTCGATCGCCGCCGCGCAGCCCGGCGCGCTCGCGAACGTCCTTCGGAAGCACCATCTGCCCACGATCGTCAATGCGGACGAGCGCCTGCACGGCGCAGCACCCACCGCGAGCGTCCTTGTCCCCCACAGCTCGTCGCTTGGTCATTGCCACTCCTAACGCCACTGATTTATCAGATAAATCAGATGTGGATGATACACCCCGCGAGCGCGCACATCCACCGGAGCGAAGCACCGGCCCCGAGAGCCCACGGCTCCTTAGGACGTTCCCCGTCCGCGCTGCGGTTGAACGGATCCTGCGACGCGCTGTACGCTCTCCGGACTGTGGAGGTGGAGCATGAAGCGGGTCCTCGGAGTGGCCCTTCTCGTCTTCGCTCTCGGGCTCGCTGTCGCCGCCGGCCCGTTCGATCGCGGCCCGTACTCCGGTGCGCCCGCCGCCGACTCGGTTGTCGTCTGCTGGACCGCGTCGCCTCCCATGGCCGGGAGGGTTGAGGTCGCCGCCGCCGCCGCGTACGCCGAGAGCGCCACGTTCGAGCGCGCGATCGATGTCCCGGTCCCGTCAAGCGACCGCGCCGGGACGGAGGTTCGAGTTACGGCCCTGGAGCCGGGAACAGCGTACGTTTACCGCGTCTCGGTGCAGAGCGGCTCAGAGACGTACGTGAGTCCGGTTGGCCGATTCTGCACGGCCCCCTCAGCCGGAGATCCAGTGCGTTTCGCCGTCCTCGCCGACACACAGCAGCAATGGGAGGGGGAGAACCGCCTCGCGGCGGTGGGCGACGCGATCGCCGCGGACGCTGACACGATGCCCTTCGACTTCGTGCTCCACGCCGGCGACCTGGTCGAGTCCCCCGTCGGGACGTACTGGGACTACTGGTTCGACTCGTTTGACTCGATGCTGCTCGCCGCGCCATTCATCCCCGTGCTCGGGAACCACGAGAAGAACTCCCGCTCGTACTACGACGCGTTCCCCCACCCACCCGGCGCAGGGCAGAACGACGAACGCTGGTGGGCGCTACATTGGGGCGACGTTGTCGTCGTCGGCCTCGACACGAACGCCAGCCGCGCCGATCGGATCATCGAGCAGCAGGCGTATGCCGAGAAGGAGCTCTCCGGCCCGGAACGACACAAGTTCGTGATCTTCCACCATCCGGTGTACTCCTCCGACGCGTATCACGGAAGCGGGTACGGGTACGAGAAGATCTACCACCCGATCTTCGTGCGGACCGGAGTCGACGTCGTGTTGAACGGGCACGCCCACAACTACGAGAGGATCGAGAGGGACGGCATCACGTACCTCGTCCTGGGAGGGGGAGGCGCCGTGCCACGCGGTCTTGCACCGACGCACGTCGACGGCTCGATCGTCGCGGTCGAAGGCCGCAACTTCTACGCCCGCGTCACGGCCACGCGCAAAGGCATCTCCGTCGACATCGTCTCGGTCGCCGAGGCAAGCGAGACGTCGTTCGTCGTGACCTCGGACGCGCTCCTCGACTCGTTCTTCCTGCCGTGCAGGCCGGAGACTCCGCGGATCCCGTGGACGGCCCTCGCGGTGCTCGCCGTCGTCGTCGGAATCCTTCTGTGGGTCGTGGTTCGCGGCGATCGCTAGCTACGGAGTGATGGGCGCGGCGCTGCCCGCCGCCGTCCCCGAGAGGAGGCAGGGTGCCTCGAAACGTGGAGATCAAGGCGCGGCTTCGGGATCCTAAGGCGGTCGAGGAGCGTGCGGCCCGCCTGTCGGACGGCCCCAAAGAGCTTCTGGACCAGGAAGACACGTTCTTCCACGCTCCCGCTGGCCGGCTGAAGCTCCGCGTCGTCCCGAACAGGCCGGGCGAGCTGATCTTCTACCGCCGAGACGACGCAGCGGGGCCGAAGATGTCCGAGTACGACATCCACCGCACCCAGGATCCGGCGTCCCTCCGCGACCTCCTTGCCCGCGCGTGCGGAGTGCGCGCCGTGGTCCGCAAGCGTCGAATCCTGTACCAGATCGGTCGTACGCGCGTCCACCTCGACGAGGTCGAGGAGTTGGGCGCATTCCTCGAGCTGGAGGTCCTCTTGGAGGACGGCGAGACAGGCGAGGAAGGTGAGGCGGTCGCGAACGATCTCCTCAAGCGGCTTGGTGTTCCGCCCGAGGATCGCGTCGCCGGAGCCTACATCGACCTTCTCGAGGGGACCCGGCCGTGACGCTCCGGTTGTTCGACGATGCGGCGGCGTTCCTCGACGTCGCCGGGCCGCGGCTTCTTGCGCGGGAGGCGGAGAACGCACTCCTCCTCGGCGTGGCCACCGCGGTGCGCGACGGCCGGCGGTACGGGCCCGAACCCGCGTTCCTTGCGTGT
>Ga0172363_10004771_pt1 | contig 10945 bp, 8 predicted proteins | sample LakKivs2_kivu2a2_FD_114541 | JGI IMG/M metagenome (GOLD analysis project Ga0172363, IMG submission 114541) | Sediment microbial communities from Lake Kivu, Rwanda - Sediment s2_kivu2a2 | ecosystem: Environmental > Aquatic > Freshwater > Lake > Sediment | place: Rwanda: Western Province, Lake... | reverse complement strand
GTTACCGGTCATTCCTGAGAAATCGGCGGCACCAGAAAAGGCATCCTGCATGCCCATCCCGGTGAGGGTGTCCTTCAGGCTGAATTCCGAATCGAATTCAAACCTGGGCATGGTCAGGCTGACCGCGCTAGGTTGCAGGCCGCTCATGATATCAGCTATCTGCTGAAACTGAAGTCCTTCTTCAAAAGCCTGGAAGTTCCCGGATGCAGGAAGCAAAATCACCATGGAGAGTTCATCGCCATCATATAGCAGCTCGACTGCCTGGTATCCTTCCCCTTCCGTGTAGCCGAATGACTCCGTTTGCTTCATCATCGGCACCGTCACCTGCCCGCCGTCGAGCAGATAGAACGGGCCGTTTGCTGTCATATCCTTATCGAAACGGTTCTCCCAGGCGGCATTGAAGTAGATGGCATTGGTCAGCACGAGTCGAGTGAAAGCATCAATCGCGCCTGGCGGGATAAGGTTTTCGATGCGACCTTCCGTCTGGTCGCTTATCCATTCATTAATGGCCAGGCGGGACTCCTCCGCCTGTGTCATGAAGTCCATTGCTCTCAATCCAGCCCCGTAGTTCTCGGCCAGGACATCGAGGAAGTCGGGAAGGAAGGTGTAGTCCTTTTGCCCCCAGATGGCGTTAGCAATGTTCAGCCTGAATCCTTCGTCGTCCTTGCCCTGGGCACCTTCACCTCTGCTGGCGAGTTCTGAATCCAGCCAGTTAAACGCAGGGTGTAGCCTGTCCTGATCAAGTATGAATTGAAGGGTCTCCGCCATCTGTTGAGCGGTTTCGCCGCGGGCTCCCGCGTATGTCATCGCCAGCGCCAGTGAAATGCTGTAGGGTGAATAGAAAAGATTGCCCTCCTCCCCCTTAAGTGCCTGATAAAGCTCAAAAGCGAACGCACTGTTCCCTTCAACCAGCAATGCTTGGTCGCCTGCACTGACGTCCGGTGACGCTATTCGCTCTTTGTCTGATTTGAGCAACTCCCCTGGCGCCGCCTGAGTGCAGCCTATCACCGGCAACATCAACCCCACGATTAATACTAGTGCCAATGCCTTTTTCATCCCAGTGACCTCCTACTGATGTCTTCACCATCCGTTCTCTGCCCGGCTCAAATTTGGCCGCCTGGAAGCTCTACAACTTCGGTTTGAGCACCCGAAGACGATTCCTCGACCCCGGGCTCTAGCCGGTACACGGGAGGTGTCCAGGTTGAGTACGGCAGCTCCACCTCGTTGATGTAACCCAGACTGTCCAGGTTATTCATCCTTATCTTAGCCTGCGAGATGGTGTAAAGAACATCGCCTATGTAGAGAGACCGCTCTACTGCAAAAGGAGAGTAATAGTAGTAATAACCCTGCTCTGGGGTAGTGAGGTCATCAATGTGTGTGATCCTACCCCTAAGTTGAAGCCCATTTTCTATAGATATATCAAATACGTATGCGCCTTGGTAGACAGGCTCGCCGTAAGCCCACGCAAGCTCCTCCTCGGAATACTCCGTCACATCTACCTTTGCCTCCAAAATGGGCATCACCATCAAGCTCCTCGACTTATCAAATAGAAGTGCCTTGTGGTCCCACAGCACGGGCGAATCGGAGCCCCTGTCTCCTATTTCGAGTTTTGATATCTCTATCGGGTGGCTGACATCGCTGACATCGAACAGCGATATCTTGACCCCTTGATACCAGGCGAATTCCCCCGCGTCTGTTGTCTCCTTGCCTATGCCTATGATGTGAGTTTCATCGTAGGGGTGAAGATAGTCTGAGTAGCCTGTAACCTTCAAGTACCCAAGCTCCCTGGGGTCACTGGGGTCACTCAGGTCTATCACGAATAGCGGGTCGACCTGCTTGAAGGTCACCAGATAGCCTCTTTCGCCCATGAACCGGGCTGAATAGGTCATCTCTCCGGGAGCGAGACCTTCCAGCGAGCCAACGATGTTAAGATCCATATCCAGAATGTACATGTGGTTCCCGGTCGTTTCCCCGTACGTTGTCGTTGCCACTCTGAAGTAGCCGTCATACTCGTCCATGGAAAACTGATCTAGCACCATACCGGGGACCTCACCGCTGGCGACATACTCGATTGCGTCGCCTTCTATATGAATTCGGTGGACAGAGGTGCTTCCGGAGTTCCAGACCTCCGTTCCCAATACATCGGTCCCCCACACCGGGAAGGTCAGGTAAATGTTGTTCAGAGAGACATACACGCTGCTGCTGGCCCCCAGCAGGATTGTTTCATATGTTGGCTCCTGGTTGTCGTTCTGTGTGTTTATAGCCATAATGGTGGTGTACATGTAATAGTAGTCGGACACATCGGAATAGTAGATATCTGTGGCCGGTATTTCGGTCTCGTTGCCGCCGGAAGAAACCTCGGGAAGATTCACCTCACCCTCTTCCTCGTACACGGGCTCATTTGTCACCACATAAGCGTAATCCCCAATCATCCGTGAACTCACATATTGTCCGTTGGCAGAGACGTCCCTCTGCAACTGAGGGTTAGCCCTATCCGACACATCATATACTTTGATAGATATAGTCGGCGATACGTAAGGCATGTACTCTTCCTTCACACCGGGGACATCGCCGTAATAAACATAATAAGGCATCTGTTCCTCAAACAGGACCAGCCTATCTTCATTGATGAATATCCCTATTATGGTCCCCTCCAACTCAATTTGGGACACGATTTGAGCCTGTTCAGGAGGGTAGGCCTTCACGATGATCGTCTTGTTCCCGGAGACCACGTAAATATACTCTCCGTCGGTCTTAACAATGTCCGCCTCGTCTACTCCGGCAACCTGAATGTTAGTCGTGGAGTAGTCGAACCCAGCGGGAGCGGGGACAACAGCATCGCCTTCCGCTCCAGCAGTTCCTGACCAGAAGCGGCCGGGGGTAACGAGCATACCCTTGTCTTGTGTGTTCGAATTCACAAATTCCTGCAACTCCTGATAAGAAGAGAACCTGCTGATTTCCGAAGGCCCAGGATAGACTGTCGTGCACTGGAGAGTTGTCAGCGCCGTGACAACCAGGACCAGGCACAAAGCCACTCTAACAACATCGCTTTTCATTTTCATTTACCTCCTGCCGCTATCTGCTTAGTCCGCTCTTCCCATCAGCTCACATTTTCCCACCCGGAACCGTTTCAACTCCAGACTCAGCGCCTTCAGACGGTCCCTCGGCCGGTGGCTCTTCAGGCGGGTACTCGTAAGGCATCCAGGTTGAGTCTGGCAACGGCACCTCACCGATGTAATCCAGATTCTCCAGGTTGTTCATCTTTATCTTGGCTTGCGAGACAGTGTAGAGAACATCGCCTATGTAGAGACACCGCTCTACTGCAAAAGGCGAGTAATAGTAGTAATAACCCTGTTCGAGGTTAGCGAGATCGTCAATGTGTGTGATCCTACCCCTGAATTGAAGCCCATTTTCTATAGATATATCAAATACATATGCGCCCTGGTAGGCAGGCTCGCCATAAGCCCACGCCAACTCCTCTTCAGAGTACTTTGACACATCCACTTGTGCGAGCAGGATAGGCATTACCAGCAGATTCCTAGACTTGTCAAACAGGAGAGCTTTGTGGTCATACAGGATGGGCGAATCGGTGCCCCTATCTCCTATTTCAAGCTTCGATATCTCTACCGGGTGGCTGACGTCGCTGACATCGAACAGCGATATCTTCACCCCCTGATACCAGGCAAATTGCCCGGCGTCTGTTGTCTCCTTACCTATCCCTATGATGTGGGTTTCGTCGTACGGCTGAAGGTAGTCTGAGTAGCCGGTTACCTTCAAGTACCCGAGCTCTCTGGGGTAGTAGGGGTCGCTGAGGTCTATCACGAATAGTGGGTCAACCTGTTTGAAGGTCACCACGTAGCATCTGTCGCCCATAAACCGGGCTGAATAGATCCTTTCCCCGGGAGCGAGGCCTCCCAGTGAGCCCACAATGTTGAGATCCGTATCCAGAACGTATACCTGGTTCCCGGTCGTCTCCCCATAGGTTGTGGTTGCCACCCTGAAGTAGCCATCATACTCGTCCATGGAGAACTGATTCAGCACCATGCCGGGGACCTCGCCGCTGGCAACATACGCGATACTGTCGCCTGCTATCTGAATTCGGTAGATAGAAGTGCCCTCGCCGTCTCCCATATTGTCTCCCCACACCGGGAAGGTCAGGTAAATGTTATTCAGAGAGACATACACGTTGCTGCTGGCCCCCAGCAGGATTGTTTCATATGTTGGCTCCTGATTGTCGTTCTGCGTGTTTATAGCCATAATTGTCGTGTACATGTAGTAGTAGTCAGACACATCGGAATAGTAGATATCTGTGGCCGGTGTCTCTGTCTCGACGCCGCCAGATGAAACTTGGGGAAGTTTCACTTCATCGTTCTCTTCATAGACAGGCTCGTTTATCACCACGTAAGCATAATCGCCTATCATCCGTGAGCTGAGGTACTGGCCATCGGCGGAAATCTCCCTTTGCAACCGGGGGTTTTCCCGGTCCGAAATGTCATATACTTTGATAAATGTCTTGGCTGACGCGTAGTAAGCCGGGGAAGGCATGGGAACCATGTTAACACCACCCAGCCTAACGCCATCGTAATACGGATAGTAAGGCGTTTCGTCCCCAAACACGACCAGTCTATCTCCATTGACGAATATGCCGAGCACCGTCCCTTCAACCTCAATTTCCGACAAGATTTGAGCTTGCTCAGGGGGATACGCCTTCACGATGATAGTCTTGTTTCCCGAGACGACATATATATACTCCCCGTCGGTCTTAACGATATCAGCCTCATCCACACCGGCAACTTGTATGTTCGTGGCGGAGTAATCCGAACCTGCGGGGGCGAGGTAAAGGTCTTCTCCAGCTTCCCACACGGGTGCCAGGCTGCCAGGCGCAGGTGTCGGGCTGGGCACCAGGTTGATATGTCTCCAATCGAGCCCTGCGTACTTTGCGTTCGTGCTCACGAAGTCCTGCAGCTCCTGATAAGAAGCAAATTTGCCGATTTCGTTCCCTCCCAGAAACGGGGGAACCGACTCCGGCCTAACCGCTGCAAAGAATCCCAGAGACGCCACCAAAAGCACAGCGGCAGCGACCGGGGCCAGTAGTTTTGTCCAATCCAAAGCAGCCCTCTGCTTAAAGCGGGGGGAGTTGAGCAAGGCCATTCTTAATGCTTGTTTATGGCTGCCAAGCTCGACATCGGGGGTCTTGAGTTTCTCCAGTTTCTTAACTAAGTCGTCATATCTCATAGGCTTTGTCTCCTTCCATTCCCTATTGCGGCAGAATCACATACCCGTTGATTGTCAGTACGTACTTCAGTTCGGGCAGTCCGCGCGGAGTGACGTACCAGGAGAATGGCCCGGACGAAGAGCGCCGCTCCTCTTTCCCCCTGGCCCGGTCGGCAATGTTCAGGTTCTTACTCCCAACGAGCGGTTGTATTCTGATTTGTGCCCTAGCCATTTCATTTTCCTCCTTCTGCTATTGTAAATGCGGAGTGTTGAAAAAGGTTGCACTGTTTAGGCGAGAAAAGCCGCGATCTTCGTGAGGGGGTTCAGTCTATCTCTCTCAGTTTCTCCACCGCTCGATGGAGCAAGGACTTTATGGTCCCTTCTCTTTTTCCAAGGATATCAGCAATTTCTTTAATCTGCTTCTTTTCAAAGAATCTGAGAGAGATGACCTCCTGATATTTAGCAGGGAGCTGAACGATTTTCGCCTGAATTTCCAGAAAATCTTGATGTTGCTTTAGTTCTTCCTGCGCTTCCATCGTTTCGCGTTCGGGATCATGAAGTGAGATGGGCTCGAAACCCTGGGCCTGCAACTCCTCCAGCGATACAGATCTTCTGTATTCAACTCTTCTGAAATACTGATTGACCTCATTGGTGGCTATCCTGTACAGCCAGGAAGAAAAAGAAACATTGCGCCATCGAAACTGCCAGAGCTTCGCCAGTGCCTTCAAAAATGTCTCGGAAGTAATGTCCTGGGCAGCTTCAAGACTGGCACTTCGCCTCAGGACATAGCCAAAGATTCTGGGATAATAGTGGTCGTAAAGCCTGGCAAAAGCATCCGGTGCTTTTTGTGCCTGTCTGACGAGCTCCCTTTCTTCGCTTAGGTCCATCTCAGCCACCGGGGAAGACGGGTGACAATTAGCGTGACCCACCAGTGATAATCAGTCTCCCAAAACGCCAGTCCATACTGCCTTACAATTTCTGTACTGTCAAGATTCCTTGTTGTTCTTCCCAGATTCTCGTTCGACTGGCAGAAGGTCGCTGAATTGGATGACGTCAGCTAAGCCCCAGTGGCCAGGCCGAGAGACTGTGGCGACATGATGCGCTACGAAATTCGCGGGGCTTTCGGAAGAACTCACCTATTAGCAAGCGAGACTTTATCGGGCCCCGAACAGGTCGGGCTATTTGTCATCCTCAAGCGGTGACGATCGTGTACTACAACTCTCCGGCCCTGGCCATCGCGTCCGCCCGCAGAAAGACCTCGGCAAGATTCAGCTTAGAGGTGGTGGGGTCTTCCCCGCGGTACTCGCACCATAGACGCTCTAGATTGATCAAAATGCGCTCGTGATTGGGCCATTGCCTGAACTGACCCAACTTAATATCCCTGGCCGCCTCATCAACGCTCATGCCTTTGTCGAACCGCTTCTTGGCCTCGCGTCGAACGAGGACCAGATAATCGCGACACAGCTTCAGTCCTTCTATCCCACACACCGGCCCGTGGCCGGGGACATAGACCCGAGCATCTAGCTTCGCCAGGGCATCCAAATTCTTCACCCAACCCACAAAGGACCCCTCCATGCTCACTGGGGTGGAATACAAGAAAATGTAGTCGCCGGCAAAGATGATGCCTTCAGCCGGCAAATACACAATTATGTCGCCTATAGTGTGACCGGGCCCGAAGTGTAGTAGCCTTATTTCCCGCCCATCCACATGCAATGTAAGTTGCCTGTCGAAGGTGATATCGGCTGGCGTGGCCGCGATTCCCCGAAAATCGAACTCAGGAAAAACGGAGTTCCACACGTCTGGATCGGGCGTACCAGCCTCTATCACCTCGTGGCGGCAGTAGCCATGCGAGATTGTGGTAGCCCCGGCAAACACATGGTTTCCATAGGTATGGTCTCCATGATGATGCGTGTTAACTAGATATCGTATTGGCTTATCGGTGATCTTTCTGATCTCGTCCCTGAATCTCTGAGTCAGGCCAACCGTAGCCAGCGAGTCCACGACCACCACATAGTCCTCGCCCACAATGAATCCGGCATTGCTCCAGTACCAGGTGGCTTTGGACTGGATATAGGCATAGATATTGGGAGCCAGCTGCTTGACCCCTGATTCCCAGGTCGGGACTGTGTATTCCTTGTTCATAATAGCCTCCTCCCTTCTCGCTCCGCTTGATTTCAATCATTCGGGATGAATGCCCGCCACGACACAAAATACCCGGCCGCCAGAGAGCTCAACGGGTGAACACACGCTTGGGTGGCTTCTCTCCAACCCGGTTTCTGAGTATGCCGATACCTTCGACTTCCAGCTCGATGATATCGCCGGGCTGAATCCAGCGGTTGAGCTCCATGCCGCAACCATGCTCCACCGTTCCCGAGCCCAGGAAATCGCCGGGATGTAGCGTCTCCTCCATGGAAGCAAATTCAATTATCTGGGGCCAGGTCCAGTAGGCGGTGCCACTATTATTATCCGACCATACCTCCCCGTTGATCCGGGCCATCATCCGCAGGTTCCCGGGGTCCACCTCGTCAGGGGTCACCAGGCAAGGCCCCATGACATTGCAGGTGTCCTTGCCCTTGGCCGGGCCGAGGCCGCCTGCCTGCATCTCCTTGAACTGGATATCTCGGGCACTGACGTCGTTGAAGATAGTATAGCCGGCAATATAATCCTCCGCCCGCTCTCTGGAAATGTTCTTCGCCTCCCTGCCAATATACACTCCATATTCGAGCTCGTAGTCCAGCGAATCTGTACAGGCTGGCCAGGGAATAAGCTCGTCGGGGCCAATGACGCTGTCGGGATTACCCTTGTAGCACACCGGCATCTCATACCAACCTTTGTCGAGTTTCCTTTTCCCGGAACGGCTCGAATGGCCCTCGAATGAGAGATAATCCCGGAGGGAGTTCGGCCGCGGCACGGGCGCTTTCAGCTTGACCTCACTGGCCTCGTAGACTATCTTTTCACCGCGGGGACCAAACAGACTGTCTTTGGTCTGAGATTTCGTCACATAGTCAACGGTCAGCTCGGCCTTGCCTTTTCCTTCCTCTCCACTGCGGAGAAATGCCATCATATCAGGCGGCAGCATCGCCGACGCCAGCTCGTAGGCCTCGCTGTTTCCGTGCTTTTCAGCCAGATAGCGTGCATACCCCATATTGAGGTCGATGATCTTGTTCTGGTGCATGGCGCCGATACGCTGTATCTGGCCGACTTGTGTGGGAACCTCGAAGGTAACCAGCTTCATACCCCGCTCCTTCCTGCCTCGCCTTCCATATTATCGGGTTATCACATCCTGTGTCAAAACATCAGCACGTTTGCGAACTAATCAACCGTTCAGTCCCGTCCTCGGGCATACCCTAGACGTCACCCTGACTGCCCGGCCGCCCCGATAGCCAGCCTGCCTGAACTTTCACAGGGCCAGCCCGGTCCGGTATCCCTCACCCGTGGCGTCCAGTATTCTCCGCGGCTCAGAGGAATTGCCTATGCAATATACTTCAGAGACTTTGCCTTTTAGAGCTCTGTACAGGCGGTCATTTGCCTTGTAACCAACCGCTACGATGATTGTGTCGGCCGGAATCGTTTCCTTCTTGCCATCCGCAGTGCAGACCTGGACACTGCCCCCCTTTACCCCCTCACAGCTCGCACCGGTCAGCAAAGTCACGTTCTTGCTCCTCAGTCCATCCATGAGCCGCCGTCTCACCATGGGGAACATGTCGTTAGCCATTCGCTTCAATATCTCTATAATGGTCACTTTCTTTCCCTGTTCGGCCAGATAGTGCCCCGTCTCACAGCCGACCATCCCTCCGCCGATAATGACCACGTTCTGTCCTACGCTGGCTTTGCCCGAGAGTACGTCCTGAGCAGTGACCACATTCGATGTATCAATACCAGCGATGTCGGGCATGGCCGGATTGCCTCCAGTGGCTATAATAACGGCGTCCGGCTTCTCTCTGCTAACAATCCCGGCAGTGGCATCCGTATTGAGCTTGACTTCCGCTCCGAGTCTTTTACCCGATTGACCAGATAGTCTATCCAGGGTACGATGTCGCCCTTGAACGGAGGCAGAGCGGCCATGTGCAGCAGCCCACCCGGCCTGGCATCCTTTTCGAAAAGCGTGACCTTATGACCCCTCTGCGCCGCCACGATCGCAGCCTGCATGCCGGCCGGGCCGGCGCCAACCACGACCACATTCTTGACCCTTCCCGCGGGTCCTATCTGATACGCCTTCTCCTTGCCCAGGGCAGGGTTGACGACGCAGGTCACACCCTCGCCCCGCTGGTCGAACGCCAGACGTTCGATACACTCCATACAGCCTATACACGAGTTAACTTCATCAAGCCTTCCTTCGGCCGCCTTGTTCGGCAGGTCGGGGTCAGCCAAAAGGCGCCTGCCCATGGCGATCAGGTCGGCTTTGCCCTCCTCGAGAATCTTCTCGCCCAGCTCAAGGTCCAGTCTGCCCACTGCGATCACCGGCACGCTGGTCAGCCTCTTGACCTGTTCGGCCAGAGGCACCAGGAAGCCCGGTGTGTCGCAGATCGGAGCCGTGGTTATATAAGATCCCACACCGTAGCCCGATACGTGAAGCGCCTGGGCCCCCGCCTTCACCACCAGCGGCACCATCTGCTTGGTCTCCTCAATCGTGATTCCGTTCTCCACTCCCCATTCCTGAGCATTGAACCTCACCCAAACAGGAAAGTCCGGGCCAGCCTCCTTTTTGATGGCTTGAAGTATCTCCACCAGAAATCTTGCCTTGTTCTCGACCGAGCCACCGTATCTGTCCTCACGCTGGTTGGTAGCCGAAGAGAGGAAAGCAGCAACTATGTACTGGTGAGCACCGTGCACTTCCACCCCATCGAAGCCGGCCTCCCTGGCCCGTCGGGCAGCCGAGGCAAACCACTCCACCCTCTCCGCAATTTCGTCCGCAGTTAGCTCGTGAGGAGGTCCGGCCAGGACGCCCATGACTCTGGCCGGTACCGTTACTGAACTCGGACCTACCTGCACGACCTTCCCGTTCCAGTTCTCCAGAGTGCCATGCATTATCTGGATGGCTATCCTGGCATCGTGTTTGTGAGCGGCATCCGTGAGCTTTCTCCATCCGGGAATGAATTTATCATTTCCCAGAGACGCCTGGTAGGATGGACCCCCTTGGAAAGATATGCTACATCGGACGCTGGGGGCGCTTCCTTCCACAATGATCAGTCCCACCCCTCCTCTGGCCCTTGCCTCGTAGTAGTCCAGCATTCTCTGACTGACAGCGCCGCCTGCTTCGGCATAGTTGGTCCCCATCGGCGGCATAACTATGCGGTTCTTCAGTTGCATCCGGCCTATATTCGCCGGCTCAAAGACCTTCCTGAATCGACTTGCAGTCATCGCTGGCTCCTTCCTTTATCTACAGACGCTATCCCGGCTTCCAAGTTTACCACAAAACCACAGTGCCCCAGCCGGATTCTAGGTCGCAATCCCAGAAAAGATGGGTAAAAATGCAGATAGCAGGGTCGCCGCTCCCATGGCGGAGAAATTTCCAACGGTCAAAAATCTCTCGTTCGGGGCCGCTTGCTCAAATGCTATAATCTAGCCGATGCCAGAAGATTGCCACACTGCGCTCGCAACAAGGTTCGTCCACCTTCACGTCCACACCGAATACAGTCTGCTCGATGGCATGTGCCGCATACCTGAGCTCATTGCCCGAACCAAGGAACTGGGCATGGACAGCCTGGCTATCACCGACCACGGCGCCATG
>Ga0172363_10004770_pt1 | contig 10945 bp, 13 predicted proteins | sample LakKivs2_kivu2a2_FD_114541 | JGI IMG/M metagenome (GOLD analysis project Ga0172363, IMG submission 114541) | Sediment microbial communities from Lake Kivu, Rwanda - Sediment s2_kivu2a2 | ecosystem: Environmental > Aquatic > Freshwater > Lake > Sediment | place: Rwanda: Western Province, Lake... | reverse complement strand
GTTTGGATTCCTTACAACGTTTGTGAAAATATGATACGAAAAGGATGGAGCGAAGAGAGGGTTGTTCGAAAGTTGATGAAAAAGTTTCATATGAGCAGTGCTGTGGCTCGACATATATGGAAAAATGAAAAAGAAATATGAATAATATTCCAACATATATATCTGGAGAATCAAAAAATCCATGTATTTTTTTACCCTATCTTGGTGAATTTGGAATAATGATATTTGATTATATAAAATTTGTCCATTTTTACAAATGTCCATATAAATTGGTTATTTGTCCTCCTGAAGATAGAATTTTTTTTCCTTCTGCAAATGAATTTATGGATTTTCCACTTATTTCTAAAAGAGAATATATTTATAATTATATGAATCATCCAAAATATAAACAAATAGCATCAATGGTATCTTATTTATATCCAAGTAATTATAAAATTGTTTTTTTTTATAATAGTATACCCTCCGATATAGTAACTGAACTTATTTTTGATTTTGAGATTCCTAAAAATATAGAAAAAAAATTTGATATAGTTATTGGAAGTAGAAAAAAAGATATGTTTGATTACAAAAATTATGAACAATGGGATTATATAGTAGATAAATTAAATTCTGTAAATTATAAAATAGCTGTTGTTGGATCACCAAAATTTTCCTCAAGAATTAAAAACACTTTTGCATCGTGGGAGTTTGGAAACGATTCAAAAAATGCATGTCTAATTTTAAAAATGTCGAAATTATATATTGGAACTTCTGCGGGAATATCACATCTTGCTTGTTTTTTACAAATACCATCGATTTTTATAAATCCTCCTAAAACTTTTGAATGGGATCAATGGAAAGATGCAATGATGACAGAATTGTGTAAAACGAATAAAAATTTTACAAAAAGAATAAACGCCTGGAATAATCCACAACGTGTTGTGGAAGAAGTGATGAAGTATTTGTCTAAATAAAGGATTTTTCTCTATTTTTATGAATATAAAACATAGATATGGTTCAATACTATCATCTAGGAGATTGAGTATGCCCTCAGTCAAAGTAAATAATCTCTGGGTGGTGGGGGAGGGTATTGAACAGTTGATCTAAAACTTACACAATCTTATCCAAAGTTGATAAATTTTACTATCAAAAATAGTACAAAAAAAATAATTTCTTAAAAAGAAGGAATTTCAAGGGTAACCCTAATATATAGAGAATATGGAATACGTAGAAAGACATTTTAATAGCGGAAATCCTGAAATTCTTCGATTGTGTCAAACATCGAAGGAACTCTACAATAAGTGCAATTGGCACTTGCGTCAGGCTTGGACTGACGCAAGTCCAATTCCAAATATCTCTGAACTTGTTCATCTTGTTCAAAACGAAGACTCGTTCAAAAATCTCCATAATACCAAAACTGCTAAACAAACAATCAGAATGTGTTTAACCGATTGGTCAAATTTTTTCAAAGCTCTACGAGCTTTTAAGGCAAATTCCAAATCGTTTAGAAAACAACCAAAACCTCCTAATTATAAAAAGGATATGGCTCAAGTGATTTTCTATAATGAAACAATTAAGCACAAGCCAGCCCGTCAGGGTTGGCTTGTGCCAACCAATGATTGTTTCAAAATAAAAAGTGATCGTAAATTCAATCAGGTAATCATAACTCCTAAACGTTTTGGTTTCGTAATTGAAGTCCGTTATCAGGTTTCGCTACCAGCGAAACCTGAAGTTGATAAGAATCAAGTTTGCTGTATTGATCTTGGTATTAACAATTTGTGTTCTATAACTTCAGATCAGATGCCTCCTATACTGATCAATGGTAGAATGCTGAAAAGTATTAATCAATGGTTCAACAAACATCCAAACAAAAGAAATTCCAGAAAAAGATATTGGAGATTGGAAAATTATTTCCACCATGTCTCTAAAATGATTGTTCAATTGTGTGTAAAACACAAAATTGGAACAATCATCATTGGCAGAAACAAAGGATGGAAAATTGAAATGAATATAGGTTCTGTTAATAATCAGAATTTTCAATACATTCCTTTCTGGAAGTTAATTCAAAAAATTCAATACAAAGCGCAAGCTCTTGGTATTGAAGTAGTTCTAACTGAAGAGTCGTATACAAGTAAAGTTAGTTTTCTTGATCGAGACCCATTAGATGGGTCGAAGATCAGTGGGAAACGTATTAGACGTGGAATATATGAATCTTCGAATGGAACTCTTTTGAATGCAGATATTAACGGATCAGCAAATATATGCAGAAAAGTAATCCAAGATACTGATTTACTCAGTCAATTGGATAGGAGCCTTGCCGCAAGGCCAGTGAAAGTTAATCCGCTCAGCGGATTAACTTTTCAAACGATCAAAGTGTAAGATTTTATAACTTTGAACGAACGGTGTTGTCCAATTTTATTAGATCAAACGACTGGTTGATTGCTTTATTTTATTCTTTAGGTGGCGCTCTAGGAGCGCTCTTGGTTGGTTGTAAGAAAAATGACAACTCAACCAAACATTCAACATTGAGCTAAGAGCAAGAAACAAAATTATTAACCAAATAACCCCAACTGACATTTCGTTATTGGTGGTTGGTTCCAAGTCCAAACTTGATTTTTGTTATATATAGCTTTGTATTTTTCGTACCAATCAATATTCAACACGCTTTCTTTAATAAATTTATCATCATATATTTCTCTGAAAAGAGACGTCTTTTCTTTATATGGAATCCAATTACTTGGACAAAACATGTCTGAAAGAATTAATTTATTTCCAGAAAAAGTGCATATGTTATTTATAAGTATATGATCTAAATGTCCATACTCTCCCCAAAAATTATGAGTATATATATAATCAAATGGTTTCATTGACGTTATATGATTCAATACATCTGACATCATTCTAGACAGAGACTCTTGTCTTGTTTCCATCCTATAAAACTCAGAATTGTAATCTAAACATTTAACTTTTTCTATTCCCAATAAAGAGCAAATAGATAAAAAAATCTCTTTTCTATGTTTGCACCATTTTCTTTCTGGATTGTTTAAATCGCTAGAGCAACATAGAATTTTAATATTTTTATTGAAAGAAACGTCTTGTAATATTGGCCATCCAAATATTATTTCATCGTCTGGATGGGCTACAATTATTAAAATTGTTTTATTTAAGATATTCATATTTTTGGTTTGCAAAAAATATCAAAAGAAGAGTATTGTGTAGTAAACTCTTTTTTTACAAATTCATCTAAACACAAAACTTTTTCTGGATTTTCTTCTGAATTTATACTATATTCTAAACTAGAAATATATGAATAAAAATCATTAAAAGACCATCCTGATTTTTTGTAATATGATTTTGCAACTTCAACAACTATAATTGGTTTATATTTACGAATTATATTTTCTGCTCCTTTAATAACAAAAGGATCATGACCGTCGCAATCTATTTTTATTAAATCTATTTTTTCATTTATAATATCATCCATTTTAAAACATAAAACTTTATTTATTTGTCTCATATCTTGTAATTTCCAAGAATCTAACATATGAAGCGTTGCGGATTCGGTAGTAACATTTATATTAGTTTCTTTATTTTCAGATGATAATGCAAAATTATGTAAAACAGTTTTTTCTTCTATTTTATTTTTGATACAAATATTTTTAAGAATAGAAAAGTATTCTGAAACGGGTTCGAACGAGTAAACCTTATTCGAATAATATGACATTAGAATAGTATAGTAACCTATATTCGCTCCGACATCTACGCAAATTGAATCAGTTTTTTTAATAAGAAAATTTTTTATGAAATGAGTTATATTAAATTCGAAGGTATTATTTTTTATTTCACGATCAATCCATTTTGAGGAGTCCAGATAGAATAATGGAGAAAATCCATTAATTCCAGCAAAATTATCAATTTTTGTTAAAATTCTATTCATTTTTATAATAAATTTTTAATATCTTTTCTGCTCTTTTGGTAGTTGTATGTTTTTCTTCTATCATCTTTTTGGCATTTTCTCCTATGGATTTATATAAATCAGAGTTTAGTATTTCTGGAATTTCGTTCAAATCTTTTATTATTATACATGTTTTCATATGTTCGAATCCAACTTTTTTTAGCATTTCCATGTCGAAAGTTATTAGACATGATCCGTAACTTGCCAACTCATAGTATTTAGGAGGAACGAAAGAATCGTATATTCCTCTTTCTTACTCTTCCTTCGTTTCCTATGTAATCGCTTAGAAATGTATAAATAAAATTTTCTGGTCTTATTTTTGGAATGGCAAAAAGTTGACAATAAGAAATGTCAGAAAAATCATTTGAAATTCTATAACTTTCTTCTGTTATAGGAAACAAATTAACAGTTGATTGCGACAATTCTGCAATAGCTAATGGAAGTCCAACTCCTATGTCGCGTTCCCACGCTTGGAAATGTTCATTAGGATTACAACGACAATAATAAGATAAAATGTTCATTTTTTTATTTTCTCAAAGAGGTAGAAAAAAACCCATTGCCATATTTAAATTCTGAGGTCCATTTTTCTTTTATAACTCCCATAGAGTAGTCAAAATAGTCTATATAAAATCCAGATAGTTTTAGTTTATCAATCCACCAATCTTCATCCTTTTTTGTAACGTGAGTTTTGTCCATTTCGTATTCTCTTATCCTAAATTTGTCATTATCTCCTAAAGGAATGATAAAAAGAGCATTTTTTTTACATTTAAATAATATTAGATCAAGAAATTTTGGAATTTCTTTTTCTTCTATATGTTCTATCACATCTTTGCATATAATTAAATCAGCCCTATTCAGTGTTGGTTTTGATAAAAAACTTTTAACTTTAGGATCGCTATGAGATATTGCATAGTCGCTAATGTCTTCTCCATAAACTTTTTTTTCTAACTGCCTTAAAGCATGAACTAAAAATCCTTTAGCACAACCATAATCTATAGCAGTTTCGAAATTAAATCTTTTTATAATTTCCATTGCTTCCGGATAACTTCTTGTTGGAATCCAATGAAAGTTTTCATATCCACTTATTTTCTTTTTAATTCCATCTTCATAGTAATTTTCGTCAAATACCGTACTTGGTAAATAATCTATATATTTTTTTAGTTCATTTATTCTATCATCATACGAATTCATTGTGTTTCGTCTCCATTAAAACGTCTTCAATAAGTTCATTCTGTTGAGAATATTTACAAAAACTACAATTAAATTTTTTTGCCTCTGGCTTCAAAGATTTGTAAAATTCATAAACATTTTCTAAAGAACACAATTTAAATTTTTCATTCATGTTAAAGTCGTTTTCTACAGCCAACTCCGAAGAAGGACAAGCATAAACATTTCCGTCCGTAAACACAAATGGTTTTATCATATGAATATAACAATTATTATTTCTTCTTGTAGTTTTTAAATTAAAATCTGATAAGAATGCGTATTGACCAAGAAGTCCATAAGATTGTTTTTTAACTGTTTCCATATCTTTTTCTATAAGAACTGGATCTTTTATTGCATTTACCGCAATTCTAGTAGGAATTTTATTTTCATTGACGAATTCTAACATTTTCTTAAATTTATTTATGTCTGGATTGTCCCATACATAGGCGGAACTTATTTCTACTTGAGAGTTTCTTACATAATCTAGATCTATAGAATAATTGTTATCTATACAGTACATACCTATTCTTACCCATTTAAATTTATTCCAATCCTTTACTTTTCTAAGAAAGTATCCATTAGTACACATTCCTAAAGAAAACCCAAGATCATAGCAATAATCTATTGTTTCATTTAAAAAGGGATAAAGAGCTGGCTCTCCCCCACCCGTTAGTTCTAAAGCATTGGTGCCCAAATACTTAAATCCATCTATCCCGATTTTAAGTTTTTCAAAATCAACATAACCACTTTTCTTCCTATTAGCAAAGCAACAAAACGAACATTTGAGATTACAAACGTTTGTTAGTGCTACATGAACCATTATAGGTTTAACAATACCTCTTTGTAAACATTGAAGAGTATCTAAATGTTTAAGAAGTTTAGTTATATTACTAGAATATGTTTGTCCAACAACTTTTTTATTCATCAGCCTGAAAACTCCTTCATTATAATTTCTTGACTTCTATCTTCGATATGAGTTTTTTGTATATGTATCAGAGAATAATTTTTTAATCTCCAATTTGGATTATCTACAGTTCCGGCACAGTCTTTGTATTCATAATATCCATATCCAAGATACATATATATTATACACATAGTTATATCTAAAAAACATATTTTATCAGATATATTTAATCGTATGTAATCAAACTCAGAGTTTAGAAAAGATATCATTTTATCAAAATTATTTAGAAAACACAATCTATTATAAAACGTTCCTCCGCAAGCTCCGTACATGTTTGTATTAAATTTTGATGTTTTATATTTATTAGAAAGATATTTTATTATAGAATCTGGGATTTTTCTAGCATAAAATCCGCATATTGGAGTATCTGTATCAAAAGATATTTTATTTTTTATAAAAACATCATCTTCAAGATTTAGTATAAATTTTGTATTAAAACTTTCACAGCATCTTTTAAATCTATTTAACCATTCTATAAATTCATTTAAATTAAATCCAACTGGTTTAACTCCAGTATTATAATTAGAATATTCATATACACAATTGTATCTTTTACAAAGAATTGAAAAATCATCTCCATTATCTGATAACAAATATATTGGATTATCTGGATAAAATTTTCTAAAATTTTTTAAAGCAAATTCTGGATTACCATTGTTTCTAAAAACTTGCAGATAAACTCCTAAATCATTTGTTTTTTCTATACCCATTAATTTTTTCTTTCCGCAAATAAATTAAACATATATTCATCATATGCGCATTGTTCTATTTTATAATTGTGAGTTTTTTTAATTATATTTATAATTTCTTCTATTTCTCCGTCTGTACATAAACTAATGTCTGAATTTTTATGTCTTTTATGAAATTCTGATGTAAAAAATTTACATAAAGATAAAAATTTTATATTATCTTCATGAAGAAAATATTTCTCTCCACCTTCACAATCGGATTTTAGTATAAAATTTTTATTTTTATCAAGTTTGAAATAATTAAAAATCTCTTTTAATGTCCATGATTTGGTATCTCCATTTGGAAAACATTGTGCTCCTCCATTACCTTTATGAGGATTTATTAGTAACAATTTTGACCCATCTCCAAATGGTACGTTAATCGTTTCTATTTTTAATCTTTTTACATTATTTTCTAACATAGAATAGGTTTCTGGAAACGGCTCAATAGATATAATTCTACATTTTGGGAAATAATATCTACAACAAATAGAAAAAACTCCAACATTAGCTCCAATATCTATAATAAAATCTATATTTTTATCTATTTGTTGTTTTAATTTATAAACGTCTTGTTCAAAAACTTCTTTAATGATTATATTTTTATCATTAGAGCTTATTTTTATATTATCTAAATATTTTTTTAAATTTGTCATGTTTTATTTTATTCTATAATATTTTTTTACTTCTTCATGTCCAAGATGTAAAATTATTTCTCCACCAACTCCACAGTGCTCGCGGCATACGCACCACTGAGGCGGAAGAATACATGGAAAGTGTCCTTCCTTCCAGATAGATCTCCACATAGCCAATGGCCCTCTTACTGGTTTTTTTATAATTTCTTCGCAATATGATTTCATAATCTTTTCTGTATGTTTACAATCTAATTTTCTAGATATAGGACTCATATTTAATGCAAAAGATGTTCCTCCACTTTCATCTAAAATTTTATCTGAATCTTCTCCAATCATAGTATCTTTAGCGACAAGATATCTTGGATTACAAGGAAGGCACATACCAAATTTTTTTGTTAAAGGTATGATTTTTGATACGGAATTTGAAACTATTAACATATCGTCATCAATTGCTATTGCTATTTCGGCTTTACTTTCTAACAATCCTATTATTTTATAATAATCATTACTTCTATATCCATATCTAGGATGCCCTTTATTAAATGGAGATATAACTTTTTTTAAATTAAATTCTGAAGAAGTTTTATCCGAATCAGAATAAAGAGTAAAAATTGCATCTGGAAAATGCTTTTTGAAACAAGAAAGAGATGGTTGAAAATTTCCACATCTAGTTCCAAATTCTGCCATGATTATTTCTATCATAAATCAACTTCCTTTATTATGTTTTTTAATCTTCCTTTGAAATGGAGAATTTTATATTCTTGATTTCCTACTACTTTTAAAATTTCTGATTTTGCCAATTCATAAGTTTGAGGAATATTCTCTTCAACGCTAGGACAAAAATTGTATTTATATCCTATATCTAACACTTTACAATTATTTATTGGAACACCATTTTCTTTTACTACACATAAAAAATCTTGATCAACCCACCAATCGAAAGATTTATTTCTTGCGAATTTAGATCTAAACATAACGAGCGGAAACCAAGTTGGATTATAAATTTGAGAGATATAATATTTAAGAAATTCTTTAGATTTCTCGTTATATTTAAATCCCCAAACTCCACCATTAATAACATACCAATATTTATAATGTCGAGAAGTTATGCATACGTCAAAATTGTTAGAAAAAACTTTGAAAATATCATCTTGTATTATTAAATCGTCATCTAATATAAAAACATTGTCATCTTTTTCAAATTGATAACTCAAAATGTTTTCTATTTTATAAAGCATTCTTTTACCAGACCATTTTGATTTATCTATATTTTTAATTCTTAGATTGTCTCCTAAAATATTTTTACTAAAATCAATTATTTCTTTACTTGTTTCTGTAGTATTTAATAAAAGACAAAACTTACAATGTTTGTTAAGAGATTCTAACATCTTTTTAAACATACTATAATCAGATCTATCTGCGGTTATTGTATAAACATAATTACTCATGGAAATTTTCTGTATATTCTTTAATTATTTTAATAATTTTTCTATAATCTTGATTATTACATTTAACTTCAGTTTCTTTTATTCCGAGAACTTTTAAACATACAGATCTATGACATCCATCTACATTTACTATTTTTTTCCCAGGACATACTAAACTATCATCTAATAAAAAAACTATATTTTCTTTTAATCCATTTTCCTTAATATCTAATAATAGATTTTTCCAATCACGTAATCTTGGTAAAAGATTATCTTCAATTTTCATTTTTGCTCTTTCTAATCTTTTGGAATAAAAATCTGAGTATTCAGTTTTTAACATTTCTTCGTCTGTTATTTTAAGATTCTTTAAAACTTTTTTACAGAAATCTTTATATTTTACAAAAAAACCACCTCCTTCCAAAACTTTAACTCCCTCTATTTTTGAAACATTTGTTATATATTTTTCAATTGTATCTACTGAAAATGTAAATTTAATCATTTCGTTTTTTCTTTTTGATAAAATAATGGATGGATTTCTTTGAGTATTATTAAAATCTTTTTTTGCAATTATTATATTTCTATTTTTAAGAAATGGAATTGTTGTTTTTAGTCCTGACGTTATCGAATTTAATCCATTTTTTTCCCTATCAGACTCTATCCCTTCATCGCCAAGTATTAATAAATATTCAGATAACAAAAAAATTTTATCTATTAATTCTTGAGTTTTAATTTTTGCATTTTTAATTTCTTTACAATCTTTGTCACATGTTATCCAATAAAATATATTTAAAGCAAAAGATATATCTATGTCATGTTCTATCTGATCAATCCAACTTAAATCAAGAATATTTTTAGGAATTATTTTTATTTTAGAAAAATAATTAAAAGAATCTATTTCCGAAAATATTTTTATTGCTTCAATACTTTGTTCAAAAAATCCTCCAGATTCCACATTCATTTCTACTCCATACGCAAACTCGGCACCCTCTTTAATAGATTGAATTAAAAAAAGTCCAGCATTACTTCCTAAATCCAAAATAACTTTATCTTTTAAATCAAATGGAATAAAAGGTTTTATGAAATTATTCCATTTATTAATTCCAAAATCTGGTCTGGAATAAAAATGGCTATCATTTTCTCCACTTCTACAATGAGTTCTTACTCCATCACAAAACTTTATTGGTTGATACCACCATTTAATTTCTGATGCTATTTTATCAACTCTATTTTGTATTTTTTGTATATTATTTTTCATTTTTTAAAAATAAATCAAACATTTTTCTGAAATCATTTATTTTCACATCCCAAGACCAATCTTTTTTAATAGTTTTTGCAAAATTGTCTCCAAAAATTTTAATCATATCTCTATTATTCATAAAAAATCTAATTTTATCAACTAAACGGTTAACGTTCCTATCTATAATAAATCCATTTTCTCCATTCTTTATCATTTCTTCTACAGCTCCGGTTTTAGTAGCTATAACTGGAACTCCGGTAGCTCCAGATTCCATTATGCAATTATTGATTCCTTCAGAGTTTATCTTTGACATACAGCAATATACGTCAATTTTATTATAGTATTCAGCCATTTGTTCTTTTGTAAGGTGTCCTTTTTTAAGATTTTGTTTAGCTGTTAAGAGATTACTTCCAGTAATTTTACAAGCATCTTCTACTATATCGAACCCTTTAGAACATCCAGATGTTGGATTTCCAGCTATACCTATTACTAAAGGTTCTATTTTAGAAATTTGTTTTTTATTTTTATCCTTAAAACAATTTGTATCTACTCCATGTTGAACTAAAAGTAATGGCATAGACATAGGAATAGAAGAAAACTCTCTATATTGATTTTTGTTTACAACATGTAAAAGTTTATATTTTTCATGAAAAGTTTTTAAATAAAACTGTATAAGTTCATTTCTGGAATGCCCATACATAAATTCATTTCTTAATCCAATAATAGTCTTTTCTTTAGGGGGATTTAATCCAGAAATCCCCATTGGATCAAGCTGATAAATTAAATCATAAGGGGTGTAGTCATAATAATGTGG
>Ga0172363_10004767_pt1 | contig 10947 bp, 15 predicted proteins | sample LakKivs2_kivu2a2_FD_114541 | JGI IMG/M metagenome (GOLD analysis project Ga0172363, IMG submission 114541) | Sediment microbial communities from Lake Kivu, Rwanda - Sediment s2_kivu2a2 | ecosystem: Environmental > Aquatic > Freshwater > Lake > Sediment | place: Rwanda: Western Province, Lake... | reverse complement strand
ATGCGCGGCGAAGAGGTTAAAGCTAAATTCCACGATGGAATAAGAGGCAATGGTCTATTCCGCCTTAACAACAAATTTGTAGAGCATATTATGAATAAACATTTTGGGGTTGAAGAATGAGCATTGAAGCAATGAAGCTGGCGCTGGCCGCGCTGAAATACGACGCCTTGGCTTTGCGCAGAAGGGGGTTGACGGATGAGCATGTGCCCTGACTGTGGGTCGTGGAACACTCGCACGGTATCGACGCGCAGAGACACCCGGTACAACTGGATCTGGCGGCGCAAGCGCTGCAAAGAATGCGATCACAAGTTCGAGACTTATGAACTGCCGACGACCTGCGTGTCTGCGCCTAATAAGTGGGCAAACGAAGACGGGAGACTGAAGAGGTGAGCTTGAAGATTCAGAACTATGTGGCAATGCTGGCACATTTAACGGAAGGAGCGGTAAGTGCCCAAGATCTCACAGATCTGACCGGGTTACACATCGAGACAACTAGAGAATTTCTGAAGGAGATGCACAAGCGCAAGTTAGTCCACATCGCACAGTGGGATTCCAGATTTAACCAGCGCATCAAGCTGCCCATGTACAAACTAGGAGAAGGAATTGACCGACCCAGACCCCCAAAACTTTCATCCGCAGAAGTCGCAAGGCGGCACAGAGAAAGGCAAAAGCTCAAAGAGCAGTTCGATCCCTTCTACGCTATTTGCCGCCCTGTGGCCGTTTCCAGAAAAGCTGATCGAGTGTAGCCCGTACACCGGACCTAAACCCAAAGCCCTCCGTGAGGAGGCCGTAGAAGACGGAGACCCACCGTGGTAAAAACACTTGGCGAACTGTACAAACAATACGAAGTAACACTTGAAGAGGAAGAGGCTTGGAGCATGATGAATAAGACTGAGATGTACGAGGACTATGCAGCCCCGCTATTGGAGCTCAAAAGATTGGTAGCCGCTTACGAAAAGCTTTTGACTGAGCGGCAATGGCAGGAAGCTATAGTGATGACCCCCCAATTGCACACGCAGACAAGGCTGCTTACGCAGACGGTTAAGATACAAGCGGAGAGACAGATCCTGTGAGAAAGATCAACGCTCGCAAACTGGCAAGAACGATTCGTCTCTTTCAACAGACGCACGAAGTGACGGCAGCGCAGTTGGCAAAAGAAGTGGGACTGCACTTGATCACAGCACAGTCATGGCTGCGCGAATTGAAAGCAAACAATGTGGTGCACGTTGGCGGCTGGTTGCAGGACAGTCTTGGCCGAGACGCGACGCCAATCTATCGCCTTGGAGAAGGAACCCATGCAGCACGACGAAAAGCAAGTCGAGCAGATATCAACAGAAGATATTTGGAGAAAAAGCGTGAATCAAAAGCAGCCGCCATCAGCAAATGAAGTGCAGATAGGCGGTACGCACTATCTGTCGATGGGGGTCGAGCCGTGGGATGTGATCGACACATGGCCGCTTGAGCAACGCATCGGGTTCTATCGGGGCAATGCACTCAAATACATCATGCGTATGGGCAACAAAGATCAAGCGCTGCAGGAAGTCCGGAAGGGTGCGCACTACTTGCAGAAGTTGATCGAGACACTGTCCGAAGCGTAAAGTTGCAGTACCAGCAGAGATGTCCTGCCTTGTAGATGTGGGCCTCTGCTGCACGGCGTGTCCGTTTCAGCACGCTGTGTCTCCTCACCGCGAAGCAGGGGGGCGCGGAATCTACATTTCCCCCCTACCCAACACAAGGACAAACAATGGCTACACCCGAGGCGCTTGTGAAGCGCCAAATACGTAAGATCCTCGACACCATTCGCGCTTACTACGCCATGCCCATCGGCACCGGCTACGGCAACAGCGGGGTTCCCGATTTTCTTGTCTGTCACAAAGGCCGGTTCATTGGTATCGAAGCCAAGGCCGGGAAAGGAACCACAACTGCACTACAGGAGAAGCACTTGCAAGACATTCGCAACGCAGGCGGCACAGCGCTTGTCGTGAATGAACACAACCTTGACCAACTGAAGGAGCTGTTAGATGGAGAGCGCTGAAACCAAAGCTTTACTTGCTGCGCTGCAGCAAATAGATGGCAAACATGCGTTGGTATTCATGCGCACGCTACGCATTTTGCTGGCCTGTAGTCGTGATAACGACGATTTTGGTGCGGTGATTGTGCTGCGTGTGCCTGCTGATGACGACACATGGGCGTTGCATGTGCAGTCGTTGAATATGGACATCGACGATGTCTACCTCGCGCTGCTCAATTCCAGCAAAAAACTGGGCGAACACATCAACCAAGAGGCACCGCCCCGTGACCAACTCAACTAAAGCCCCGTTCGATCAGATCATTGTGCTGGACTTCGAGACGGCTTGGTGCAAGAAGTCTTACACCCTGTCGAAGATGACCACCGAGGAGTATGTACGCGATCCAAGATTTAAGGCGTGGGGGTTGTGCTGGAAGATTGTCGGAGCCGAGGGTGCGCCCGAATGGCTGAACGGTGATGAGATACAGGGTTGGGCTGACGCCATCGACTGGTCCCGCACGGCAGTCCTCGCGCATAACGCGCAGTTCGATGTGACGATTCTGGCGTGGCGGTACGGCGTACAGCCGTGTGTCATCTTTGACACGCTGTCGATGGCCCGTGCGCTGCGTGGTGTTGAGGTTGGCAACAGTCTGGCAAAGCTGGCTGCAGAGTTTGGGCTCCTGCCGAAAGGCAACGCCGTGCACAGCACCGACGGTATGCTGGACGAGCTGCCCCCCGAGGTCGAGGCAGAGCTGGCTGAGTACTGCGCACACGACACCTATTTGTGCGAGCAGATCTTTCATCGGCTGCGAGCAGGTTACCCCAGCAAAGAACTACGCCTCATCGACCTGACGCTGCGGATGTACACACGACCCCTGCTGGAGCTAGATCAGGATATGTTGGTCGACGCGCTGCACGAAGAGAAGGAGACCCGCGAGGGGCTGTTGGCAAAACTAGGGGTGACCGAGGGGGATCTTGCGAGCAACCCGAAATTTGCAGCGTTACTTAGAGCGCTGGGCTGCGAGCCGCCTATGAAGACCAGCAAGACCACAGGCAAGCCCACGCTGGCATTGGCCAAGAACGATGCGATGTTCCAAGCCCTGCTCAACGGGGATCGTGAGGATGTGGCGCTCCTGTGTGAGGCGAGGCTGCGGGTCAAGTCGACGACGGAGAGGACGCGAGCACAGCGGTTCCTTGACATCGCCAAGCGAGGGGCACTCCCTGTGCCGCTCAGCTATTACGGTGCGCTCTCCGGTCGGTGGACGGCATCGAGAGGCTCTGCCATCAACATGCAGAACCTGAAGCGTAGGAGCTTCCTGCGCAAGGCGATCATGGCCCCGGAAGGACACCAAATGATCGTCGCAGATCTCTCGCAGATCGAGCCTCGGGTGTTGGCATGGCTGGCTGACTACGAAGACATGCTTGACATCTTCCGAGCTAAAGGTGATCCCTATGCACAGTTTGGTGCACGGATGTTCAATGTGCCGGGGATGACGAAAGAGAGCCACTCGGAGTTGAGGCAGTCGGCCAAGTCGGCTTTGCTAGGTGCAGGTTATGGGCTGGGGTGGGCGTCGTTCGCAGCACAGCTACTCGTCGGGTTCCTCGGCGCACCACCTGTGCGGTACACCAGAGCGGTAGCGAAGAAGCTCGGGGTTGATGGCGACTACCTGAGCCGGTTTCTCAACCGAGAAGAAAACATCGAACGTCTGTCCAAGATCCCGCACACCTGTTCAGAGGTTGAGCTTGTCGAGCACTGCGTTGCTGCCAAGAAGATCATCGACAATTACCGGGAGACGGCACATCCGGTGACATCGTTCTGGGAACTGTGCTCCAGCTTGATCCAGAGTGCGCTTGCAGACGGTGAGGAGCATACGCACAAGTGCTTGATCTTCAGGAAGGAAGAGATCGTGCTTCCCAACGGCATGAGTATCAGGTATCCTAATCTGCGTCAGGAAAAGACAGCAGACGGTGGGAGATCGTGGGTGTACGGTCCAGACGCCACCAAGCTGTATGCAGGAAAGATAACGAACAATGTTGTGCAAGGGACCGCACGCATTGTGATGACGGACGGGATGCTACGGATAGCAAAACGCTACCCCGTAGTCGGTACTGTTCACGACGAATGTATTGCAGTTGCGCCGGATGCTGAGGCGCAGGAAGCTTTCGATTGGATGCTCGAGCAGATGACGCTCGAGCCTTCATACCTGCCGGGGATACCTCTGGCCGCTGACGGTGGCGTTCACCGTAGATACGGTAGTGCTAAACAGTAGGAGAGTTCCATGATTCCCAACAGTATTCGTGTCGGTAAGCGTAAGTATGACATTGTGCAAGCCCCCGCGAAGCGGTATCGCTACGCGCTTGGCTACATCGAGTATGTCCCGCAAGTCATCCACATCCACACCGTTCGCAAGAACGGCAACCCGATCTCCGATGACAAACAGCTTGAGATCTTTTGGCACGAGCTTACTCACGCCATCTTGTATGAGATGAACCACAAGCTTCATCGCAGCGAGCCTTTCGTGACCAAGTTCTCCAAGCTGCTGCATCAAGCCATCAAGAGTGCTGAACTGTGAAACCCGCTGTCGTCCGGTGGTCGCACAGCTCTCTGAAGGACTACGAGGGCTGTGCGCGTCGTTACCATCAGGTCAAGGTGTTGCAGAAGTATCCGTTCCAAGAGACCGACGCAACACGCTACGGTACACAGGTTCATGAGGCGTTAGAGTTCTATATCCGGGACGGCAAACCGCTCCCGGAGATCTACGCGCAGTTCCAGCCGGTGGTGGACGCGTTGATGAAGAAGCCGGGGCGGAGGCTTGCCGAGTATGAGATGGCGCTGGACAAAGACTTGGTGCCATGCAAATGGAATGCCGCCAACGCGTGGGTGCGCGGCATCGCGGACGTGTTGATCATTGACGACGACAACCTGACGGCATGGATCGCAGACTGGAAGACGGGCAACAATCGTTATCCGGATCGTGATCAGTTGGTGTTGATGTCGTTGATGGTCTTCCAACACTTCCCGCACATCCGCAAGTGCAACTCCGCGCTGCTCTTCATCGTCAAGAACGACATGGTTCGTTTGCAGATGCTGCGTGATCAGGCTGACAAGGCGTGGCAGAAGTACAGAGAGCGCACAGCGCGGCTTGAAGCGAGCTTCGAGACCGACGTATGGAACCCAACCGCATCACCGCTCTGTCGGTGGTGCGCTGTGAAGCAGTGTGAATACCATCCGGAGCATTAGCCATGACTCAAGTCAACGGTAAGCGCAACTACAAGCACGCCTACAAGCTGCAGAAGGCGAGCGGTGAGACCAAGGATCAGATTGAGCGACAACGCGCTCGTCGAATGTACGACAAAGAAGGTGTTGATCGTAGCGGGAAAGACATCGATCACATCAAGCCACTGAGGAAAGGAGGCACGAGTACGAGGGGCAACCTGCGGTTGCGTAGCAAACGCAGCAATCAATCAGACAACGGGCACTAAAATGGAAATTGTCGAAAACAAAGCCGTGCTCATTCGCACGAGAAATCCGGAGAAGTACACAGTCATCCCCCGAAGCAAAGTCATTGATCGCTGGGTCGGCGGCTCCACCGTAGCGGTGTACTGGGGGCTAGATGAGATGCGGGTGCTGCGCAACCTTGGCGTGAAGCACGCACCCTCCCCGATCAGAAAGAACTACAAATGGCCCGGTCGCTTCAAGCCGATGTCGCATCAGATCGACACCGCTGAGTTTCTTACACTGCATCGCCGTGCCTTCGTGTTCAACGAGCCGGGCACGGGCAAGACGCTCTCAGCCCTGTGGGCTGCGGACTACTTGATGAACGCGGGGCTGGTGCAGCGCGTGCTGGTGCTGTGCCCCTTGTCGATCATGCACAGCGCGTGGATGAACGATATCAATCACTCAATCATTCATCGCAGCGCAGTTGTCGCCCATCATCAACAAGCGGTGCGGCGTATCGAGCTTGTACAAGGTAGCTATGAGATCGTTATCATCAACTACGAAGGCTTGAACCTGATTGCCAACGAAATCAAAGCCGACGGGCGCTTCGATCTGATCATCGTTGATGAAGCGAATTCATATAAGAACCCAAGCACGCAGCGCTGGAGAGCGCTGGCGTCCATCATTCAACCGGATACGAATCTCTGGATGATGACGGGCACGCCTGCTTCGCAGTCGCCTGTCGATGCGTACGGACTCGCTAAGCTCGTCAACCCCAACGGCGTACCTAAGTTCGCGTCATCGTGGCGCGACAAGGTGATGAACAAGATCACGCAGTTCAAGTGGGCTCCGAAAGCAAATGCCAAAGACCTTGTGCATGAAGCGCTGCAGCCTGCGATACGCTTCACCAAAGCCCAGTGCCTAGACCTTCCGTCTGTAGTCACAGTTACGCGTAACGTGGCTATGTCACCGCAGCAGACGAAGTACTACAAGCTGTTGCGCGAACAGATGCTGATCCAAGCAGCAGGCGAGACGATCACAGCGGTCAATGCTGGGGTGGCAGTCAACAAACTCTTACAGATCTCATGCGGCGCTGCATACACTGACGAGAAAGAGGTGGTCGAATTCGACTGCCAGCCGCGCCTCAACACGATAATGGAGGTCATCGAGGAGACGGACCGGAAGGTCATCATCTTCGCACTGTTTCGCTCAAGCATCGATACGATCACCCGGCATCTGGATAAGCACGGCGTCAAGAATGCGCAAATCCACGGCGGTGTCAGCGCTACAAAGCGTGCACGCATCATCAACGACTTCCAGACGACGGATCAGGAGCGGGTGCTCGTCATGCAACCACAGGCGACGGCGCACGGCATCACCCTGACGGCTGCGGACACCGTTGTCTTCTACGGCCCTCTGATGTCTGTCGAAATGTATCTACAGTGTATCGCCCGTGCCGACCGTAAAGGGCAGGACAGCGACAAAGTAACGGTGGTGCACATCCAGAGCAGCCCACTCGAGGAGCGGCTGTTCCGGGCGATGGGTCGCAAAGTGAACGACCACACGTTGTTGGTCGAGATGTTCGATCAGGAGATCAAAGGCAAAAAATAAAGGAGGCTTGCACGCAAGGCTGAAACCTGTATCATAGTCAAAACATTTACAACCCCAGACACTTCGACAGGAGAAGATCATGTCTGAAACTGCTGTCCCTATGGACAAGCTAGCGCGGGTGTATCGCAAGATGCAAACCCGCATTCAAGAGCTGACTGCTACCTACGAGACCGAGGTCGAGGCTCTCAAGGCCCAGCAGGAAGAAATCAAGAACGCACTCAAGGATCAGATGCTGGCGCTTGGTGTGAAGTCTGTCAACACCGAAGCCGGGACTGTCATCCTCTCAACCAAGACACGCTACTCCACGCAGGATTGGGATGCGTTCAAACAGTTCGTCATCGAGCACGACGCTGTCGATTTGCTCGAGAAGCGGATCGCCCAGACCAACATGTCGACGTTCTTGAAAGAGAACCCCGCGCTCATGCCCCCCGGTCTGAACAGCAACACCGAGTTCAACATTTCCGTTCGTAAACCTGCCCACAAGTAAGAGGAAACCATGAAGACCACGCCTCTAAAAACACACCCGCTTGTTACAGGCGGGCAAGAAGGCTTTCGCACTGAAGATGAAGCACGGGCTGCTTGGGACAAGTTGCCCAACAAGTACGAATTTGCGTTTAAGTACATCGTAGCAATGGACACAGGCGAAACAATTGCAGTGGTATTTGAATTCTGCAATCCCGAGCAATACAAAACGCACTTTGTCTTCGGCGAAGTTAAGTAACCCACTGATCTAGGAGAATTTCATGAGTAATGTCGCTCTCTTCAACCCGTCTCAAGTTCCCGCCTTTGCTCGCAAAGGTCTGTCCGAAACCGCCAAGGCTCTGGCCGGTGGTGCTGCCAACAGCGGCAAGCGCATCTCCATCAAGGGCGGTGTGTTCCGCCTGCTCGCTGGTGGTAAGGAGGTCGCGTCTATTGATGAGCGCTACCTCGATGTCGTGATCGTCAAGGCGGCTCCCAAAGTCAGTCGTGTGTTCTACGCCAAGTCGTATGATGCCGACGCCATCACCGGTCCCGATTGCTGGTCCGCAGATGGTGAGGCTCCCAGCCCCGACAGCAAACAGCGTCAAGCCAGTCGCTGCTCGGAATGTCCGCAGAACATCGCAGGGTCTGGCCAAGGTAATAGCCGTGCGTGCCGTTATCAGCAGCGTTTGGCTGTCGTGCTAGCCAACGATGTCGAAGGGGATGTCATGCAGCTTGCACTGCCTGCCACATCGATCTTCGGTAAGGCTGACGACGATAACCGTCCTCTGCAGGAGTATGCCCGCTGGCTGGCTGCGCAGGACATCAGCCCGGAGACAGTCGTCACGCGCATGAAGTTCGATACCAAGAGCGAATCGCCAAAGCTGTTCTTTAAAGCAATGCGCTGGCTGTCGGATGCTGAATACGAGACTGCTGAGCGTAAAGGCGAATCGCCTGAAGCGGAGAAGGCGGTCACCATGACCGTCGCTAAGACGGACGGAGTCGGCGCACCCGCCAAGCTTGAGGGCAAGCCGCCTGCCAAGGCGAAGGTCGAAGCGCCTGTTGTTGAAAAGGATGTGGAAGAAGAGGCACCTCCCCCTCCGCCAAAGGCTAAGAAGGCAGTGAAGCCGACGCAGGAGGTTGACGAGCCCGAGGTGCGCACTGAGCCCAAGAAACCTGTCGTTGAGGCGAAGGGCTCGCTCGCCGCAATGGTCGACGCATGGGATGACGAGTAATCAAACCGGGGGCTTCGGCCCCCAGTAAGGAGGCGGGGGAACGCGACTACGCAAGTACCCCAACAACATGGCATACAGTGCACAATTCATCGCACGCATCAAAGCCAAACCGCCTACAGATTTAGGCACGATGCTCGCCCTTTGGGCTATCCACCACAACATCTCTGTGTTCAAGATCGCTACTGCAACGGGCGCTACCCGGCAGTCGGTCTACAACTGGATGAACGGTGCAGGTGTCCTGAAGGTTTATGAAGAGCGTCTTAAACGGCTGCTGCTTTGCATGCAGGGATCAAAAACATCGGATGAAGCTTGGAGAAAAATATGTCAGGAATTCAACCTAAGAACCTGAGCAATGAAGAGCTGGTTCACTATGCGCACTACCTGGAAATGAAAGAAGTGCCACAGTGGGCACAAGCCTGGATCATCGAACTGGCAGAAAGACTGGAAAGATTTGTAGACGCCGCACGGTAAAGGATTGGCATGAAACCGCTTGAGTTTCTTGCGGATGTTCTGCCCTCGCCCGGACACGGGTTGTACTGCGTGGTAGAGCTGAGCACACAAAAGAAAGAACACCGATTCGTTGACAACCTAGAGGAGATCAAACCATACGTTAAGCGTTGGCTCGGCAAACAGTACAACATATTCTTCGCGCTTGCGACTTTCGATCCTGCCGTCCTGCAGCTCAAACGAGAACGCCGTACAGCAAAGCACGCGCAGTACATCAAGTCGATCTTCCTCGATCTTGATGGGTACGAATCCAAGAAAACTGCAGGGCTTGCACTAACTTCTTTTCTCGAGAAGACCGGACTGGATGCGTTTACCAAGCCGCATATCTTGTCGTCGGGCGGTGGGTTGCACTGTTATTGGCCTCTGACCAAAGAAGCAGATATCGATACGTGGAAGCCGATTGCAGAGAACCTCAAGCGCCTGTGCAAGCAAGAGGGTATGCGGATCGACATGAATGTGACTGCGGATGCAGCACGGGTTCTGCGTATTCCCGGCACAATGAACTTCAAAGAGAAGTATCCAGAGCCTCGTCCCGTACAGATGCTTGTGCAAGGCGAGGGACCGATTGATCTGCTGCACTTTGGCGCTGCCATTCGCGCTGTACTGAAAGATACTTACGCGCCAGTCAGCAATTCTTTTGTTCCAGAGAAAGCGAATATTGCTGGGACACGCCCACGCAGAGCCAGCACAAAGCGCTCCAAACTAGCTGAGGCGATGCTGGGTAACAGTGTCACGCGGTTCGACACGATCTGGCTCAAGTCAGAGAAAGGCGTAGGCTGCGGTCAGCTTCAGTACTACATGGAGAACGCGCAGGATGACGGCATGGAGCCGCTGTGGCGTGGGTTGTTGTCATGGGCAAAGGTGTGCGAGGATGGTCCCGAGTACAGCAAGAAGCTGTCAGAACTGCATCCGTACGATGAAGACCGCATGCAGCAGAAGCTGGCAGCAATCAAGGGTCCGTATCCATGCGTGAAGATGGACAGCGAGAACCCCGGCATCTGCAGCAAATGTCCGCACTGGGGCAAGGTCACCAACGCACTAGCACTTGGTCGCGAAGTTGTTGCGAGCAATGAAGAGAAAGTCTATGAGATTCCGTTGCAGACCGCACCAATTGATGCGTTCGATGACGTGGAGTATCTCGAAGACGGCATCACCAGCGATGCCGATGAGGCTGGGGTTGAGCACAACAAGCGCACACGCCTAGCCAAACGTCCACCGCCACCGAAAGGGTTTCTCTACGGCAAGAACGGCGGTGTGTTTGCAGAGATCAAAGAGACCGATGCTACCGGTATCACCATCAAGACACAGGTTCCTGTACTGTCGTACGATCTGTTCGTCGTCGACATGCTGCGCATCGAGGAGAAGGAACACGCAGCGCACCTGATGGCAATCAAGACTATCGGCCCAGCGGACGATCCGACACAACAGGTCACTGAGTACACGCCCGTCATCATGCCCAGCAAGGCGGTGGTGGCGAAAGAAGAGCTGTTGAAGTGCCTCGCGATGCACAATATTTATGCAGACCGTGGTGCTGCGATGGACCCGTACCTGTACAGCTATGTGCGAGCGGGTGTTGCTGAAGCAGCGCAGATGCGCAAGGCGATTGACGTACCCGCACAACTTGGCTGGCAAAAGAACGGTACGTTTGTCTACAACAACCGCATATTCAAGTCCGACGGCAGTGAAGT
>Ga0172363_10004765_pt1 | contig 10949 bp, 6 predicted proteins | sample LakKivs2_kivu2a2_FD_114541 | JGI IMG/M metagenome (GOLD analysis project Ga0172363, IMG submission 114541) | Sediment microbial communities from Lake Kivu, Rwanda - Sediment s2_kivu2a2 | ecosystem: Environmental > Aquatic > Freshwater > Lake > Sediment | place: Rwanda: Western Province, Lake... | reverse complement strand
GTTCTCTTATGGCGAGTTGCAGAAGCTGTTAGTCAAAACTGGCTGGAAGATCCTTGCAGCATCGCCGGAGAAGTGCTACCACTTCCCGATAAGAGACTTCTCGCGCAACATATGCGTTCTGGTCGGGAAATAAGGCACACGCGTTATGTCAAGGCCGTAAGGTCTGGGCCCCTGTACAACGAGGTGGTACCGAGTTTCGCTAAGGTCGGTGTGATGGACCTGCCCGTAGACTTGGTAGCTCCTTAGCTGCTGCCCGGTTCGCCCAGACGGTGAGTCTTGGCGGTCTTCACTTTCTCGGGAAGCCCGGCCTCGATAATGCCGATGAAGACCTCCACCAGATTAGGGTCAAACTGAGTCCCGGAGCACTTCCTGAGCTCTTCTATTACCTCTTCGCGCGGAAACGCAGGACGGTAGGGGCGGGCAGCTGACATAGCCTCAAAGGTATCGGCTATCGCCAGGATGCGAGATTCTAGAGGGATCTGGTCACCTTTCAATCCTTCAGGATAGCCATTGCCATCCCATCTCTCGTGATGATGCAGAATGCTATCTGCACAGCTGATGAGCTGAGGTATGTTGGAGACGATATTCGTGCCCAGCCGAGGATGGGCTTTGATCGTGTCCCAGTTTTCTTTGCTAAGCTTCGTCTTCTTGTTAAGGACTTCATCGGGAACGCCAATTTTGCCAATATCGTGAAGCAAGGCAGCAGTGCTCACCCTTGATACCTCATCAGGCGATAGCCCCAGCGCTTCCGCCAGAGCCACAGCGTAAGTGTTCACTTTCCTGGAATGACCGTAGACGTATGGGTCTCTGGCCTCCACCACGGAGACTAGGGCATAAACAGCGCTCAGACCATCACGCTTGCCATGAATTCTTCCATCATCCGGCGGCTCGGACGCGGCCTTGGACGAAAAATAAGTCCGATTACCTCCGGTCCACTTGGCGTAGTAAAGGGCACTGTCTGCCGCGGCCACGAGCTCGCCAGCTATCACGCCATCGGTAGGATAGCTGGCCAAACCAATGCTGCAGGTCACGGTAACTGACTTTTTCTCCATCTCGTCGGCAATCTGCTGCCGAACGCGCTCTGCTACGACGTAGGCATCGTCCTTGGCTGTTTGGGGCAAAATGACCACAAATTCATCGCCGCCGTAGCGAAAGGCCTGGTCAGCATCCCTGACACAACGTTTGATAATGGTGCCGATCTGGCCCAGAAGACTATCTCCGGCAGGATGGCCGTATACGTCGTTATACGTCTTGAAGTTGTCCAGGTCGACCATGAATATGGAGAACGAATCGCTATAGCGAGAGTGCCGCGCAATCTCCTCCTTGAGGCGCTCCTCGAAGTGACGTCGATTGTAAAGCCCGGTAAGCTCGTCGATGCGAGACTTCTGCTCCGCTCGAGCGTAGAGCTGGGCATTCTCAATTGGCGCAGCAATCTGCAGAGCCACCTTTTCCAGCAGCCTTATCTGGCTGCGGCTGTAGGCCTTGGGCTTGCGACTGGCCAGAACCAGGGTACCGATGATACGGTCTGTGACACTCAGGGGCAGGTAAACGACGGAAGAGACCCCTTGCTTCAGGTGGCTCTCCCACGTCCAGAATCTGTGATGCCGTTTCAGATCAGGTTCGTACACGGCCTGTCTCTGCCGGCATGCCAGCTGTGTAGCTGTTCCCTCCAGTGGTATCCTTTCGCCCGGCTGCCAGGCGGAACCTATCGTGGTCGATAGGGCCAGAATATCAAGTTCGTTTCCGTCGATCAAAGCAATTGTTGCCCAGTCGATATCCACAACCTTCTTCAGTTCCTGCGTGAAAGCTTCGAATATCATCTCAATGCTCATGCTCGAGGTTATGATCGTGGTCAGGCGGTTGACCAGGCTTGTTTGCGCGTCCTGCTCCCTCAGTTGCTCATCCGAGTATCGATTCTCCATGCTCGCTGCCACCTGCGCGGCCACGGACTCCAATAGGTCGATGTCCTCAACCCCGTAGGGCTTCCCGTCTGCCCTCTCACTTACCGCCAGAACAGCCACAAGTTTCCCGTTGTTCAATAAGGGTACGAATATCTCTACCCCTGCCGACTGAGTTTCTTCTCTCTCCTCTCCCCATATGGATTGGAATTCAGGAAATATAGCGAGGTCCCTTTCCGGTAGTATTCTTTTTTCTCGCTCCAGCCACGCAACGATAGGGCTGTCGCCCTTTAATCTCAACTTGCTCATAGGATTATCTTCCACAGGAGGGTGGGCAAACCGGGTGCTGAACCATTCGTTTTCAGCCTCGGGCACTAGCAAACAGGCTCTCCGACAATCAAGGGAGTCGGCAAGCAGTGATATGAATCTGTTGCCCAATTGCTCCAGAGTGGGAACGTCGTGTATCTTGCGGACAAAGTCAGATAGCTGCCTGCGATAGGAGTACCTTGCCCCGATGAATGCCTCCTCGACCTTCTTCTGCCACAGATGGTGCACTCTGTAAACAAGAAACAGGACAAACGGAATTCCTAGAGTGATCGCAATAGCCAAAGAGGCTGTGTCAGGCTTGAAGCCCGCAAACCGCTGAGCAAGCCAGAAGAAAAGTACCACCACGCCAATGCCGCCGCCATACAGGACTACGTATATCAGAGCCTGGCGGAATATAACCCCGACATCGAGCAAGCGGTGAGTCACAACAGCGTAGGTTAAGAAGCAGGCGACCATAAGGTTGCCGATGTGGCTTACGGCGAATTCGCTTCCACGGGGAGTGATAGAGCTGAAAACGAATACTATCAGCATGGCAACGGAAGCCAGCAAATAGACGACTTGATTGCGCTCTTCCGGGTTGGGCGACAGCCTGTACTTCCGCACTAAAGAATATATATCTCTGATGCCTACTGTGGAGAGAAAGAGAAAGCCCACGGCAATAATCCAGGGACCATAATCGACATTAATGCCACTGGCGGTGACGTCGACTCTGCTCGGAATGTAATTTGCCACCGCCAGTGCAACTGTGGCTATTAGAAAGATATAGGCCAAGGGTATCCTGATGCGTTCGGATCGGTAAAAGGTGGAGATAAAGTAGTGGAACTGCACCAGCACCCAAATGGTGGTGCACACGGCGAGTTTGACTGCCAGTGACTTGTCCCAGACAAAGAAGTCGGTGCGGCCAAAGAAAGCCACGAAACTCCACAAGATAGCGGGGACCAGGAACAGAAAGAGAAGCTTTTGCTTTCGGTCCCAGGGCCGATTAAGCAGCAGAATCCCGAACAAGGGGATATAAGCGATCGTGGCAATCAACGGAACCAGGATAGCCGCATTCATAACATCACTCTCATATAGTCAACCGCATAGGTCTCGACACGGTCTTATCTGTCGTTCCTGGCCCTTCCCTGCCAGTGTTGCGTCTCGATAATCTGGACTCGAAACGACTATCGTGTGACCATTTCTGCAGATTCCGTAAATCACTCTGATATGAAGCTATTATTGCACAAACCGGGAAACTGTCAAGACGTACTATCGTAATCCCCCAAAGGTACTACATCCAGGCCATCCGCTACCACACCGGCCTGACCGGAGGACTTGTACCTGCCGCTGAGAGCTGTGGGCATATCTGCCAGGGGACTCGAGGTGACGCAGAAAAGGGTGACGTTAGTACCTGGTTTTGTCGAACGTCCAGCGGTCGGCAAGACAGACCGCCATCAGGCAGTCGCACGCTCGGCTTCGGTTGCCGGTACAGGTTTCACGACAATCTCGGGCACTCCCAGAAGGGAAAGTACCTTATCCGGCGGGTTAACATGCGGAGGTTTGATGCTGCCTAAATCGGCGCCTTCAGCCTGACGTTGAGCAATATACCTGGCGAAGGCGCCTTGGCGGAGAAAGGTAACCTTGATCGGCTTCATCCCGAGCATCGTCTCCGGGTCGCTATATGCCCCGTAGTGGTTATAGTGATATACGCTATCCAGCTTTCGCAGTTCGTCATATATCGTTGTCGCTAGAGCCTCCTCGCTGGCAGCGTGATTCTCTCCGGGCTCCAGATAGAGACGTAGTACTGTCGCATCCCCGTACATCTCCTTGCGCGCGGTCCAATCTCTATAGGGAATGTTGCTGTTTTCAATCGCCTCCCAGATCACCCTTTCTGTAAGGCGCCCGAAACCGGAGATATCAATTCGGTCATCGGCCCGACTATAAAACACCATCTGCGGGATATCGATATTCAACCGCTCGTTCCGAAGCGAAGTTATTCTTATTATGTCGCCAATTCTGTACCGTACGAAGGCCCCGCCATGAAAGTTGGTAAGAACTATCTCGTAGTTCTCGCCGGCCTTTACCTCATCCAGCAAAACGGTCTCCGGCTGATAGGAATGATTTAGCTGCCACTTGAAGTGCTCCCTTTCAGGGATAAACTCGAGGAAGTTGAGGTTCGGCACAAAGGTCATGCCTTCGAAGTCCCAGGTTTGCACGGCGCAATGGCCCCCTTCGCAACTGGCATAATGCTCTAGAGGACGTCTGCCCCACAATTCCTCCACTCTTTTCTTGAGAATCGAAGCATCGCTGCCGCCGCATACAATCCCTTGCACTGACCACAGGTCTCTGGGTAACAGGGCACGGCGGGCCAGCTTGCTTCTGGCCAGTCCCCTGGTGACTCGAAATAACGCGCCGGGGTGAGATAATAGAGAGCGGACGTCCGCACTTCCCGCGCGCTTCTTGATTTGCTCTCCGGCATAGACCAGTGCGGAGGCTATACCACCGAAACCGTCAAGGCCACGGTACAGAGCTTCCTCGAAGCCCAGCTTCACGCACTCTTCAAAAGATAGGCCCTCCGTCTGGGAAGGCAGCAGGTCGCAGTTGATCGCCTGTTCTATTACCTGGGCTAAGAAACCGGTCCCATACTCTGGAGGCCCTAGCGTCTGCAGTACCTTCAAGTGTTCCCTGAGCCCCGAGACATCGCCTCTGCTTCTGCAACCTGAGAAAATGATCTCGGCTGTCAACACCTTCTCCAATCCACGAACAAAGCCCGCGGAAAGGGGTACCCATTTGACATAGGATTGTTGGGCCGTGCCTGAAGTCCTTACCCACCTGGCCACCTCGACCGGTAACACGTCTTCCCTTCTTTCTATCAGCTCGGGACAGTAGTCGGCGTACGTCGTGAAAGGCACCCGCTCCCGGAATTCGTCTACAGTGGTCGGTGTGGCGCCGCGCATCAACCTCCTGCCCAGCTCGCACCTATTCAGTAGGGCAATTTGCTCCAGAAGCAGCCGCTTCTGAATAGCCATGACTTGCTCCAGTGTGAGGTCAACGAAGCCACAGCACATCTGCCATAGCTCGTTTTTTCTGCCTTGCCGCAACGCTTCAATTGGCCTTGTCATGGCAGGGTCGGTTTGGTCACACAGCCGTACGGTCGCCTTTGGCTGCTGGGGCAGCCTCCACAACCACTCTGGGAGCTCTCAATAGAGAGAGCACTTCGTCGGAAGGGTTAACATGCCGGCCCAGGCCTTCCAGACCAATTCCTTCCGCTTGCCGCTGGGTGATATAGCTGGAAAAGGTGCCCTCAGCAAGAAAGGTGACTGTTATGGGCCTTAGGTCCATCATGGTTTCCATATCGCCGATAAGGTTATACAGGTTACAGCGATGTCTCTTGTCCAGTTTCTTGAATTGCTCGCGTATCGCTGCTGCCACGCTTTTCTCACTGGCAATATACCCGTGTTTGGGTTCCAGATAGAGATGCAACATGGACTTGTCATCCACTATCTCCTTGCGCGCTACCCAATCTACGCAGTCAATGCCGGCATTTTCAACCGCCTTCCGGATCAACCTCTCTGTCAGCCGGCCAAGGCCGGTGACATCGACGAAATCGTCGGCGCGGCTGTGGAACACCATCTGGGGAATGTCGATATTGAGTTTCTCGCTTCGCAATGAGGTTATCTTCACTATATCGCCTATCCGATATCTGGTCATAACACCGCCGTGAAAATTCGTGGTGACTATCTCGTATCTCTCACCGGCTTTCAACTGGTCCATCAGAACAGTCTTTGGCTGGTATGAATGGTCAAGCTGCCATTTGAACGCTTCCCTTTCCGGGATAAACTCAAAGAAATTGAGGTTGGGAATGAAGGTCATACCTTCATGGTCCCAGGTCTGAGTGGCATACACGCCGCCCTCGGTCGCGCCGTATATCTCCAGAGGTTTCCTTCCCCACAGTTCCTCTACCCTCCGTCGGAATATGGCACTATCGGCGCCGCCGCCGACTATTACCTTAACCGACCACAAGTCCCTGGGCAACAGAGGGCGTCGGGCCAGCTTGCTCCTGATTAGTCCCCTTACTACGCGGGTGGCTGCCCCGGGGTGAGATAGCAGAAAACGAACGTCAATGCTTATTCTTCGCTGCCTGAACATCTCTCCGACGTAGACCAGGATCGAGGGCAAGCCGCCAAAAGCGTCAAGCCCCCGGGCCAGGGCTTCCTCGAAGCCGGCTTTTATCTTCTCGTCAAATGACATTTCTCCCGGATTGGAAGGAAAGATGTCGAAACCCAGGGCCTGTTGCATCAGGTGCGCCACGATGCCTGAGCCATAGTCGCGGGACGCCATGGTGGCCAGGGTTTTCAGGTGCTCCTTCGCCAGAAAATCGCCGCGGGCGTCACAGGAGGCGAGAAGGCCGATCCCGCCGGCCACCCGCTCAAACTCATCCAGGAACCTGTCAGACAGGGGCACCCATTTGAAGTTGTACTCGCCGATCCTGCCTACGGTGTGGACCCACAGGGCCGGCTTGGCCGGCAGCACATCCTCCCTCATCTGGACCAGGTCGGGCAGGTAATCGGTGTAGGTCGTCAGAGGCACCTGCTCGCGGAATTCCTCCACCGTCTCGGGCATGGCCCCGTGCATCAGCTTCCTGCCCAGCTCGCTGTTTTTCAGCAGGCCAATCTGCTCCAGCAGCAGCCTCTTCTGAACAGTCATAAACTGCTCCAGGCTCAGGTCCAGAAAGCCACAGCACATCCGCCACAACTCGTCCTTCCTGCCCTCGCGCAACAGATAAAGCGGACTTGTCATTGCTGTCCCTCCAGCTCTTCTCCCTGCTATTCAGAACAACGAACGGAGAACAGCTATCTTGAGGACAGTATGACAACGGTGGGTTAGCTTGGGAAGAGATTATCTTCTAGAAGATAGTTCTAGTTGAAGCTGTGGCGGATGTAGCCGCGGGGGGAAATCCGAGCGGAGTTAGGAGCTTTTTGCTTTTGCCGACCCACCCAGACTCTGTAGCTTGTGGCTCAGGTGCTCGAATTCGCTATCGCTGGGCTGTTTGCCTAGCTCCAGCCCGTAGCTGATGAAGAATTCCAGGAAACTGCGCAATAGCTCCTTCGTGCCTTCCTGAAACTGGTGAAATTCGTCCCGGGTCACGGCGCCCTGTTTCTTGCCGTCTTCCTTTTCCTTCAGCTGACCGTCAATGAGAAGGTCAATGAATTCAGACCGCCCCAGGTCGCCGCGGTTCTCATCTATCTTTCTCACCAGTTCGGCGTCTACTATTAGCATTCTTTTTTCAGACATCGACCGCTCCTGTTACCATGACTCCTTAGGTTGTTCCTATATTAAAAGGGGTGACCTCACTCTACCCCGGGCACCCCTTAGTAACTCCACAAAACTGGAGCCTCAAGCTCCGTGGCCGTTGCCGTTTCGGAACTCGAGTGCTTCAACTATGCCGTCTATGTTCCTGAGTAGCTCTCCTCCCTTTTCCGTTACCTGATAGCTCGCCGACGGATTTCCCAGCTTTACTTTGCTGATGAACCCGTGGCTCAAGAGGAAACCAAGATATTTCTGTATTTGAGCGTAGCTCATATTGGCCGTGTACATGATCTCCGTCTTGCCCGCGCCGTTTTCGCCGACTCGGAGCATGTCGGCTATAATCTCTATGTTAGACCTTCGCCGGTTCATCGCAAAACAGCAGTCGCTAGTACTTCTAACCCGTTACCATTATACTACCTTAATACCGCTTGTCAAGACCCTGTTCACGTTCGGTGCCTCAATGTCATTCTTCGTTCGCCATTGCGACGCGCCGCGATTGGGCGAGGTAGCCAAGCATCACCCTTCTAGCTGCATCAGCGCCAGGCATTTGGCGGTCCGGCTGATGCAGTATTGACATCAGGGGGATTACATTATACGATAGGTCAAAGGAGCCAAATCCAGAGAACCAACAGGTTGTGCGAATTGGATATATGGAAATCATCAGGAGGTGACTGATGGACAAGATCAAGGTTATGGTAATCGACGAGCAGGCGCTTTTCCGGGCGGGGGTGCGCCAGGCCCTATCTGGACAGGCTGACCTGGAGATCTTGGAGTGCGACCCAACTCAGCGCCCGCTGGAGACCATTGAAGCCAATCTCCCTGATGTTGTTTTGCTTGGCTCTGATCTGAGCAGCCTCAGCGGCATTGACCTGGGCAGAAAGATCGCCCAATACTACCCGAACACCAAGGTGATAGTGCTGAGCCCCGACCCCAACGACCAGGAGCTTTTCGAAGTCATCAAGACCGCCGCCGCGGCCTGCATGAGCAAGAAAGCCAGTGCCGACGACCTGGCTGCCACTATCAGGCGTGCCCACCGGGGCGAATACCCTATCAATGAGAGCCTGATGACCAGGCCTAAGGTCGCCAAGCAAGTATTGGACCAGTTTCGCGGTTTCAAAAGAACCATGGGAGGCATCGCCGCTCCTCTTACAAAGAGGGAAACGCAGATTCTTACCTACGTTGCCGAGGGCAACACAAACAAAGAGATCGCTCACATCCTGTCGATCAGTGAACAGACGATCAAGAATCATGTCAGTGCGATCCTCCGCAAGCTGAATGCCAATGACAGGGCCCATGCTGTCACCTTGGCTCTGCACAGCGGCTGGATTTCGCCGGAAGCAAAGCCGCGAAGGACGCCCGAAGATTCTGACGAAGTCTAGTCCCGTGCACGGGCGGGCGTCGTGATTCCAGAGATGGTGGCGTAAAAGCCATCGTCTGACCCCCCAAATGTCCTATTGACAAACCAACGAGATATGCTACATTGTAACTGAGTTGCGCGAAAGCTATATGACTATGCCTGGCGAGCCCTGGCTGAGACTTGGTGAACAATCTCGACTTGAGCTCGCCGGGGAGTTACGTTTCGCTCGAAGGGCTGAACATGACTAGCAAGGTGGGTCAGATGGGAATTAGTCCGGAGCTAAGGAACCAGGTCAAGGAGTACCTGGGAGCGAAGGGCTATGCAGTGACCGAAGGAGCTGAGCTCGTCGGTAAGTCAAACGTTGTTCATACGTTTGATATGCTGGCTCAAATGGACGATGGTTTCAACAGCTACACTATTGCTATCTGCCTCATTTGCGGTGGCGATAGAGCGGCAGAAGTGGAGACCATTTTTCACTTTGCCAATAAAGCCTACGATTGCGGCATCATTGATAGGATCATTATTGCCTCTCCGGCGCTCACTCAGCAGGCCAAGCAATTGGCTAGCAAACAGCGAATAAAGGTGCTTGATGGAGAGATGGTCCAGCGGCTGGTGCTTTCGCACCCCAAGCGGGCCGCCAAGCCTAAGGGGCCGGTAAAGTATGACACAAAGGAAGAACTGGCCAACTCCTTAATCAGCCGGGGCTACATAGTAGAGGAGAATCCCAAAGTCAAAGGCCGGTCGGGGGTTGAATATACGTTTGATATAGTGGCTCATGCCGACACCGGTCAGATCGAGCACGTTTTAGGCATAGATTTCCTGACCGGTGAGAACGAAGTGACTCTGGAGCAGGTAACCCTATTTGATACCAAAGCCTATGATGCCGAAATCGATGGCAAAGCCATTGTGGTATCACCGGGCATCAGCCCCGAGGCAAAGCAATTCGCCCGACACCAGAAGATAAAGGTCTTTGAATCGAATCACAAGCAGGCTCTTACACCTGTGGGTGAAGTTAGGCCTGTCCCGTTAGAGACCAGGCTGGTCAAGACAGACAGGGCTCGGGCCAAGCTGCTGAGGCAGACGCCTCAGCCTGAGGCCCTGCGCTTGATTCCGGAGGTGGCGGCCAGAAGATATAATGCCATACCCCTGACCATATCAGGTAACACATTGGAAGTAGCTATGGTGGACCCCACCGATATTTTTGCTCTGGAGGCCTTTGCCGCTTATAGCCACCTGAGCATCAGGCCGATAGCTGTCAATGCCCGGGATGTCAGGGATGCCATTGACTTCAATTACAAGGCCTACGGCGAGATTGAGGACCAGATTTCCCGCATCTCCATTCCAGTTGAAGCAAATGACGAGAGGCTTGCCGTGAGCGCTCTCACCGATACCCCGCTCGTTCAGGCTCTCAGCCTCATAATCGAGGAGGGAGTCAAAGCCCGTGCCTCCGATATCCATATCGAGCCGCAAGAAGATAGAGTGAGGATACGCTATCGTATAGACGGCACTCTTCAGGATATGATGTCTGTGCCTGTCAGTACGCATCGGGCGCTCATTTCGCGGGTTAAAATCCTGGGCGGGATGAATATCGCCGACCACTTTCGTCCTCAAGACGGTCAATTCTCTACTAAGGCCAAAGGGCGAGACATTGATGTCAGAGTTGCCACTGCTCCCACCGTCCACGGTGAAAGAGCAACGTTGCGGCTGCTGGACAAGACAATGGCTACGCTGGGCATGTCCGAGCTGGGTATGCTGCCGGACAGCCTGGCCAAATTCGAGAGTATGCTCAAGGTCCCCTACGGCATGATTCTGGTCAGCGGCCCTACTGGCGCCGGCAAGACCACTACTCTATATGCCGCCATCAATTCGCTTGACACCATGGGTAGAAACATCATTACTATTGAGGACCCCGCCGAGTACCGATTCAAGGACATTAACCAGATTCAAATCAACGCCCAGGCTGGCATTACCTTTGCCTCCGGCTTGAGGTCCATACTTCGTCTTGACCCGGACGTGATACTGGTCGGCGAAATACGCGATGCCGAGACAGCCAACATAGCCACTCAGGCAGCCTTGAC
>Ga0172363_10004764_pt1 | contig 10952 bp, 8 predicted proteins | sample LakKivs2_kivu2a2_FD_114541 | JGI IMG/M metagenome (GOLD analysis project Ga0172363, IMG submission 114541) | Sediment microbial communities from Lake Kivu, Rwanda - Sediment s2_kivu2a2 | ecosystem: Environmental > Aquatic > Freshwater > Lake > Sediment | place: Rwanda: Western Province, Lake... | reverse complement strand
ATGACGTTGGAGTATTCCCTTCGGCCAGAAGCGCCGAAAGAATTTTATTCCTTTTCATTGCAGAATTTAATCATCAACAAATTTGGAGTAAACCCAAATTTACACACTTATCTTGACATTACCACAAAGTAGGTATACGTATACAAAGTAGGGACAGTCACCTACTTAATTTAATAGAACCTTTTATGCTTCAAGCACAATTCTTAAATATTTCTGAAATTTAAAGTGGTGTATTCTAACGGGAAAACAGGGACAAGCAAGGGGGCACAAAGCTTAATTCAAAATCAGCAGGACAGGGAATTAAGTATTGTGTCCCCTGTTTTTATGCCAGCCGCTGTTTTTCAGAATTAAGTATTGAGTTTTTTTTGCATTTTAATGTATAATTCTGCCTGCCGATGAATTATCTTTCCATATTCCTGGTTTCTTTCACAATTGCCTTTTCTGGCGCGTTAGTCCCGGGACCTATCCTTGCCGCAGTAATCTATAGAAGCACAAGAAACGGTTTTAAATCAGGACCTTTGATTATCCTCGGCCATGCCCTGATTGAACTGGCACTGGTTGTCCTGCTCATCGTGAACGTAACGGCTTTTATCCGTGACCCGATGGTTTTCAGCATTATCCGAATAATCGGCGGTTTAATTCTGGCGGTTTCAGGAGTTAAACTGGTATTTTCCAGGATAGAATTGCCCGGCAGCGGCGGTGTGGATAAACATAAACTGCCGGACGTTTTTCTCGGAATTATTCTAAGCGTCGCAAATCCTTACTGGCTCATGTGGTGGCTGACAATCGGCCTGGGTCTTGTTCTATCTGCAAACAAAGCCGGCTTGACCGCTGTCCTGGCGTTTTTCACCGGACATATATTCGCGGATTTCATCTGGTACGCGTTTGTATCTTTTTCGGTAAGCCGCGGGAAAAAATTCATAACGCCGAATATTTACCGCCTGTTGATTTATATCTGCGGGCTCACATTAGTAGGTTTTGGCATCTACTTTGTCGTGTAAAGACAAGGGGACATAATACTTAATTCTGAAAAACAGGGACTGGCATATACTGTCGGGTAGTTTGTTCCATTGAACTGCCTGTACCTGCTTTTCGTCTTAGAATTAAGTATTATGTCCCCTTAATTTTTTCTGTAAGGGCTTTTACCGTAAATTTTACGGCAGCCAGAAGAACATCCAGTGCCAGGTGTTCCGGAGCCGTTGAATCAAAAAGCACGCTGGCATTCGCGGGAAATTCATCGTCGCCCTTCCAGACCAGTATGGTCAAAAACAGCCTGGGAAGGACCTGGATTTCAACAGCAGCGTCTGCAAAATCTTTCCTTTTCCCATTCAACGCCTTTGCGGCTTCAAGAAGCCCTGCCGGATTTGAACCGAATTTTTCCTTTAACGGAGAAAGCGGCAGTTCATGTGTGCTCCGGAAGAAAATATCTCCGTCAGGAAGGTCTCTGGCTCCGAGCAATTTTCCGCTTGGCGGTATATTCTTTGCATTCACCAGATAATGCAGGATAAGCAGCCCCATCTCAAACTTAACAGGTTCGGATTTTCCCTGTTCGGTGATTTTCTTCTCGTGCTGGCTGATGACATAAGTAATGTTAAGAACTTTGAGCTGATAAATCCTGGTTACGGGATCATAGCCGGCACCGCTGTTTGTAACAACATCGTCCGGGGCAAGCTGCGACAGGTCTGCCCAGCCTTTGTCAATACCGGTGACAGATTCCTGAGGCATAGCAGGAAAATTCCGAAAAACTGTTCACCATGAATAATGCACCGAATAAGTTATTTTCTTTTCGCCGTTCTTAGGCACCTTGACCGGAAATTCTATTGTCCTGGAATCAATTTTTTTGAACTCGTCCGTCTTCGCCGTAATATCCCAGTTAATCCACCTGTACAGGTGTTCAACAACTCTGACGGTTATTTCTTCTTTCTTGTGGTTTCTTACCGTTATCTCAAACGACTCATCACACCAGTCGTGGGAATTGTCGATTCTGTAATTCGTTCTGCGTCTTTCCCCTACGATGTCAAACGCATTGCCGATATAAAGACGAATAGTTTCGTCCTTGGGAGTATGGTCGATTACATCCTCTCCTATAAATTCGTTCCTTCCATCCTCGTCTCTCTGGTAAAGTTTTACCTTTCCTTTCGGCAATGGCATACCCAGATTGTTTTCCTTGCTGTTTTTGAATTCCATCATAACCCATACCTTTGGATTGCACTCTGTACCATATTCAGCATTATTGCGGATGCTGGAGTAATCCCAGTACTGGTACCTTTCTCCGATTTTTGTGCCGTCGTAAACATACAACCGCTCTGCAGTAACATTGTCTGCCCTTATAAACTCCACCTGTTTTATTTCCCTGTCGCGCAGTGTGGTTCTGCGGTCCAGAGTATAAAGATGGTACTCTGCGAATTCTTTTTCAGTGACTGCCGGCGGAGCTCCGGCTATGGACTTTGAGGCCTTATCCCGCCGTATTCCCATGCCTTCCGGAGATACTTTTCTTACATCGCCTGCCATCAGTTTAACATTTGCGTCCTTAAACTCCTTCCCGCTCTGGTTGTCCAGGGTTACCCATCCGATTATATTCATCACATTTCCTTCTGCCGGTGCAACAGCGTTATACGTAGCTTCCCATTTCATTCCTCCGGAAATGTACGAAATCTCCATATCGTGGGTGCCTGATTTATCTGCCCAGAGCTGCCAAAGAAGCGTGGGCTTGAGGAAGTTTCCTGGGTCCAGGTTTTCAAATACCGGCCTGCCTGGCAGATTGAACATGATTTTTCCGTCCATTTCCACAATCGGAGTTCCTGCTCCGCCATAAGCCATTGCCTGCTGCTGCACATAATATTCCTGTCCATACCTGCCGTATGCCGACTGGTGCGGCACATAGCCGCTTCTGATAATCTTTGCTTTTTTTATCTCTTTCTCTCCGGTTTTGGGATTCTGAATTTCAAACATTATCTCCTTGCCTTCGTTTTTCATCAAAAGCAGACCTTCGCTTAACGGATCTGATTCGTAATTCTGCTCAAGGATGAGAACGCTGTCAGGTTTCTTTATATCCCGCAGGATTATTGATTCCGGTTCCATGTGCGCTGTAATATCAGTAAACCTGACTTCATTTTCGCCTTTTTTCAACTCCAGGCTAAATCTCTCCTTGATAACGCCAAACCCGCCGTTATATATGGTTACCTGTGGAGATTCGGCGAAAGCACCTGTTATATTGAAAAGAATCAGGCTGAAAATAAATATCCACGGGCAAGCCCGCTTCGCCGAATCGAGGCGAGCCCGTGGTCTTCGCGGTCTTGTTATAAAGACGATGACCAATTCTGCGTTTTTTTTCATTTTTACCCCTCTTGTTCTGCCGGATAATCCAAATTTCAGTGGAAAAGTATGGCTTACCTATGGATATGTATCTTGTTACTTTATTATTGCGAATTTCTTTACCACGTTTAATCCCGGACCCTCGGTTTTCACAACATAAATGCCTGATGCAATAACTTCCTCGCTTTCATTCAGACAGTTCCACTCGTATCTGTCCGGGTCTTCTGATGCAGTGCTGTTAGCAGTCAGCGTCTTTACAAGTTCACCCCTGAGATTATATACTTTAAAGGTGACCACACCGGGTTCGGTGGTCCGGTAAAAAAAGTTGACTTTCTCTCCTGCGGCAGGGTTGACATATCCGTTTTTATTGCCTACTATTTTGCAATCCAGACCGTCGAACAGAAAAATAATTTCACCCTCGGCCGCAGCACCCTGCAGGTATTTTCTCACCCAGATATTGCTATTCTGTCCGGATACTGTTGTATATCCTGCGGTATATACATTCTCACCGGAATCAACAAAAATACTCATGGCTACATCATCGCCGTTTGATGTTCCGTTGTATGTCTGCACCCAGATCGGCTCGCCGCTCATGGGATATTTTATTACCAGCGTATTAGTCCCTCCACCTGTTTTGGTTTCATACCCGGCAACATAAATATAAGTATCGTGAAAAAGGAGCATGCTGTAACCCGCAGTATTGCCGTCACCGCCGCTGTAAGTCGTAGACTCGAGCGGAATGCCATTCGGACTATATGACCCGCGATACAGGAAAGTTGAGCCGGACTGCGTTATAGTACCGACCACATAAATATTATAGGAACCGTCAACAGCAATGCCGTATCCGCAATCATCACTTCCGCTGATATCAAAGCTTTTTGTCCAGCAGGGAAATCCACCCGAGTATTTTCCTATCCAGATATCCTGGCCGGTGCCGGCTACACTTCCGGTAACATAAACATTTCCGTCCATATCAGTGGCGATCCCCCGGCCGACATCATTGCCATTGGTAGCGTCATTATATGTTCTCGTCCAGACCACAGTACCACTCGGGTCGTATCCTCTTACCCAGATGTTGTCGCCCTGCCCGCTCACCCATTCGCTGCCGGTAATATTAACATTTCCCTGATTATCAATGGCTATGGCCTTGCCGTAGTCATTGCCGTTTGAAGCGCCGTCATATTCCCGTGTCCAGAGTTCTGTTCCGTTCGGATCGTATTTCCGCAGCCAGATATTGCTGTTTGTTCCGGTTTTCACGCTGCCCACAACGTAAACATTTCCGGAACTATCAACCGCTACGCCTGAACCGATATCGTCACCGTTACCGGTTCCGTTGTAGGTCTGGGTCCAGACGACATTTCCGCTGGCATCATATTTTCTCAACCATATATCTTTGCCGGCCCCTGTTATATAACCGGTAACATAAACATTTCCGGAAGTATCAGCGGCTACGCCTGATGCACGGTCATCACCATTGGCAGCGTCATTGTAGGTCCTGGTCCATTTTGCAATAACTTTTTCAGCCATTGCCTGGGAGACAAAAACCATCACCAGAATCAAAATAAGCTTCATTGTCAATATTGCTTTAAATTTCATTTTTTCTTACCTCCGGACTTGTCCTGGCTCCTGCCCAGTTCCATGCCTATGCTTACCCTGTGAGACAGACCCAGGTTTTTACTGAACGTGATCCCGTAGTCAAGGAAATATTTATTAAGAAATTGTTTGTTTTTGTCTTCTTTACCTTCTTTTTTCTCCTTGCGGCTCCCGGCGCTTTTCCCTGTCCCCATAAGGTCGCTTAGCATCTCTTCGTCCATTTTTCCGCCAATGCCGACCGTAAATTTTTCATCGTCGGCAGAACTGAGCGGACATCCTCCTCTTAAAAATAACGGCCCGTAATTGCCCTCTATTCCTGCTTTGAGTCTAAATAGCTCTTCTTTCATGCGGTAAACACCGTCCGCCGCAACAAGTATGCCTACAGACCACACCCTTAAATCATAGGATAATCCGCCGTCCATAAGCACTGGAAACGGGTCTTTTTGCTCAATATATTTTAATCCGGTTCCTATGTTCTGCAGCGATAGCCCGGCATTTAATCTTTTATCCAGCAAACCTTTGTATAACACGCCTGCATCAAACCCGAATCCAAAAGCACTTTTGGATTCAATCAAACGGCTTGAAACCGCTTTCGCATTCAATCCGACGTTCCAGTTTGTGAAGATTGTTTTCCCGAAACTTATTGTGCCGGTAAAATCCTGTTCGCTTATCACCTCGGAACTTGTTCCGTCCGGAAAATTCACTTCCATTTTTCCTGCATTCAAATAAACCACATCTATTCCGAAAGTCCCGATACTTTTAAGTGGGTAGGCAAAAGTTATGCTTCCCTGATTGATACCTATTACGCTGCTATTGTGAAAATAACAGAGGAATTGGGCATTTGTAAGAGTCCCCAGGGATGCAGGATTGTAATACAGATACGCTGCATATCCATCAAGCGAAGCACAGGCACCTCCCAGCCCAACGCTTCTGGCGTCAAGCGGTTCCAGCAATACCAGACCGGTCGTGGTACCAACACCTGCAAAAGCAGAACAGCTGCAGTAAAACGACAAGAATAGCACAAAAAATATTTTCTTCATTAAGTTTTCCTCCGGATTTCTACGCTAAAAACCTTTGTGACATGGACAGGTGCTGGCTGATGGCCTGGGAGCCGGATTTTGATTCTGATTCACCGGAGCCATGCCGCCCTGACTGACAGGGGCAGTCTTATAATTACTATTGTTAGCCGGAATACTATTGGATGGCCCGGAGGACGGCATAGACAACGATGGCACAGTTTGACCCCCTGCAGCTACTCTGGCCCGCAAACGCCGGTTAATGTCCACAGAAAGCCCAGCCCTGCCTGGCTCCTCTTTAGTCACAGGTTTCTCAAGACTAAAATAAAAAAAGGCTTTCTCATTATCCAGAACACCTTTTGTCGCATCAGGATTTATCACTTCTACAAGATAAACGCCGGGATTATTTATCTTTCCGGTCCGGCAGGAAATCGTTGTTAAACCTACAACTTTTATTCCTCCTGCCTGTACTCCGCCGATTTTTACCGCCGCACCAATAAGAAAACCATCGCCATATATCGTTACAGTGGTTCCGCCGTATATCGGCCCGGAATTAGGAGTAATACTGTTTATCACCACTGCATAGGCATTAAGTGAGGCAAGGAGGACAAAAACAGCAAGGGGTAAAATAACACGACCGAAAATCCGGTCATACCTATACAGTCTGTGTTCATTTAATATATGTGACATGTTATTCGTTATTATAGCATAAAAATTATTGCTTGTCTACTCCGGTTTTTGAAACCCGTTTCAGCGCTTCACCTGCTTCAAGGTAGTGCGGGTCCTGGGTGATTGCCTCCCTGTAATAATCCTCTGCTTCCGCAGGCAGGCCTTTCTTCTCCAGACATTGTCCGAGATAATAGTAACAGGCAGGATAAAATGATTTCAGGGCAATGGCCGCACGAAATTCAGCAATTGCTTCATCAATGGTCCCCTTTTCTATCAGCACGATTCCAAGGTTCCCGTGAATTTCAGCTGTTTTTGGATTTATCGCAACTGCCTGCCGGAATGCCCTGATAGATTCATCATGCTGGTGCAACTGTCCAAAAGCCACGCCGATATTGTTGAACGTATACTCCATGTCATAGCCCACCTCAAGCGCCCGGCGATACTCCTCAAGTGCAGCCGGTGTCTGCGATTTCCTGTGAAAATAAACCCCGCGGTTATAATGATAATGGGATACCAGGTGCCTGGTGGCATAATCCTGGACAAGATTATATTTCCCCATGTCGCGGAACTGATATCTGTTCCAGACAGAACTATCATTAACTGATTCACCGGAACGGACAACCCTGCGCAGAAGTCCAACTGGCACAATTTCCACACCGCTCATAATACTCATTGCGCTGCCCGGAGTGCAGTAAATTGCATCCGTATCTGTTTTGAGCAGATTCTTAACTGTTTCCATCCTCCGGATATTTCTTTCCCTTTCTTCCAGCACACCGAAATCAGGACCGTATATCTCCTGGAACACGTAGCCATAATCGTCTGCTATAACGATATCAGGCCGCATCTTTTCAGCTTTCTTGAAATAACACAGGGGAAAAACCTGATTGTCTTTTGTGGTAAAAATATACGCTTTTCCATCGGGAGTTTTCAGTATGTTTCTCCCATAATCATAGGCAACATAGTGATTGCTCCTGTCGTCCGCATGAAAATTTGTAAACAGCGGTGCAGCCGGCAGAAATAATGCAAGCAGGACCATGCGTCCTTTTTTCCTTATCAACCCTGCAAGACCAAATCCAAACCAGAGTACTGCCACCATATAGGAGGGAATTGCAAATACCTCGAAAAGATCAAACATTTCGGAGGTCAGCTTAATGTTCAACAGATATATAAAACCTATGCTGAGCATTAAGTAAGAAGCAACCGGAAGAGCAAAAATCCGCGGCAGGAATATCTTCGGCGCCTTTATGCTGAAAAAAAGTCCAAGAACTGCAAAGACAAGAAGCGGCGGACTGAACTGCAGGGATAATTCATTCAGATAATAGGACAACTGTCTGAAAAAAAGCGGCCAGGCATGCGGCTGGGGTGAAAGAGGGCCGTATTGTTTACGGGTGACATGTGCCCAGAGATTGGCAAAATTCTCCGGATTGCCCCAGTTCAGCGACGTATGCGCGAGGGAGCGCAAGGGCAGATACAGATAAATAAGCAACCCGAGACAAAAAAGAACAAATATCCGCGTGAAATCTCCAGTCGTTAAATCCTTTCTCCTGCGGTTAATCCACAATACATAGGCAGCATAAACAGGACCCAGCAGAAGCATTGTGTCGTGATTTGCCAATGAGATGCCGTATACAAGCGAAAGCAGAAACCACCAGGATTTTTTTTCTTCTCCAAGGATTAAAAGGTAAAGAGTAAGTGCGACAAAGAATGCGTTCAGGGTATAAACTTCTGCGGATACTGCCTGCGACCAGAATGTCCTTGAAAAAGCAAAAACAAGCGATGCCGATAATGCGATGATTTTCAGCGAAAAACCGGACAGTGTTTCTTGAATCTCCCTGCCCTCACAGGCAGGGTATCTTCTCTGAGAGGAAAAAGAAATTTTATTGCGCCTCTCATCCCCGTCCTTACAGGCGGGGGCTTCTCGGCGCCCCAGATAAAGGCTGTGCAGCATTTTCTTCAGCAGAATGAATACGGACAGAACAGCGGCTGAGGCAAAAAATGCAGACATAAGATTCACCCTGTAAGCAATGTTGTCGAGCGGCAGAAATGTAAAAATGTGCCCCAGAAGCATGTATAGCGGGTAACCGGGCGGATGTCCTATCCCGAGTATGAAAGCACCTGCCGAGAAATTGCCGCTGTCGCCGACGTAAACCACAGGACACAGAGTAAGGAGATAAACAAGCAGGGAAATTATAAAAACAATTATTCCTGTCATTATTATGCCCTGAAAATGTTTTTCAGAATCAGCCGGAAATATTGACTGACTGTTGCCATCACAGGCATTTTGCTTTTTCCGGACTTCAGGTCGTAACGCAGCACCAGCGGTACTTCTTCAACCCTGGCATTCATCCTGTTTTTCATTTTTATACTGCTGAGTTTTACAAGAAGTTCCGCCATGCAGGAAAAACCGTTTGATTCAACCAGGTTTTTGCCCCATTTTTCAAAACCTTTTTTAAGCAAAGATGCCCTGTAACCCCGGAAACCGCTTGAATAATCTCTGGCATTTTTAACCGGGAAAAATATTTTCAAAAGACAACCTGCACCCTTGCTCAGGATTTTTCTTTTAAAACTCAGCCCGATTTCTTTGCCTCCCTTCCGATACCTCGAGGCTATTACCAGGTCAGCACCGGACTCTATTACCTCTGCTATCCTGTCGAGCAGAAGCGGGTCGTGAGTATTATCGGCATCCATTGTGGCTATAACGTCGTCATCGGAACCCGCAATTTCAACCGCTGCCATTAAGCCTGTCCGGATTGCAGCACCTAATCCTGAATTTTCCGGATGGTCAACCAGGCGAACCTGCACCCTGCTTTTGCTGCTCTGCTCCAGCACAATCTGCCTTGTTGAATCTGTACTGCCGTCATTCACAACCAGGACAAAAATCTGCCGTTTAATTTCCAGAGCCGCTCTGTCAATCCGTTCCAGCAGAAGTCCTATTGAAGCTTCTTCGTTATACGCAGGAACACAGAGAATTATCATTTTACCCCTTCCCATTCCAGAACTGCCTTATCTATCCAGCCCTTGCGTTCGTATGCAACGCCTAAATGGTAATGCGCATCCGGATAACAAGGCCTTATCGTTAAGGCTGTCCTGAATTCCGTGATTGCGTCATCAATTGAATTTGCATCCATGAGCAGGTTGCCTAACTCGACATGGGCTTCTGCTGATTCACCGTTGATCCTTACGGCTCTCCGCATTTCATCTAGTGCCTTATCCAGCTTATCCTGTCTGCGTAAAACCCTGCTGACGCCGATATATCCAGCAACTGATTCAGGTGAAGCTTCAACGGCTTTTGAATAGGCGTCCGCAGCGTCGTTTAACCGTCCAAGGCTTTCAAAAATCCGTCCTGAATTCATCCGCGCAGGTAAAAGACAGGGATCGATTTTTGCTGCGTCCGTGAATTCTTCCGCTGCCTGTTCAAGCCTGCCCTGTTTCAGAAGTTCATTGCCGTTTAAAAACTTTTCCCAGGCAGGGTCCAGAGGAAATTTTATTTTTTCTGTCAATTCTTTTGCCTTTGCTTCATAAATCTCTGCGTTTGAATCGCCGCAACGACGTTTCTCATCGCCAACAGCCCTGTAATATCTGGCTAACAGCAGTTTGGAGGGCTTATCCATTCCTGAAATGTTTTCAGGAATGCGTAACTCAGGCACTTTCAGCACCCCGGATGTCCCGGAAGCGCCGACCCGTAACAACAACCCATCAGGCACAAAAACCAGTCCTGACCACTCCAGTGACCGGTCAGGACGCGTATAGTAAGCGGAGATTTCCGGAGTTATGAACTTTCTTTGTGCTTCAAATCTGCGCCATTGCTGTTCGCCGAATGACAATTCATCCATGTTAGTGCCGTAAATACCCGTAAAATATTCATTGTCAGGCCCATACATCTGTGATTTGACTCTGGTTTTTTCGGCATAACAAAAATAAGCCAGCAATGAGGCATCGTCTTTCTCTGAAATGAAGAGAACGATTTTTTCAGGAAGAGATTTAAGCAGGTTTTTGCCGTAATCATGCGCCAGATACGATTCTGCCCTGTTACATCGTGTGTAGTTTTCAGATAGAATTGAAAAGGGCAGAAAAAAAACGAATGTGGAAATCAGGAGCGAAGTTTTCCGGTTCCGAAAATATATCCGGAAAAACGCAGCTGACAACCACAGGACAAGAAGCACAAGATATATGTCAGAGCCGGAAATGATATCGGAAAAATCCTGCCAGACACCGGCTATGCAAAAAGCATGAATTACCGCCGCTGATAATGCGAACAAAAAAAATGTCCGCCATGGATGCTTTTTGCCGATCGGATAATTAAGAACAATAAATAGCAGATATGCGGTTAAAAAAAGTAAAACAGGAAATCCACCGGCT
>Ga0172363_10004763_pt1 | contig 10952 bp, 10 predicted proteins | sample LakKivs2_kivu2a2_FD_114541 | JGI IMG/M metagenome (GOLD analysis project Ga0172363, IMG submission 114541) | Sediment microbial communities from Lake Kivu, Rwanda - Sediment s2_kivu2a2 | ecosystem: Environmental > Aquatic > Freshwater > Lake > Sediment | place: Rwanda: Western Province, Lake... | reverse complement strand
GCTCTCACAATAAGGATTAAATTCGGTTTTTAAGTCAAAGACCATAGTATCGGGGGTAAATCCTTTCTTGAAGGCCTCGGCATAGGCAAAGGGCTTAAAAGAAGAACCAGGCTGGCGAGGTCGAATTGCCACATTGACATTTGGCGTAAATAAACAATTTTTCTGGGGGTTACATCCTTTAGGCGCGGATTCTCCAAAATAATCTTTTGAACCTACCATCGTTAAAATTTGTCCAGTTTTTGGATCTATTGCCACCAATGCTGCATTGTGAGCATTATAATTTTTAGCATTTTTACTTACCTGATCAGCCACTATTTTTTCAGTGATTTGCTGGAGATCCCAGTCCAGCGTTGTATAAACCTTTAACCCGGCCCTTTCCACGTAATCCTTGCCATATTTTTCTTCTAAATACTCCTTAATAAACATCACAAAATGAGGAGCTTTAAATTTTTCCATTGCTTTAACAAAATTCAATTCCTCTTTTTTGGCAGAATTAAATTCCTCTTCGGTTATATAGCCAAATTTATACATTCTTTCCAAAATATATTCTTGTCTGGCCTTTAGGATTTCCTGATTAGAGCCATAGGGAGAATAATAACTTGGTGCTTGGGTCAGAGAGGCTAAAAGAGATGACTGGGCCAAGGTCAGATCTTTGGCATTTTTATTAAAAAAAGTTTGAGCAGCTGCTTCTATCCCATAAGCATTAGAACCATAAGGAACCTGATTTAGATAAAAGTTTAAGATTTCGTCTTTTGAATATTTCATCTCTAATTCAATAGCCAAAATTGCCTCTTTTATTTTTCTGGTGTAGGTTTTTTCAGGTGTCAGGATTACGTTTTTAATAAATTGTTGAGTTATTGTAGAGCCCCCACGGCTAATTCTTTGGCCCAAAACCTCTTTTCCTAATAGATTATAACCCAGAGACCTTATTATTCCTTTAAAATCAATTCCGAAGTGATGGTAGAAATTTACATCCTCAATAACTATGGTAGCATCCTTTACGTATCGGGGGATTTCCTCAAAGGGAATAACCGTTCTTTTTTCTTCGCCATGAACATCGTATAAAAGCACGGTTCCAGTCCGGTCATAAATTTTGGTTGATTCAACCACTTGGCGTTCAGTCAATTTTGCCGGATTAGGTAGGTCCTTGGCAAAATAAGTAAAAACCCCGATTAAGCCGATAAACCCGACAACAATCAGCCAGATAAAAAAAACCAAGACCCTTTTGATTATTTTTCTCTCAGGTTTTGATTTGTATTTTTTTCTAAGTCGGCGAAGCCTCAATTTAGTCCAGATGCTGGGCTTTTTTCCTTTGTGGTAAGAATCAATTTCAGGCATATTGTTATTTATAGCTTAATTTAATGATAAAACAATAACGCTTTTGTGGCAATATTGTTTATTATCGAAAATTATAGTAAAGTAAAGATATGAATAAAATTATCACGGATTCAAACAAAATAAAAGAGATTTTAGAGAGAGGAGTGGAAAAAGTATTTAAAAAAGATGACTTAATTAAAGAAATGAACTGCGGGAAAAGACTGCGAGTGAAGCTTGGCGTAGACCCCACTACTACCGACCTTCACCTGGGACATGCGGTAGTCTTGCAGAAATTAAAGCAGTTCCAAGATTTAGGGCATCAGATAATTTTTTTAATCGGTGACTTTACGAGTAAAATTGGTGACCCCTCGGAAAGAGACAAAACCAGGCCTGTTTTATCTGATAGGGAAATCAAAGAGAATGCTGAAACCTATTTTGCTCAAGCCTCTAAAATTTTAGACATAAAAAAAACAGAAGTACGACGAAACAGCGAATGGCTAGGTGGCTTAAAATTTAACGACATCATAAAACTTTGTTCTGCCTTCACCTTAGCTCAAATGGTTCAAAGAGAAGGTTATAAAATCAGGCTGAAAAGAAAATTGCCAGTTGGGTTTCAGGAAACCCTATATCCGGTGATGCAGGCTTATGACTCAATTGCTTTAAGAGCAAATGTGGAAATCGGGGGCAGAGACCAGTTATTTAATTTACTGGCCGGTCGTCAGCTCCAAGAATTTTTAGGGCAGAAGCCTCAAAATATTTTAGCCCTCCCTTTATTGATTGGTATTGACGGCAAGCAAAAGATGAGCAAATCTTTAGGGAATTATATTGGCATTACCGAAGAACCAAATCAGCAGCATGGTAAAATAATGTCAATTCCCGATAATCTGATTATTCATTATTTTGAAAGCTGTACCCAAGTCTCCCTGGAAGAAATTCGGGAAATTAAAAAGGGATTAAGTTCTGGGAAAATAAATCCTCGCGAGACAAAGGCTCAATTGGCTCGAGAGATTGTAACGATTTATCATGGTAAATCAGCGGCCGCAAGGGCAGAAAAAGAATTTAATCGAGTTTTTAAACTACATCAAATACCGACGGACATTAAAACTCGCAAGTTAACAAGCAAAAAAATAAATATTTTAGATTTACTCACGATAACAGAATTAGCTTCTTCAAAATCTGAGGCCAAAAGATTAGTAGAACAAGGAGCAGTAAAAACAGACAACCTAATCATTAAAGATTGGAGAAAAGAAATTATGACTACAAAAAATATGATTTTGCAAGTCGGCAAAAGAAAATTTGTTAAACTGATATAAAGATTTGTTTTTTAAAGATTTCTAAAACCCCGCAGCTGCGGGGTTTTAGAATATTTTTATTTTTATTCCATTTCTTCTTCTTCTTCTTCTTCGGTTTCCTCTTCCCCCTCTGGCCCTTCTGAGGCTTCCTTTTCCTCTTCTTCTGGCTTTTCTTCTTCTTCCGTTTCCTCTTCTTCTGGCTTTTCTTCCATTTCTTCGCCCATCTCTTCATCTTCGTCTAGAAGAAGTGGATTTTTGAGGTCTTCTATAACTGTATAACTCATGGTTTTAATTTGATTTAATTATTAATATTTATTGGATCGTTCTCAGTCGCTAATCGACCTTTTCTCCTCCTTTGGGGTTATAAAGCCATTATATTCATAAAAAAACCCTTGTCAACCCCGTTAGAAGTTTTGGCATCAATCTGGTACTCATATGCAAACAATAAAAATCAATAGTTCAAGTCTATTATAGAATTATACCAATACTTCTAACGGGGTCAATAGCTTTTATTAACAAGAATGAATGCTGTGTGCGCAGCAAATAGCTACGGCCAAGGCATCGGCTGCGTCATCGGGTTTAGGAATTTCTTTTAACCCAAGTAAAATCTTTACCATTTTTTGGACCTGAATCTTTTCTGCCCGACCATAGCAGGCCACGGCTTGTTTGATTTGAAGGGGAGTATATTCGACTATCGGGATTTTTAATTTTGCTATAGTTAGCAAGATCACGCCCCTTGCCTGACTTACCTTGATAGCTGTTTTTAGGTTTTTAAAAAAGAAAATATCTTCCACGGCCACTGTCTCAGGTTTATATTTTTTGAGCAAAGAATTTAGCTCTTTATTCAAAATACCTAATCTTTCAGCCGTAGACAAATTAGCGGGCGTTGTGATTAGCCCGTATTTTAATATTTTTAGTTTAGATTTATCTTTTTTAATTAAGCCAAAGCCGGTTGTAGCCGTACCTGGGTCAATGCCGAGTATAATCATAGGTTTACACTCGAATAAATTTCATTAACATCATCATTCTCATCCAAGGCTTCGAAAAGTTTTTCTAATTGTTGTTTAAGGGTTTCGTCGGCGACATCAACTGAATATTTTGGTTTCCACTCACCTTCCGCCCTGTCGAAAAGGTATCTTACACTGCCCGTTTCAGCCAGCTTGCCACTGTAATTATTTAAAATATGTTTTATTTCTGAAAGAGTTCGGTTTTTATTGTCGGTTATTACTTCGATAATTAGAGGCGTTCCGTTTGGTCCGTAAGCCTCATAAGTTATTTCTTCCAGGCGACCGCCTTCCTTGTCTTCGCCGGTTCCTTTTTTTATTGCCCTTTGGATATTGTCATTGGGCATGTTCACTGAACGAGCTTTTTCAATAGCCAAGCGAAGGCCCGGGTTTATTTCTGGGTCACCGCCTTTTCGGGCAGCAATTTCAATAATTTTGGCAATTTTACTAAAAATCTGCCCGCGTTTTTTATCGGTTAGTTCTTTTTTGTGCTTAATTCCCGCCCAATGTGAATGTCCGCTCATATATTTAAATTTTTCCAAAATCTCTAAATAAAGTCAATAAGACTATGGGAAAGACGTTGATTTATGAGATTTTCTACGGAATCTGGCTAAAAGTAAGCCGATAATCAGGCCAGCTATAATAATTGCAGCAATAATCAAGATTAATTGAAAAGGACTTTGTTTGGAAACGGGTTCTTTGACTGTGGCAAGTTGAGATTTAACATCTTGCCGTGGTTCTTCTTGAGCGGGCAGAACTGCGTACCCGCCCTCAATTTCTGGCTGATTGGCGTTTTGGTAATTTATTACGTATTGTTCTGACGGCTCTTTGGTTAATTCTGATTTAATTGGTTGCTGATAGATAAAATTTTTATTCGCTGTTTCCAAGCTTATTGCCAGATTAGAGGCGTTGGCTAATCCCGGCGTGGGGACGCTCCAGACAAATCCCTCTCCCGTTCTAGCTGATGATTTCCCTTGGGGCGGTTTTTCGTAATTTATTTCCTGAAAAACGACACCCTCGGGCAGAAGCAGGCGAACAGTGTCTTTATCGTTATTTAAGGTAATACCGGTTATTTGACGAGAAAAAACAATGTAGGTTTTTGGAGCAATTAAAGTATTTTTAGGAAAAACAAAGGGCTCGCTCCCACTCGTCTCATCGTCTAATTGCCAGCCAGATATATCAACAATTGAATCTGAATCATTGTAAATTTCTATCCATTCTTCTCCCTTGTCTTTATCTGAGGGATTGGGCAGAAATTCATTGATGATTATTTCTCCGGCCTGAATTTCTATTGTAATCGTGTCTGAAACATAATATCGGCCGTCATAAACCATCAAGGTGACCAAATAAGTGCCGGGATAATTGTATATATAAGTAAAGGTTGGTTTTTCAATTAGTTTTCCGTCGCCCATATTCCATTCATAATGCAATTCATCATTATCCGGATCAGATGATCCGGTTCCATCAAATCTGACTTCTTGACCGATAAAGGCAATAATATTGTCTCCAGCATCAGCAATCGGCGGATTATTGCCAGTTGGGATTAGTGGGGTTTCCGGCGTTTCAGTTGTTGATTCGGTTTCTTCCTGGGTTATTGACGGTTCGGCCTCTATCCAATCGCTCGGCGAGTTGGTATCGGCCCCATCAATTTTTAATTTTATTGCCTTGCCCTCGGCAACATTGGTAATAAAATTTCCTTTCGTCCAAATCCCAGCACTTACAGCCGCACTCTCCCATGTTTTAACCTCTGTTTTTGTGGCAGTATGGTATCTTAGGTAATCGATTATTGTTGAAGCATCGTGTTTGTCATGAGTAGAAAATAATGCCACGACATCAGATGTGTTCCCCATATTTTCTAGGGTTTTTCCGGTATATAAATCAGTAGAACTATTAGTGCCGTCAGTATTCCAATGAATTATAACTGATTGTTTTGAGGCCATACTAAAAGATGGAATTACAAAATGTTTTCCTCCTGCATATAAACAGTGGTTATTTAAAGAATAAAGCTCATCTCCATTATTATATATGATAATATATTCTTTATTTGTGTCGGTGCTGGCAGGATTATAAAACACTTCATTTATTACCACGCTCCCAGAAACAATTTTCGGAATAAAAATAAAAACGACTAAAAAAGTCGTTATAAATAACTTCTTGAACATAATTTTCAATTATCAATTCTCAATTTACAATCAATTTTCAATGAATCAATGAAACATTCAATGAAAATTGGAAATTGAAAATTGTAAATTATTCTATAAGTTTTTTCTGTCCGTCTTTTGGGGATTTTAATCCCAAATGTTTGTAGGCCCGATGGGTAACTACTCGGCCCTGGGACGTACGGGCCAAAAAACCAAGTTGCATTAAATAGGGTTCGTAAATATCACAAATCGTATCCCTGTCTTCAAAAGTAGCAGCAGCCAATGTCTCCAAGCCCACTGGTCCCCCATTAAATTTTTCAATTATTGTTGATATAATTAACCTATCTACTGGCTCTAACCCCAAATCATCAATTTCCAACATTGCCAATGCCTCTTGGGCAATTTTTTTACTGATTTTACCTTGGCCATGTACTTGGGCAAAATCACGTACCCTTTTAAGCAAGCGATTTGCCACCCTCGGCGTTCTTCTGGCTCTTTTAGCTATTTCTGTTATTCCTCCTTCCTCGGTTTCAACCCGTAAAATTTTACTTGAGCGGTGAAGAATATTTTTAATGTCCTCATGTTCGTAAAAATCAAGATGGTAAGTGGCCCCGAATCGGTTTCTCATAGGAGAGGAGAGCAGGCTTACTCGAGTGGTAGCGGCAATCAAAGTGAATTGCGGCAATTCTAACTGGATGCTTCTGGCAGATGGCCCCTTGCCGATAATAATATCCAGACAATATTCCTCCATTGCCGGGTAGAGATATTCCTCAATTAGTTTATTCAATCTGTGGGCCTCGTCAATAAAAAGAATATCGCCTTTTTCCAGGTTGGTCAGAATAGAAGCCAGGTCTCCGATTTTTTCAATTGCTGGACCGGAGGTGATTTTAATATTTGTTCCCAGCTCTTTGGCAATGATATGGGCTAAAGTGGTTTTTCCCAATCCGCTCCCGCCATATAAGAGGATATGTTCAACCGCTTCGCCGCGTTGCTTGGCTGCTTCCAATAAAACTTTCAGATTTTTCTTGATTTTTTCCTGACCAAAATACTCCTCAAATCTATAAGGTCTGAGGGTTTTATCTAAGTTTCGGTCTTCATTTTGTGGCCGAGGATCAGTAAACATACTTGACAAAGTTTAATATATTTGCTATAATGGAAAAAGATAGAAAATAGTTATATAGAAATTTGAAATTAGTAATGGAAATTGGAAAATAGAAAATAGGAGGCCAATTTCTAATTTCTACACAGCCAATTTCCATTTTTATAATCCTTCTCAATAACCTGCAGGCAATAAGGGTAACCATAATTTTATTAAAAATTACCCTTTGGACTATTTCTTAGTTTCGGATGGTTTGGCCCCCTCCTTGTTGAGGCCTTAGCTGAACCATTCCTCGGAAATCTTCCGCGCTTTTGGTTCCTAAGCCAAAGTTTGTTGCCTGCAGATTATTGGGAAGGACAATGTCCTTTCTAAAATAAATTGTAAAGGAGAGGAAAATGGACTGGGAAAGCATTTTAACAAAAAAACAGAAACAAAGACTGATAAGAGAGGCAGTGAAAGCGTTAAAAAAGCTTTTGAACTCTCCCGTGCGAAAAGATCTGATTGGAGTTGTTAAATTGGGGAAATACCAAACCGGAGGCTCATGTTTTCACTACGGCACGCTCGAATTAAAGAAAGATGGCTTGTGGGAGACAACAGGATATCACGATGGAATGTGTTTTGATGGGTCTTTACCGGGCTCCTATTGCAATGATCCTCGGAGGGTGAAGTGGAGTAATTTTAAGAGGATTGTAGAGGAATACAAGTTAACCCCAGAAAAACTCGAAAAAATCAGGTCCTCAATTGAGAAGTAATAAGATTGAAGCGGCTTCGTTCGGGCCAGGCCATTGCGTCTGGCCCCTTTTTATTTTAAATCAAGGGGCTTTCAAAGGGGTAACAAGGGGTTTGGGATTTTGGTCATTGGGATTTGTTTACAAATTAGAAATTTGAGATTAGAAATTAAGGCGCTTGAAACTTCAGACACCTAATACACGCTCCACTTCCTCGATGGTGGTAATTCCATCCAATACTTTCAAAAGGCCGTCCTGTTTCATGCCCACCATCCCGGCCTTAATTGCGGTTTCTTTGATTTCCACGAATGACGGAGTTTTTAAAATGGTTTTTTCCATAGCATCATCAACAATAAAAAGTTCGAAAACACCAATCCGTCCTTTGTAGCCCGTGAAGTTGCAATAGGGACATCCTTCTTTAGATGCTTGTTTTATTTTAATATTATCTAATTTCGGCATTTTTACCCTTTTGGGCAAATCTTTCAGTCCAATTTTTATTTTATCTAAAGTTTTTTTATCCGGCTTGATTTCTTTTGAGCATTTTGGACAAACCCTCCTGACTAATCTCTGGGCAATAACCAGGTTAAGGGCCGGCGGGATAAGAGTTGGATTGACTTTCATGTCCACCAATCTGGGGATGGCGCCGGCGGCATCGTTAGTATGAAGAGTGGTAAAAACCAAATGACCGGTTAAAGCAGCATGAATCGCGGTTTCAGCTGTTTCATTGTCCCTGATTTCTCCTACCAGAATCATGTCCGGGTCTTGTCTTAGAATCGAACGCAGGCCTCCGGCAAAAGTATATTCTCCCCCGGTTGCCACCTGGGTTTGTTCAACCCCGGGCAGATGATATTCAATCGGGTCTTCCAGGGTGATAATTTTTAATTCCGGAGTATTAACCTTTTTCAAAAAAGCATATAAAAGAGTGGTTTTCCCCGAACCAGTCGGCCCGGTGGTGACAATCATGCCATTGGGCTTTTTTAATTGTTGTTCTATTGTTTTAAGGTCGTAATCCTGAATGCCCAAATCCTCCAGTTTTAAGCCAACGGTTTTAGGGTCTAAAATTCTTAAAACGATGTTCTCTCCATAGTCGGCCGGAATAATTGATGCCCTTACCTCTACTTCGCCTCCTTCTAATTCTAAACTGAATCGCCCGTCTTGGGCTTCGTCGCGGATGTTTATTTTAAGCCCGGAAAGAAGTTTTATTCGGGAAAGGAACAATTGATAAGACTTAAACGGAATATAACCTATGTCTTGTAAGACCCCGTCAATTCTAAATCTCAATCTTACCTGTTGTTCTGCCTCGTTTTCCGTGTGCACGTCAGAGGCTTCTAATTTTAGGGCCGAAGCCATTGTTAGATTTAAAAGCTGGGTGGTATTAAGGGTCGGGTCGCCTACTTTTTCCTTCAAATCCTTGATAGCGCTTATTTCTTTTTGAATTTGGGCAAGCTCTTTAACGTCAATTTCCGTGGTTTTAGTTATCTCGGTTTTTTCTCTTACGAATTCATATCTTTGCCAGGCTTTTTCCAGATTGCTATGTGAGGTTATGAAAATCTTTATCTTCATTCCTCGTCCTTCCAATTTTTTAATTAGCTCTTTAACTTCTTCTGATTCAGGATTTTTTGCCGCTAAATAAATTTCATTTTGTCTTTTTTGGACAATAGCCGCCTGAGCTTTCTGGGATTCTTCCTGGGTTAGGAGAGCCAAAGCATCGTCATTAATCGGCGAGGTTCTTAAGTCTATATAAGAAAAACCCAGCTCTGTCGCTAGGTCTTTAGCTCTTTTTTCTTCTTCTTCGCGATGAAGCTGGGCTATTTTTGTCTGGGCTTTCTTTTGTTTTTCTCCGTTTTTTAGTGTCATGTTTCAATCGTAGCGCAAAAAAGTTAATTTAGCAAGCCCTTTTTTAATACTTTAAAAACTGCTAAGATGAGAGTAGTGGAGAAATTTTTAACCAAAAGTCCGGGAGAGACAACTAAATTGGCCAGAATTTTAGCCAAAGAAATTATTAAATCTAAAAAAGTTTACCCCGAGCGGAGTCGAGGAGCCCTAATTTTTGGTTTGGTTGGCGAATTAGGGGCTGGTAAAACTACTTTTATTCAGGGATTTGTCAGCGGAGCGGGCGTTAAAAGACGATTAACCAGCCCGAGTTTTGTTTTAATGAAAAATTATAGGGCGCTAAGCGCCCACAAGGATTTGTACCATATTGATTGTTATCGAATCAAGGGGCCTAAAGATATTTTAGCCCTAGATTTTAAAGAAATTATTTCTAATCCTAAAAATATTATCATGATTGAATGGGCAGAAAAAATTCGCAGAATTTTGCCTAAAGGAACAATATGGATAAAATTTAAAATACTTGATGAGAAAAAAAGGGAAATAAAATTATTATGAAGAAGCTTATTTTAATTGATGCCAATGCCCTGATTCATCGGGCATTTCATGCTTTGCCCCCTTTAACCACAAAAAAGGGCGAGCTTGTTAATGCTGTTTATGGGTTTTCCTCGATTTTATTAAGAGTAATCAATGAATTGAAACCCGACTATATTGGTGCTGCCTTTGATTTGGCTGCCCCGACTTTTCGGCATATTGAATACGAAGATTATAAAGCCAAAAGACCAAAGACGCCGGATGAACTCTATGAACAAATTCCCAGAGCAAAAGAAGTTTTGAAAGTATTTAGTATTCCGATTTTAGAAAAAGAGGGATTTGAAGCTGATGATATAGTCGGTACCCTGGCAAAGAAATTTACAAAAAATGATATAGAAACGTTAATTATTACTGGCGACTTAGATATCCTGCAATTGGTTAATGATAAAATAAAGATTTATACCATGAAAAGGGGCTTGACCGATACAGTGATTTATGGAGAGAAAGAAGTCGAAGATAGGTATGGGTTAAAAGTTGAGCAAATGATTGATTACAAGGCCTTGCGAGGCGATCCTTCGGATAATATTCCCGGAGTTAAAGGGATTGGCGAGAAAGGTGCTTGTGCATTACTGAAAGAATTCGGCACTTTGGAGAATTTGTATAAGAATTTGGACAAAATAAAGAGTAAAAGTATTGTCGAAAAATTGAAAACCAATAAGCAAATGGCATTTTTCAGTAAAAGATTGGCTACCATTCATCTTAAAGTGCCGGTAAAAGTCAATCTGAAAGAGCTAGATTGGCAGAAAAATGTTAATCTTGATAAAGTTAAGGAATTATTTAATCAGTTGAATTTTCAAACATTGATCAGGAGGTTGCCAGGAGAAAAAACCGAGCCAGAAATTAAGCCGGAACAGAAGAATTTGTTTTAGTTGAATTTTTAATTTTTATATTTTAATTTTTAATTTAGCGAAGCGCCTATGCCCGAGTTGCCTGAAGTTGAAACAATT
>Ga0172363_10004762_pt1 | contig 10960 bp, 9 predicted proteins | sample LakKivs2_kivu2a2_FD_114541 | JGI IMG/M metagenome (GOLD analysis project Ga0172363, IMG submission 114541) | Sediment microbial communities from Lake Kivu, Rwanda - Sediment s2_kivu2a2 | ecosystem: Environmental > Aquatic > Freshwater > Lake > Sediment | place: Rwanda: Western Province, Lake... | reverse complement strand
TCAACGCGCAACTGCGCAGCAACTTCCGGCTGTCCGATCCGGGCGCGCCGGCCTACAACCCGCTGACCCTGGCGGCCTTGCAGTCGATCATGAGCACGGCGGAGCGCCGCAGCGGCAAGAAGTTCGACAAGTTCGTGTGCGCCATCGAGCAGATCATCGCCTACACCAACTTGCTGCAAGGCACGTCGGCGGGCAACCTGCGCGTCGATGTCAAAGACGGCAAGCGCGCGGCGGATGCCGGGTTCACCTCCTGGGGCTACGGCGACATCCCGTTCCAGACCGTTGACCTGTGCCCGACCGGCACGATCTTCGGCGTCAACAACTCGGGCTACAAAAAGGCGGTTCTGTCGCCGGGCGAGTGGATCGACTACAACGGCATCATCAAGCAGGTGGATGGCCTGGATGCCGGTGTGGCGCAGTGGCGCATGTACTACGACCTCGTGTGCGACCAGCCCAACGCGCAGGCGGCTTTGACGGCGGTGGAAATCCCCGACTAACCAAACCAACCGCAGGCTACCGGCGCTTGGTCCCGCAGATCTGGCGCCGGTGGCCTTGCCACCAGGAGAACTCCAATGCCAAATCCCCGCATCCTCACCGTCAACGAGGACAACAACCAGCAACTGCAAGAACTCACCGGCGCGGTCCTTCCGGCACTCGACCCCACCGGCAACGACGCCGCTGGCGTGGCGGTGTGGCTGTTCCAGCAGCCCAACGGCGCAAGCACGCTCACCAAGGTCGCGCCCTTCGCCGGCACCATCATCAAGGTGTGGGCCATCAAGACCGGCGGTGCAGGCGGCGCGGGAGACGCGGCCACCATCAACATCGCCGGTGTCGTGAGCGCGGGCCTGGACTTGGCCACCGCCGCCGACACGAAACAGGTGGAAGCGTTGCTGGCGATGATCGACGACGCAAACCAGACCTTCGCCGCGGGCGACGCCATCACCTGTGTCGCTGGCAACGGCGCGGGCAACAATGCGGCCCTGGTGTACGTCCTGGTCGCCAAGGCGTAAGACGCGCGGAGGGCGCGGGCATGGCCCAGTTCCTACAAACCGATGAGGAAGTCTGGGACGTGCCCGCGCTGGCCGCCGCTGCAAAGCGTCGCACTGGCATTTTGCAGGGCATGGCATCCGGCGCGCAGACCGGCGCAAGTGCCGGCTCCGCTGGCGGCAAGTGGGGCGCGCTTATCGGCGGCGTCGCTGGCGCAGCCGGCGGTGGCCTCGGCGCATCCATGGAAAGCGACGACCCAACAGACCAGGATTCGTCCCGCCAAAAGTTCGCGCAGTTCCTGCAAGGCAAAGGCCCGTATGCGCAGATGGCGCAATCTGGCATCGGCATCGGGTCGCAGTTGGTCAAGAAAAAGTAGGCGGTCGCCATGGCGTTCGACGCCCTGTTTCGGGTTCCAGAGGCAATGCCCGACGACGAGCCGGGCGAGGTCATCGAACCGGGCGACACCGATTCGCCGTCGCTGACGCCCGAGCAAATCAGTCGGTTCGCGGAGGATTTTTACGCGCGCAGCACGCCAGCGTATCAAACCTTCCGCGAGTGCTCCGACGCCATCAGCGGGTTCCGTTCCAGTCGCTACTCCATCACCCCGCAAAGCAGCGGATCGCCGATGGCCAACTACCTGCGCCAGCGCGACGTGTGCATTGGCCTGGTGCAGCCGCTCTACCGCAATGGCGTCGCCCGGTTGTCCACTGAGATGCCGTCTGCCGGCGTAGTCCCCGCTGACGAAAGCGCCATCGAAATCCAGCGCGCGCAGGCATCCGAACAAGCCTTGCGCTACCTGTGGCGCGATGCGGAGATGCGGCGCACGCTCACCTCGTTCGCCGAATGGTTGCTTGTCCACGGCACCGCTGGGTTGCTAACCTGCATGGACCGGGGCAACGTGCGCGTCAAGGCGATCCGCGCCGAGGACTTGCGCTGCGAGCCGGGCTGTGAACCAGAGGACGCCCGATTCGTCGGCGTCGTTCGGCGCACAACCCGCGACGACCTCAAGCGGCAATTCCCAAACCACGCCAGCATCATCGACGCTGCACCCGGCGCGCGCATCATGCTGTCCAGTTCACACTACCTTTCGCAATCCGAGGTGCCAGACCGCATCGAAGTCTTGGAGGCATACTGTTCAAGCGGGCATTGGTACTTGCTCGCTGGCGGAAAGGTGCTCGACCAGGGCGTGACGCCTGGCCAATGCCGCCCCCTACAAATCGTGCGGTACACACGCATTCCCGGCGAGTTCTTTGGTCTTGGCATGGTCGAGCCGGCGCTGGATGCCCAGTACGCCTACACGACCATCCTCAACCAGACCATTCGCAATGCTCGACAGATGGCGAACCCCAAGGTGCTGATTGAGCGTAGCGCCAAGGTGGACCCAAACGCCTTCACCACACGCACCGGCGAAAAAGTGTTCTACACCGGCGTCAAGCCCGACGTGTGGGTGCCGCCGCCGATGCCGCAATACTTCTCGGCGCTGCCGCCGCAGTTGCAGGCGCTGATTCACGACTTGACCGGCGTACACACAACCACCCTTGGTAAGCGGGCGGTTGGTATTTCGTCGGGCCGCGCAATCGAGGCTTTGTCCGCAAACGACTTGGCACAGTTCCAGGGCACGCAGGATGCCATTGAGGACGCGGTGCGGCGCACGGCCAAGTCCATGCTGCTGTACCTCAAAGCCTTCTACCCAGCGGAGAAGGTGATTCGGATGTTCAACGGCGTGGGCCGCAGCATCCTTGCCACCCTGCGCACCACCGACATTGTGAACGACCCCGATGTGTTTTTCGAGGCCGGCACGCTGTTCAGTTCCGAGGTCAAGGACCGCGACCAAAAGACGCTGGACCTGTTGCGCCTTGGCCTGATTACACCCGACCAAGCCAAGAAAATGATGTCGTTCCACTTGGACCCAATGGCCAACGTGCAGACGATCGCCGACATGGCGCACGCACAGAAAGTGCTTGCCACCGTGGTCAACGACCCAACCGTGACCGCCGTCGAAGTGTACCCGACTGACAATTTGAAAGTTATGGAGGAAGTTGTAGGCGGCTTCATGCGGTCAGACGACTTCGACCAGATTGACGCGGCGGCGCGTGGACGGGTTCGCGACCTCTACAAGCAAATCGTCGCACTGTCCGCGCCGCCCGTTGAACCGGCGATGCCAGGAAAGCCCGGCCAACCCGGCGCGCCCGCGGCCCCCGTGCCAACCGGCGGCGGCTTCCCCGGTGACATTGACCTCACGGCCCCCGCCGACTTGGCCCTGTCCGCGGCAGAGGCCCAGGACGGCCAAGGGACCGGCGAAACAACCGGCGTGGCGGTGTAGCGATGCTGACCGACGAGATCGCCGCCTACGCGCGCAACATCCTGGACGACCCCAACACGGTCTTCCTTCCCAACTCGCTGCTTGCCACGTTCCTGCAACGAGGCTACAACGAATTCCGGCGCATGTTGCCGCGCGAGGCCCGCGAAATCCGCTATGCGCCCGCCGCCCTGGTCAACGTCCAAGACTTGAACCTCGACGGCGTTCTGTTCGGCAGCCCGGCGACCCAGGCGCGTTGCCAGGAAATGACGCGGGTGCAGTCGATTGACCCCGGCACCGGGCGCATCCGCCAACTGTACCAGCCAGTTTCGGCGTTCCAGTCGCTCGGCCAGGCGACCGGGTGGGGCAACTCGACCGCGTTCACTGGCAACGCGATGACGTGGTGGCTTGACCGCCGCACGCTCCGCTTTGGTGCGCCAGTCACCGCGACCATCGAAATCTACTACCTGCCCGACGACGCGGGCGCGTTCACGACGGCAAACATCGACCCCGGTGCCGGATCGTACCTTGACGACTTCGACCAGTGGCACGAAATCATTGCGCTACTTTCGGCGCAGCACTACGCTATGAAAGACGGGGCGCTGTCCGCCCCGATCCAAACGCGGCTTGCGGATCTGCGTATGCAAATCCAGCAACACTACGCGGAAACGCGCAGCGGCGAAGGCAGCCGCTACGTCCGCGACGACTACTCGGGGTGGTAAAATGTTCGACTTGGGGATGCTCAAAGGCGCTGCCGGGCGCATGGCAGGCAAGAAGGGTCCGGCACCGATGCCCGGCAAGACTGAGGTTGAGGTCACGGTGGAGGCCGACGACGACGGCGCGGGCGACGTTGCCGCCAAGCTCGCCGCATGCGCCAAGAAATACGGCGTGCCGCCCGAGCAACTGATGGCCGACTTCGAGGAGTTTGAGGCGCAGAAGTACGGCGGCGGGGAAGCGCCCGAGGCCGAAGAAGCGTAAGGTGCCAGCGTGGCAAACGCAACGCCAACTCTCGACGCCACGCCCAAGAAGGGCATGGACCTGCGTTCGCTCGACAAGGGCGGCGGGTCGCCGTTCCTTGGCAACGTGGTTCCCCGCAACGGCGAGTTCGCGGTACGGGAAGGGTTTGGGTTGGTGCGGCAGTACGCGACCACGCTCAACGGCGGCGTGCTTTTCCAGACCGGCACCTTTGGCCTTGGAGCGTGCATCGGCGCGTTTGCCTTTCGCACGCCGTTCGGCCACGACCAGATTCTAGCCGTCCACCCGGTCTACGCCTTCACTGGCGATTTCCGCACCGACGACCAGGACACGGAATGGATGGCCGGGGCACGCGCCCGCACGATGGCAGGCATCGCGCTGCACGTTCACGATCTGCATAGCGGTCGGCACTTCGAGCTCGTCTTGCACAGCCAGCAAGCAGGCACCGACGACCTGGAAGAGGTGCTGCCGCATGGTGCAACCCGCTTCAACGAGGACCATTCCCGGTGGTACGTTCCGGCGCAGGAACCGGCGTGGGCGATCTTCGTGCCGATGCTTGGCCGGTGCGTGGTCCTGATCGACGGTTGCGGCTTGTGGACGTACCGCCCGGTTGACGGGCCGCGCACCCCAGATCGCAAGCTGGATTCACTGGAACGCGCGCGCCTCGGCCCCTACATCGGCGAAACGTCGGCGCTGTCCCCGCTGGAACTTGCCGAAGGCGAATTCGCCGCCGATGGCGTGCAGTACGTCAAACAGTCGCTTTTCCCCAACCCGACTGCCGCATGCCTGCTTGGCGACCGCATGGTGTATGCCAGCGGGAGCGCCTTGTTTTTCAGCGACGCCGGTCGCCCTGACTGCATCGCTGCCGGCAACATCCAATTGTTGCCAACCCAGGAATCGGTGACGCTACTCGCCGCCGTTCGTGGCAACCTGTTCATCGCCACCCAGACGCAATGCTGGCTCTACCAGCCAAGCACGGGCGATGCGCTTGTGACCGGCGGCCAACTGGTCAACGTGGCGCAGTCCATGGGATGCGTGGCGCAGCGTGCGGCGGTGCTGGCAGACGACGGCGTGGTTTTCGCAGACCGCAGCGGCATCTACGCCTACGCTGGCGGGGTGTCGCTCAAACACCTGTCGGAGCCGATCGACCGGCTGTGGACCGACCCGCAAGGCTTGCAACTGCCGTGGACAAACTACTACCTCACCAGTGGCGTGACCACGCTGACGGACCCGCAGCCGCCGTCGCGCATCGGCATCCGCGAGCAAACGCCTGAGTTCCGCTTCGCCTGGGACGACGTTCGCAAGCAGCTAGTGGCATCGCTTGACGACGTTGCCCTTGTCTACACCGATGGCTTCGGATGGTCGGTGTGGGCGTGGTTCAGCAACGCGGGCGGCGGCAGCGTTGTGCAGGCCCGCGCGCACCTCGCCAAGCCTATCGTCGTTTTAGTGCGCAACGACGCCTACATGGTCGCTGGCCCCTACGCCGTGACCTACCTCGACGGCGATGTGGACGTTGAAGCGCCAAACAGTTCTTGCGGGCTGTACCAGTTGGGGCGTGGCGGTGCGCTTGACGCCAGCGCGGACGCGGCGCGCGAGGACGAGCGGGCGCCGGTGGGCGGCTGGGTCAAGTCGTCGCAGGCCCCCGCTGGCGCAGGCCCCGCATTCCTGCTTGGGGAGCCGATCCCGGTCCCCGCGGAGTTCGTTTCGCCGGGTGGAACGCAGATGATGCGCACCTACTGGTTGCCGGTGTCCATCTGCCGCGACCCGTCCGTTGGCTTGGTCAGCACCTACGAATTGCGCTTCCAGTTCGACAACACCCGTTGGACGCCCAGGTTTGTCGCCGCTGCGCCATCGGCGGAAATCGACTTCGTGGTGCCCGGCGAGCGCATCGCGTCGGTTGCAGGCTACGCCCAAGGTGCGCCGGTGGCCGGTGTGTCCGAGGCCCAAATCTACCTCGCTGGTGTAGCCAATCGCGCAGGTAACGAGGTGCGGATCGCCTGGGACGGCTTTGCCGGCGCGTGGGCGACGCAACCCAGAATGGCGCTGGGGATAACTGGGCCAGACCTTGTGATTCTACTGCCGTTTATCTACATCGGCGCAGATTCGTCGCTGGCAATCCCCGGCCTTGGCGCGCCCATGCAAGGCAACGTCAACGGTCCTGGCACGAAAGCCGACATTTACTACTGGATGGCTGGGCGCTACCCAGACCAGAACACGGCGCTAGAATCACGCCGGCAGCCGGTGGATTGGGCGGTCAAGACGGCCAACTTCCAACTCGGCGGCGACGAGTTCAAGGTGCGCGGCGTGTTCATTACGGCGATGCACCTGGGCAGCGCGGCGATAAAGGTCGCGCCGGGGTGGCCGTTCGGCCCGCTCAACTCGGCCACTTCCAGCGACTACCGGGACTTCGCGGCGCAGTCCATCGACTTCGCGCAGACGCCGCCGGGCAACAGCCTGCAAGCGAGCATCCAGCAACAGCAGCGAATCCAGGCCGGCACAACCGGCAACGTGACCCCGCAAGTCAAGGTTGGCAACGGCGTCGCCCGGTGGTCTAGTTCGACCGCGACAGCCAACGGCAACATGCTGATTGACGACGCGGCGGTGGACACGCTCGGCACAAGCGACGGCACCCAGGGCACGCGCTGCGGCGTGATGCTGCACGGCACCATGAACGCGGAAACGGAATCGGTGCGCGTTGGGCGCGTCGAGGTCGCCGTCCGCCCAACAGGTGCGCGTCGCCGGTGGTTCAACCGATGAATCCAGAACAAAAACATAGACTTACACAGTTCAAGGCTGTGATTGAACAGGCGTGGGAGGGAATTGACGATCCGCAATCGCCGGAAGCGATGCGTGCTGGTCGGTTGGTTGGTGATTTGGAGCGTGTGTTTATCCGCCCAGGTGAACGCGAGTTATTCAGGCAGCAGATTTGGGACATGGACGAAGACGCCGAATCGCCATACGGGCGCGAGTTTGGCGATATTTTTGCCAGCGCGGAAGCGGCGGCCAAACGAACGGAACCAGTGCGACCACCACCGCGACAGCAAGGGTCGTTCTTGCGGGAACTTACCACCCGCACAGGTCTACCGGCTGAGTGGTGGACCAACCCAAACCTAACGAGTGCCGCTCGTCGAAAGATGATCCGCGACCTCAAACGGTCTAACCGATGAATCAAGCCATCCCAATCGAGGTGTACGCAGAGGCCATGGACCCGCGCGAGCGGCAGAACCTGACCGCCCGCAATGCCTTCTTCGCCAACGTCGGGCGTGTCGCCCCGCTGCCGGAGCGCGAACCCGTGCGCGGCGCGTCCATCCTGGGCCCCGGCAACTACCCCGGCGGCAGGGTGCCAGACGGCACCGATGTCAGTGGGATGGGTGCCCCAGTTTGCGGACGATTGGAGTTCGTTGGTGCAGCTGTGATTCGCGGCGTGGTCCTCAAAGATGGCGCGGTGGTCCGCAACGGCGCAACGGTACGGCTTGTCGATTGCGACATTCGCGCGCCAATCGTCGTGGACGCTGGCGGAGTCCTTGTCGTTGTTGGAAGCCGGTGGCTCAACAATGCCGCCTTCTGCATGAACGCGGGCGCTCCCGCAAACTGCGTGTCCGCCGCAAATGCCGGGTGGAATCCAGGGCCAACCCCACACGTCAACGTAACCATGATCGGCGAGGCTCCGTGAGCAACCGTCTACTGCCACAGCAGTTCGGCGCTGGAACCGACATTAGCGGCACCCGCATTGAGCAGGCGCTGGATGCGTTGGTGCGCGTCTACAACGATGTGCCAGCGGACTTGGTGAAGCGACGGTGGTGCCCGTCGCACCTGGTCGCCAACTATTCGCCGTCGCAGGATAACGGCATTGTGAGCCCGCGCCAGTTGCCATGGATGGCCAACCTAAACGCCATTGGCGGCGGCTTTTCGTCCACCTTGGAGCCGCCAACCGAAATACAAAATAGGCAACGGGTCAAATCGTGCAAGGTGCCGACCATCACCGAGGGGAACCTTTTGGTGTGGGAGGTGGCGTTTGCCAATGCGCGGCCAGTGATTGTATCTGCGCTGTCGCTGTTCGCGGAGTTTCAAGGACCGGGCGGCGGCTCGGGCCCGTACCAAAATAATTGGACCTACGGCCCGTTCCCGCCGACACTTCCGCCTGGGCTTTTGCCTGGGGATCCGACGACCGACTTCACGTTTCAGTTGGGCGTTGACGACGGATGGGACATTGAGAACCGTCGGAAACTGCGGCAGGAAATCTTGCTGTGGCGGTTCCGTAGCGACGCATTCTTTTCCGACCCAAAGTTTAGCGCGGCGGCCGACACGCTATTGCCGCCGCACCCGATCGGCAAGTGGCAAGGCCATGCGCTGTTGACGGCCCCGCTTATCCTCATCCCGGCGTATAGTCGGATGCGGGTGCAAATGACCATCCCGATTTACCCGGTGTGGGCTGTCGCGTCGAGTTGGGGGCGCGACCCGTGGAAAGGCAACGTATGGGCCATTCACGCCGAAGTGTTTGAGGCCACCCGATGAGCGACCAGTTCACCAAGCCGGCCTTCGCGCGTGGGGTCAAGCTAGCGATCCAGCACGTCTACACGACGCTTGCGGATCTGCAAGCCGCCGCCGCAATCGCCAACGTGGAACGCACATCCGAACAGCTAGCCCCTTGCCGAATCGCGTGGGTGGATCCGTGGATCGGCTCCGAGTCGGTCAAGACCGCTGGTAAGCCGGCCGTTATCTGGCCGTTCACGCTGCCGCCGTTTCAACAGTTGTTTCAGCGTTCAACTTTGCGCGACCCCGATTACCCGGTGACGCTGGCGGAGTTGTCGTTTGGGTGGGACCAACGCGGTGAACCGGGCGGCATTGTATCCCCTGAGAGCACGAGCATCGAGGGGAAGATTACATCGCCGGACATGGACCGCTACGGCGTCGTGTTGAGCCTGTTTGAGCGCCAGCCAAGCCTTGTTGCCGGCAACAATCCGATGGCCCCGCGCGAGGTCTTGCGCCTGGAGATCGACGGTGTGAACGCGTTTGGCAACCAGTTTGCGCGCACAAACCCGTTGCTCATCGAGCCGCTGAACATCGCGCTCAAACCGTTCATGGTCTACTACTGGCAGTTGAGCGTGCCCGGATTGTATAGCGCCGACGGTGTAGTGCCGGGTCCGCCAGCGCCAACGGTTGAGCAATTGGCAATGCCATCGGTGACGCTGACCGCAACGATCCTTTCGCCGCTGACCGTGCGCGATCGGGTGACGGACCTCGCCGCGCCCGGGGTCCAAAACATCCCGGTCAAGCACCAAGGCGCAAAGACAGGCACCCCGGTTGCGCTGACCACGCCGGTCGCCAACGGCATCATCACCGGCGACGACGTGCAGGCGGGGATGGGCGGGTTTGACTCCGCTGCGCGCGACAGGATGCCCAGCGGCTACGGCATCGGGCACGGCGCGGTGGGCGACCCCATGCAAGCCGCAGACGCACCGCCAACCGAAATGCTGGCAAACGACGCCTACTACTCGGTGATTATGGTGCCCATGTGGCACGGCCAACGGCACAACTCGATCCGCAGCGTGGAGGTGCCAACGGCGTACATGCCCTACGCGCCAGATCCGTTCGTAGCTCCGTGGGCTGGCCCAACCGAGGATCGGGTGGCAATCCGCGTTCCCGGCGGGTTCGTGCTGCACCATGCGTTTGCCGTGTGGAATGTGTACAGCCCGCCGGACGGTGTAGCCCCGGTTGGCGCGACCTACCGGCAGCGGGTTGGCGTCGGCATCCAATGCGGCTTGCGGTGCGACAACTTCACGCATCAACAGGTGGCGTTGCTCGACTTCACCCCGAACACGGCGGCGACGTTCTTGCTCGACAGCTTCGACCTCGACGAAGGCGCGACACCGTGCTACCGGCTCCTGCAAATCCCGCTGGTCAACGCTGGCGCGGCGTGGAATGCCAACTCGTGGCTTGCCAGCGGGCGACCGTTTTTCATGGGCGACGCCAACACGACGACGGCGTTCCGCTCCAACTCGGTGGTCGCGGGCGTGTTCGCCACGCCGTTGACCGCTGGCGGCGAAACGATGCTTGAAGTTCGCTGGGAAAAGTCGGACGATCCCGCCGTTGGGTTGGACGGTGGGCCGGCGCAGGCGGTTCGGGTCGGCCAAGGCGGCGAGTGGGTGATTCTGGTCGGCAAGCAAACGGTCGCGGCGTAGGTGAATTATGGCAAATTTCAAGAAAGTGTTTGGCCTTGACCCAGTTTCCGGCATCAAAGAAAGCATTGCGTGGGGCCAAGAGTTGCCGGGTGACGGACAACCGTCGCCCACCGCTGGCGTTCCGAAAAATGCCTACGGCAAGCAGGACGAAGGCTTTGACACCGAAGCGCAGCAACGCCAGAAATACCTGCAATCGCTGGAAGGGCAGGTCGCGGCCAAGCGCGCGACCGCTGACCAGTTCGGCGGCCAGATTGAGGCCAGCAAGGCGCAGGCAGTTGCCGAACGCGCGAACCTGCGGCGGCGGGCGGCGCAGGCACTCGCGGGCGTTCAGGCGCGCGGCATGGGCGGCGGCGGGGCGATCCTCACGCTGGGCAACCAAGCCGCCGCAGACCGCGGCCTTGCGGAAGGACAGCTGGCGGCGCAGTTTCAGGCGCAACAGGCCGATCTCGCGGCGAAGCGGGCGTTGGCTGGCGAAGCGGTGGCCGGCGCAGAAACCGAGGTCATCGCCGAGAAGCGC
>Ga0172363_10004761_pt1 | contig 10960 bp, 9 predicted proteins | sample LakKivs2_kivu2a2_FD_114541 | JGI IMG/M metagenome (GOLD analysis project Ga0172363, IMG submission 114541) | Sediment microbial communities from Lake Kivu, Rwanda - Sediment s2_kivu2a2 | ecosystem: Environmental > Aquatic > Freshwater > Lake > Sediment | place: Rwanda: Western Province, Lake... | reverse complement strand
CTGTAGAATAGTAATATTTAAAAAGAGTTGTGACTACTCTATGATAAAAATAAACTATATTTTGAAGTATTTAGTTTTTAATATTAATTGCGAGATTAGCTGAATAGTGTAAAAGATATGGGGGTTGGAAAATGATTGAAAAAAGAAATCTACTTGTATATATCTTTCTGGTTGCAATGCTTGCATTGATTCCATATGCTAGTGCAACAGCAGCAATTACTATGTCAGGTGCCCAAATGACGTGGGCAAAGGATATTGATAGTCTAAAGGAAGCTCAGTTTACAATTCATAACACAGGCACAGAAAATCTTACAGGAATAGTTTTTGACATTACAGACCTTGTAAACGGTGCCTATACAATACCAAAATCATTCATAACAATGCCTAGTCCGACAGATTTAATGGTCGGGCAGCTGGCCTATGTTAATTTGAGTGTAAGCAGCATACCCACAACTCAGCAAACTGGCGTTTATACAGGAACAATGACTGCATTCTACGGCACTAAAAATATTACATCAATATTCATGCTTACAGTCAGAAATGCCGTTAAGCAGCTAACAATTGTGCCTTCATCAATAACAGTAGGAAGCTCAACTTCTGAAAGGGAATCGTTTTATACACAGACATTCACAATAAGAAACACCGGAGATTACCCAATCACAAATATTATAGTGAGTTCAAATGCCAATTCAAAGTATAATGCGACATTCACGAACGTTCCTTCAAGCCTTGCAGTAGGACAGGAGCAGCTTGTCACATTGACAGCTTATATCCCAGATGATAAGGATTCAGGAGAAGAAAAGATTGGAACAATAACTGTGACAAGCAGTGAAGCCAGCACTTCTGCTGACCTTCTTATGAACGCGCAGAATATGCTTGAAATCTATGATTTGGACGTAATTGTTGACGGAAAATCAGACGATATTCCCTGCAGCGGAGTAGTTTGCGGTGTCACATCTGATGAAAAGCTCAAGCCTGACTCAAAGGTTGATGTTAAGATAACTCTTAGAAATCTGTATCAAAGTTCAAATAAAGTGGACATTGAGGATATCACGATAGATGCCATAATAGAGGAAATTGATGACGGCGATGACTTGGAGCCGACTGCTGATATATCCTCATTCAATCTTAGATATGACAAGAAGGTAGAGAAAACATTAACATTCAACATTCCATCAAAGGTTGATGAGGACACTTACAAGCTTGTATTGGATGTTGAGGGCGATGATGAGAATGGAGCAACGCACAAGGTAAGCTGGATAATCTATCTTGAAGTTGCGAAGGAATCCCACGACCTTGTAATAAAGGAGCTAACGCTTTCAAATTCAGAGGTTTCATGCGACAGGACAACAGAGTTGAAGGTCAGTGTGTTCAACAGGGGCTTGAATGATGAGGACCAGGGAGTTCTCACAATAGAGAACAAGCAGCTTGGAATCGGAAGACGGGATGACTTCACAATAGATGAAGGAGAAAAATACACCCAGTACTTCACGCTTAGCATTCCAAGCAGCGCAGTGGCTGGAAATTACAATATTATAGCCAAAGTTTATTATGACAATGACGAGTTGACAGACACACAGGTAATTCCGATAACTGTCAGCAAGTGTGAAACACCGACTCCTACGCCAACTCCAACACCTACGCAAACGCCTCAGAACATCACAGTGGTGGTGCAACCTACGCCTACGCCGACAACTGGGGGAGTAGTTGCACAGGAAGTTCCATTCACAGAGTCAACGCTCTACATCGTGCTGTTGGTGATTGCAGTGATAGCTTTGCTGATAATAATCTTCATAATCATAGCAAAGCTCATTAGATAAAGCTGAGAAGATAAAGGAAAAAATATTTGTATTTTTTTGTATTAATTATTTAATTTTTTATTTAATTTATATTTTATCATAGAAAATAATTTTCTAATTCTTTCATTATTTATCTTCATCTTCTGATTTGCTTCATTAAGCAGAGCGGCCAAGTATTCCTTGCCTACAAGTAGTCTGCCGTCCTTCGCTATTAGAGCATTGATGTTGTCTGCACTCTCAATCTCAATCATGAACTTTTTGTTTGCAGACATTATGCCACTTCTCTTGAAGCCAGAATCCCTTGCAATGTTCAGAAGCCTCTTGGCACATTCAAAGTTTCTTGCGCAGACATGCAGAATCAGGTTTTCCTGCTTGAACCAAACCGGCTTTTCAGGAATATGTTTTAGGGCTTCCAGCAGCTCATCAATAGCTACAGCATCATGGCTTGAGAAGAGCCACTCTGCCTCATTCTTTTTGCAGGATTTTCTTTCTATGAGCATTATTCTGCCAGAGCAGGAGCTTGTTGTGTAAAAGTCATCAAGGGAATTTATCATCTCAACAATTTCTTTCACACCCCAGTCAATAGAGCCCTTTTTGGAATTGTCCTTTCTTGAGAGCACATTTCTTTTCTGCTGCTCAAAGCTTAGAATCTTTTTGTTCCTGGTCATATTTTGCTCCTTCTCATGAGGGAATATGTTAACGGTTCATATTAATAAATATTGCCAATAAATGTTGCTATGGTAAGATATTATCATGAGATATTATTATAATAAATAAATCATAAGACATTGTTATGATAAAATGACTTAATGATACAATGGCTTAAAACTCAGAAAATAACTCATAAAATATTATTAAAACATTATTTAATTCTTCATTATTTATTTCTTCTTTGCCTTTGGCTTTATCTGCTCATCAATTATCTTTTTCATCTGTGTAACAAAGTCTTTTGCATAGCCATAATACCTTTCAAACTCAGGGCCTTTTATTTCCTTGATTTCTTTCTGAGCAATCGCCTTTGACAGCTTGTAAAATCCGCGCATTATCTCAACATACTTCTTGTCAATCAAATGCTCATCAACTATCTTCTTCTGCATCAAATCTGCAACATGCTCAGGACTTGGGGGTATCTCTCCTAATTTCATAAGCGCAGCATGCGCAGCATCAATCACAGCCCAGTAGAGGTCTATCGTTGCCTGCAGAAGATGCCATCTTGAATTAAACAAGGTTCTTGGAGCCCTTGAATAATAGCTCCATATGGATTCAGGAGTAGGCCTTATCTTTCCTACCTTCAGAAGCATCTGGAGGGGATCAAAAAAGCCTGTGTCGATAAGGGCAACCCCATCTCTCAAGATGTTCACCGCTATCGGGTCTCCAACCCTTACATAATCCCAGAAGCTTGTGAATTTTAATGTGGTGACATGCAGCCTGTTGCTGGTGCTTACAACTGTTTTCTCAGCAATCACCCTGTAGGCTTCTATCATCTCAGGGCTCAAAGTTATAGTGATGTCATCAATGATTATGAGAATGTCAATATCTCCCTTATAATTGCTGCCTCTCGCAGTGCTGCCAAATAGAACTATCGCCTTTATGATTGCTCCGAACTCTTTGTATATTCTCTTCGCGAATTCATAGGCAAAGTCAAGCTCTTCCTTTGAGTACGCCTGCTTGTTCGGATTCTCTTTCTTTTCAATCTTGAACTCCATCCCGAATAGATAAGTATTGGGTGTCTATTAAAAATCTTTTTAACTTCTTTAAAATAGTTATAAACTTTTTCATTTCAGTTAAATATTTAAAATAATGGCTGCAACAGAAGATATATGCACGATAAAATCTACAAAGCAGTCGGAAGCAGCGAGATTGACAGGGTGCTGTTTTCATACACTGACCACTTTGTCAGGCAATATACTCCATCCTTTCATAAGGACTACATGAATATTGAGAACATACTTGCGCCTGCGCAGGATTATGTTATTGATTTGGACAAAAGAGCTGTTGATGTAATAAGCGGCAGCGCAGGTCCGAAAAGATTCTATAAAGGAAAGAGCACGGAAGAAAAGAAATATGAAAGCCTGGTTGAGCAGCGCTACTCTTACACTCCTATGCATCATTCTCATTATGTATTTACGCCTGACATCTTTCTGACAAAAGAAAGAGTTCCCACAAAATTCGTAGAGAATTTTCAGGAGATAAAAGAATATGCAGAAGACGCCTTCAAAAAGCTTATGGATGAGGGTTTTCCAAAAGATGTTTTGGTGAATGTCTGCACCTGGGAAGAGCTTAAGAGAGAGTATCCTCAATTCATGGACAAGTGCAGGACAGAAGTTCTGGGATTTGCGATAAACAGGAAGCATCTTGCATTGGCTAGCATAATTTTTGTCAAGAAAGACAGCTTAGACAGATTGTTGCTTACTTTGGGGCATGAGATTGGGCATGTTTTATCAAAACAACTTTCAAGCAGCGTTGATGAGGAGGCAAAGGCGTTTGCATTCAGCATCGCCTGGGCAGAAACAATAAGGAAAAGCAACATTGCAGGGCTGAAAAATTCAATAAGGACAATAATAAATCCTGCAGAAAACGGGATTCACGACAAGGCATTGGATTTTGTGCTGAAGCAAATAAAGCTTGGAAAAAAGCCCTTTGAGCTTTTCAAAGAATTCAGCAACAGCAATATTAGTGTTGAGGAGCAGTTCTCTGATTTTCTATAAATTTATAATAAATATCTTTGGGCTAAAGCCCAAAGTACAATAAAATGCAAAGCATTTTATGTACAAAAAATCTTCGATTTTTTTGTATTCTGGCGATTTTTGATAAAAAAACTATAATGAAAATCCGTGTCCTGTTTTTTATTTAACCACTTATTAATAGTTACTAATAGAAAGATTTAAATATCAGAACCTTGTCTGAAACGCAAATACAAAATAAATATTATGCAAGGATATAACAAAAAAATTACAAAGAAATCAGATAGTGTTTTGCCATGGGTGATAGGGAGGAGTTCAAAATGAAAAGTTTGAAGCAGAAAATTCTTTTAGGTGCATTGATAGCAGGAGTAGGATTTTTTGGGTTCTCGCCGGCTAAAAGCATAAACAACGCAACTCTCGAGCAGAAAGTTTCATCTGAAATTGCAACAAGTGCAATAATAGAGGAAAACGCAAGCACTGCTGAATGGAATGATACTTTTCCGCGAAATTACTCTGACTATGCCGAGAAAAATGCTGATTTGAAAATAATAACCGGCTACATAAAGTCAATTGACGAGGACTCGCTCCCGATAATTTTCAGCGAGTGTGCAAAAGCTCTCATCCCTGGAACGAATGATTATGAGGATATCTCAATGGTTGCACGCGGAGATTTCCAGTTCGAGAACATGAGGATATACTCAGAAGCAGACAAGAAAGTGTATAAGCTGATTTTCCCCGGACCCTCAAACTATCAGGTAGGAGACCATGTAAAATTCAAGTATACACCGATGACAACTATTTCCTTTGAGCAACTTGTCAAAGAATATTCCAATGTGCCTGCCAATTCAAACACATTTGTGAGAAGCATTCTGCCTCCCACCACTCCTCAGCGGGGCTACTTCAACATTGAAGGACTTATAAAAAGACAGGATGAGGGCTGGTAAAAAAGCAGATGAAATAACAAAAAACACAATTTCATATTTTTTATATTTTTTAATAACATGTGATAATTGATTTTCTAATCATAGGAGTAAAAGCCGTTAAAGATTTCTTAAAAAATCTTTCCTCCCTTTTTATTTTACTACTTATTGATAGTTACAAATCGAAAGGTTTAAATATTAGAAGCCATTTAAAGTCAAAATATAGACGCAAATTATAATGAAAAAAGACATGAGAGGTGTCAAAATGGAACTTTCCGAACAGGACAAAAAGATTGATTATTTGCTAAACACAATATTTGACGCTGTGGAAAAAATTGACAGCCTGCAAGAACTTCAGATAAATTATGAACCCAAAAAGGTGATTACTGAATATTTTGAGGGCGGAACAGATATTTCTGGAAGCGTTAAAATAAACACTTACAACAAGGACTCTCTTGAAAGAATGTGCTTTGGCTATGAAAAAGATATCGGCAAGGTTGGTTTCGAGGGGAAAGGCATAAGGAATCACCAAATCAACGCTCAGCCGCTGATAGATGCTGAACAAAAAATGAGAGATTTAAAAAATAATTACAGGGTTGTAGTGCAGAATATCGCACTCCTTGCTGATGCTCTTGTTACAGGAGATGAAAATTTCCCGTATAAAAGCGCGATATCAATAATACAGCAAAATACAGGTGCATTGGAAGGCGGAAAATTCTACTGGCAGATACCTTTGAAGCCGCTGATAGCATATGCTGACAATTTGAAAGATGTTCTTGAAGATGGAATAAAAAATTTTGGATTGAATGAATTAAAACCGATTTATGATGAATTGGAGCAAAAGCTTGGCAGATTTTTGCGTTTAAGAATGTATGCACGCCAGCATCCGGATTGCAATGGGCTTGTAAGCACTGAAACTGCAGAGAGAGTGCTCAAGTATGAAGCGCGCATGATTAGAAAAGAGCATAGCCAGAATGCTCAGCCTTCCACAGGCAATATCGTTCGTAATAACATCGTTCGTGATAACATCCATCATGACAACGTTGTACTGGATAACGTTGTAACAGATAAAGAGAGGAATCTTGCTAATAAAGTCATAAATCCAGCAGATGATAAGAGGTAAATAAAGATGGAACAATACCAGATTGAAAGATTGCTTTCAGAAGCAAAGGAAGGAGAACACTTGATAAGAAAGCTTGAACCAGATTTCAGATTAGAAGAGCTTGTATCACATAATTTTGAAGCATTTGGGGATGCTGGAAAGCACATCGGATTTTCTGGAAAAGTAAGATTAACACATTATGATTTAGAACAGTTGCAGGACAATTTTGGAAGGGCTTCTGGAACTATAGAAGAGTTCAGGAATGCTCTTGATTTTTATGAGGACATGTGCAAGATAGCTGACAGAAGACTTTCTCTGGAAAGAGGAGACGCAGAGGATTACAAAATTTTTGAGGAGTCTGTAAAGGATTTCAGGCTGAGATACGGCAGAATAGTGAACTGGATTACAGGAGTGGATGTTGACAAAGTTTATGGAAGGATATTGGATATGAGGGATGCTGTAGACTATTACAAAAGAAACGGCATAGATGAACAGAAGAGGGAAGCGGTTTCTATTATAAGATTCCTTGATAATGTTCTTGAAGAAAACAAATATACTAAGAATTGGCTGAACACCATTTACACAGGGCCTGTCAGCATAGAAGCAATTGCAAGGGATTCCTTTATGGGAGAAACGCCAAAGGCGAACATTGTTTTTGAGAGAAAACAGCAAACTGAAAGGGAAAAAGAAAGAACAACACAGACAACAGTATCTCACAAAGAAGAGGAAATGGCATCTACCAAAATATTTGATAGATACCTTGCAGAGAAATTTAAAAAAACTCCAGAGAGCAAAGGGAAGAAAGAAGAGTTAATATCTGTTAAAATATTTAACAGGTATCTTAAAGGGCTTGAGAGAAAATCAAGAGGATTTTTTTAGACAAAAATGCATTTTAGTGAGATATAGAAAAATAAGAAATTCAAAAGATTTTCATGTTCTAGCTTCGCCATTATGTGCATAATATAAGCACTCTATGGCTTACTTATTTCATTTATTATTTGATTAAGGAGGCTTCCTTCTCGCATATTTAAATCGCGTGAACTATTTATCACAGGTAAAATCTCTCTGCTGGCGAAAACTTGCACCTCATTGTTGAATTTCAATGCCTGCTGTATGTCAAGTTCTGCTTGCGGATAATTAGCGTTGTGAAGAGAAGTTACTGACTCCCTTATTGCTGTTATTAATCTAGTCTGAAGTAAGTTAAGGTCTCTCTCAGCTTTTACAATGTCATCACGGGCAAATTTCATTTTTTCCTCATTTATCGCTCTCAATCTATTTGTGTATGATTTTATGCTAATCTTATCAATGCTAAGCGGGGTGCTGCCGCTATACTTACGAATCATTGCATTAATGTCAGCAATGGCTCTTTGTTCTGCATTCATTGTCCTAAAATCACTCTGTACCGAGTATTTGTATTTCTGAAGTTCTTCCCATAATTGTCCTAAATTTGCTCTTTCAGCTTCAAGTTTTGATTCAAGGAATCCGAGCTCACTTGATAAAGCATTTCTATATGCAACAACTGATTCAGGTCTGTCACTTCCAATTCTAATAAGATTCCTTAACTGCCCCTGTATTTTGTTCAGGCTATTTTGAATACTTTTACTATTAATGCTCATGCTTCGTATCTCTTCTTGTGCGTTTTTAAGGTCTTGTATTTCCTGACCTTCAAGCGCCATCTCAGCAGTAAAATCCTCTTTAGCTCTTATTTCTCCCTTTTGTGTCTCATAAACCTCTTTTCTGGCTGTGCTCAAATCCCTGTTTGCCCTGTTTATGTTTACAAGCCCTGTTTGGTGCGAGGCTATGCCTTCGTACAAAAAGGCGATGAATACAAAGATGAAGATTATGGTTAAGGTTGTTATTCCAAGCCCAACTATCCAGCTAAAGACACCCTGGCTCCATACTGTTATCAATGCCATTCCAACTGACAATATTGCAGCGAATCTGGCATTTTCCGGCTCTTTGAACAATACTCTTCTTGAAACATACTGGACAACAGCCATCACTATCAAAAAAACAGCTATCAATGGAAATGCGGCAGTCAGATTTCTGACAAATAAGTTAGTATTTCCTCTAAATAGACAAGCTATGCCGTCTACCAAAAGCTTGAGATAATCGCCTGCTGCGCTTTGTGTGGTAGCAGCGCTTGCAAATGGCATTGACAATATTCCTAACAGAAGCGATGATGTTAATAGAAAAAGATTCTTCTTCATGAGAGCACCTCTTTGTTTTGCAAATTTATCTTGCATATAAATTTTATAGTTTTTTAATTTTTTAATTTCTTAACGTGATTTCCCTATTTTAATTTTTCCTGTTTGACTTAAAAATATTTTGGAATATACTAATATGGTTTTTACACGAGCATACTATTTAAATTTTTCTGAATTATGATATATACGACATTGATAACAACATCAACAATAACTCAGCATACACAATAACTTTAATAAACAATCAATTATTCTATAAAGTTTTTTATTTCCTATTATCCTATTATATTTGTTTCCTATTCTATAAAATCATTTATTCCAAAGTTATTTATTTCATATTCTATAAAATCATTTATTCCAAAAAATCATTTATTCTATAAAGTTATTCTATAACAATCAGTTATGCGTGAACCAGAAATAAAGCTTTGGTTTTCCTTTCTCTTTTTCTTTCTCATTCTCTTTCTCATTTCCTTTTTTATTCTCTTTCCTGTCCAATCTGCAGAAGCCGAATCTTTCAAACTGAACCTCATCATCAACATTCAGCCCTGCTGCCAGCGGCTCGGCAAATCCTTTCTTAATAGAGTGGTCTGGCATCAGAATTTCTACATCAGCCAGCTTGGCATTTGCATCTGAATCTGCAGGCAGCCAGTGCATTATCTTCTCTCCTCTTTTCTTGTAATCCTCAACTGTTGCTGAAACAAAAACAAACTTTCCCTTTTCCTTTTTGAAGTTCAGGCATTCCATCAGCCTGTAAAGCTTTCCATCTTTCAGGCTGTCAAAATCATTCTTTGAAATATAAAATTCTTCATTAGTCCTGAATTTTCTCTCGCCATATTCTGGATGGTCTGGGTGCAGCTTGAGATGTGGATTTATTTCAGGAGCATTCTCAATCCTTATCTTAACAGGCTCTTCAACAAAGAAATATCTCTTGACAACAGGGTCTATTACGCGTCTGTTTATTGATGATATTAGACTCCAGTCAATCTTTGTGGGAGTGGGAGACAAGCCGACCTGCACTGCCATCTCGTAAAATGTTTCCTTTACAAAACCCCTTCTCTTCAGCGCTTTTATGGTAACCAAGCTTGTGTCATCCCAGCCAGACACTTTGCCTTCCTCAATCATCTTTCTGATTTCCCTTCCTTGGGTTACTGCATCAACTACTGTGAATCTTCCGTATTGTATTATTGTCTGCTTCTTAAAGTTGAGAAGCTCTTTTAGGTAGTTCTGGAGCTCAACTCTCATCGTTCCAAACTCTGAACTTCTCATAACATGAGTGACTTTGCATATGTCAGCGTCTTCAACTGCGTTTTCAAAATCATAGACAGGCCACACGCAGTATTTGCTCTTCTGCCTGTAATGCTCTGCCTTGATTATCCTGAAGATTACAGGGTCTCTCATAACCTGATTTCCAGATTCCATGTCTGCTTTTAATCTCAGCACGCATGTTTGCTCATCATATTTTCCATTAAGCATATTCTTCCATTCTTCAATATTCTTTTGAGAAGAGGTATTTCTGCACTTGCACGGAATGCCCTCATGCCTGTTCTTCTGCATCTCTTCCCTTGAACAGAAGCATACATATGCCTTTTTGTCGTTTATCAGTTTTTCAGCATATTTGTAGAATATGTCCATGTGGTCGCTTGCAAAAAGTGTTTTGTCAGGGGTTATCCCAAGGAATTTTATGACATCTTCCGTCATTGCATCCACATATTCCTGGGAGGATTTGAGCGGGTTTGTATCCTCAAACCTCAAAATGCATGTTCCGTCATACTTCTTTGCATAAAGATAGTTTATCAGGAATGACAGTGCATGTCCTATATGATTGTATTTTGACGGCTCCGGAGGTATTCGAGTAACAACTTTTCCCATTTCAGCATTTGGCAGTTCCTTAAGCCCTTTTTTTGCTTCTTTTTTCTCCAAAAGTTCAGGGGCTATCTCAGAAAGCATCTCCTTCTGTTGTTCTGGAGAGCTGCAGTTTACTTCATCAACAGTATCATCAATTATTTCCTTTATCTTTGCAATTTCTTTCTTCAGGCTGCTGTCTGCTCCTAAAACCTTTCCAAGAACTGCGCCTGCGTTTGCTTTTCCATCATGAAGAACAGCATTCTGCAGGGCATACTTCCTTATCATGGACATTAGCCCGAGCTTTATGTCAGGCTCATTTTCTTCTTTGATGTTTTTGCCTTCAACTTCTTTGGTCTTGCGAGACTTCTTCATTTTTGGCTCCTTATTCATTTTGATTCAATAT
>Ga0172363_10004759_pt1 | contig 10962 bp, 15 predicted proteins | sample LakKivs2_kivu2a2_FD_114541 | JGI IMG/M metagenome (GOLD analysis project Ga0172363, IMG submission 114541) | Sediment microbial communities from Lake Kivu, Rwanda - Sediment s2_kivu2a2 | ecosystem: Environmental > Aquatic > Freshwater > Lake > Sediment | place: Rwanda: Western Province, Lake... | reverse complement strand
TTCTCCTTTTTACTGCACAAATCTAATACTCTTTTCTACACTCACCTGGATTGTTCCTTTCTTAAAAATACAGCCGGGTTGCATTATTTGCATACAGGACTACTCCAGTTTTTCTAAGTAGTAATAATCTGCTGACCCGGCTTTTCTTTATAGTTTTATTCATTTGTTAAAAATGAGTGAGTATATAGCTGCTAAAACTGCTATCGCAAGTCCAACTGGACCTAGAAATGGACCAAGAACAAAAGCACCTACTCCAGCCAATATTAAAAAAATAGAAACAATACAAACTATAGCACCCAATATAGTTAACATTTTCTTTATCTCCTTTTTACTGCACAAATCTAATACTCTTTTCTACACTATTGTAACTGATCCGCCCCTGAGTGCAAGCCACAACTAATACACTCTGAGTGCAAGTCACATCAATTAGTTTATTATCTGATGACAAGCTGGGCAAAGATGAACGTCTTTGGCTAATCTACCACCAATCTTTTGAAGATCTGTTGCACTTCTAAAGGAAAGGCTGTTTGTGTGTGATGCATACTCGGTGATCAGATTGTAAAGGTCAAACATTGTTTCAATCTTCTCATTACGTCTTTCTGCATCCAATAATTGCTCTTGAAGTTTAGTATAAATCCGACTCGGTAGATCGTGTTTTCTGGCTATACTCAAAAGTAGTTGATGGGCATTTCCATTAACTTTTGTGTTCACCAAAGTTTCAATTCTATGAAACTCCTCATCTATTGACTCCCAAGCTAAATGGAATGTTCTCTCAGCCCAAGAGTTAAATTCACTAACTTCCTGGTTTCTAGACCATCTTGCTATTGAGTCACACGAGATGGCTCCATTTGAGCACCATTGTCGGAACACGTAGGCCGAAATCTCGAGAGGATTTAAGTTCAGTAAAGAATTCTGAACAGCTATTCCACCATAAAGAATATCATCTTCTTTGGGTGTGATCGATTTTGTTCCGATAAACGCGAAAGAAGAAAAGTCGAGGCTAATGTGAACGCGATGAAAGCCTCGTATATTATCAGGCCCCAAAATCCTTTCACCTATCTCCAAGAGCCTTTCATTTTGGATGATACTGGCTTTATTGTCTGTTATACCCAGAATAGTATCATCTTCCTCATTAGTTATGAACCGAACCTTCTTATTGGGCAATCCTCCACTAAACCAATAATTCAAATTCTGGCAGAGAAGGTTGTTTGGACATTTTTTTACATAAGTGATTGGGATACCACAGAGATTCATCAATTGACGCCCACCTTCATTTGATAGATGAAATACCTTGTTTTTTACAGAGAGTAAACCATCTTCCTGAAGTTGTATTTGGTCCTCTCCAACTATAACATCTTTATAATTTACACCTCTGAACTGATTAAGAGCTTTTTCTAAATCTGATTTGGTTACCATTTTAGCAAGTTCCATAACACCCTTTCTTTCTAATTGAAAATTCTTTTTCTACTTCTATTATTCACACGAATGTTTTTGTAAAACTATTTTCTTATCATAGTAATTATACATTCCAGAAGAATTGAAAAAGAAAGTTTTCTTGTTATTTTTCTCGAAATCTGTATATTCCCGTTCCAAAACATAGCAAAGCAGTGCACCTCTCTTCTAGAACTATTCACTTCAATTCCAAAATAGTTCTTCTCTGAACAAATCTAGAACTTATCAAAGCAACACATCTTCTTTTCATCTCTACACTAATTTATTACATTTCCATTCTAAACACTTCCTATACTCATCAACTCTACTCCAGTTCGTTTTCTTTCTTTTCGGTCCTGAACCTATCCTCATCAGGATACTTTTTGATCCATTACGATGCATTTCGATTCCACTCAGTTCTATTCCATAACGAGTTAGATAGTTTCCCAATTAAAAGATCCCATCCCTCCAGTGTGCCACTGACCAAGTCCAGATGAGGCTCCATAGGTAAGCCATGACTCAACAAATGGTCGAAGTTTGTTGTTTAGCATATGGATTTCAAACTCAATCGAGGCTGGTGGATTGATAGTTTGCGACCTGGCAAGTGTCACTCTTTCACCCTTCATTGTAGAACAACGTAAGGGTCGAACAGTCCACGTGGTTTCCCCTTCATAGTTGATAAAGAGTTTACGAGGATAAATGAATATCTGCTTGTCAATAGTTCGTTTGTACATAAACTTCGTGATTCGAAGCTTAGTTAGGATCTCTTTTTGTATCTTGTCGGACTCTATCATAGCCAAACAAGCTGACTTGAAAAAGCCCTTTATCCAATAGTTCCAGATATAGGGTTTGCCATTCTCCTTCATGAAAACGGTAGAAGGCCGCTCTTTGTCTTCTTCAATTCCTGTTTCAACCTCTGCTTGTTTCTGCATGGCCTCAATAGCTTCTTTCTCATCGAGTGGAAGTGAATCCAGATTTTTACTCAATACAAACTTGGTATTGATTTTCGGATCATCAGAGTTTGTTCCAAGCAGTGGTTCAAAGGTTACTAACCTTACCTTTAGTATAGACTCAGGATCGGCATGAAACCACTCAAAGTTTATTGAGATTTCCTTGGGTTTTTCTTTCTGTTTATCTTGATCTTTACTTTTCTTTGTCATTTTCATTCAGCTCCTTACCAGTAAATCATTGGAATGTTTTTCCTAAGCAATCTGCTTACTTAGATCTTTCAAATCTCGGGCTTTATCATCAACGAGAATATCATATGGAAGTTTTCCAAGGATTAGCTTGTCATAGGGTATATGTTCCTTTTCAAGCCATTGGCGAGTAACTTCAACATCACAAGAAAATCTACTTGTCCACAAGATAATGATATGACCCATTTTCTTTAATCTTTGAACGAGATGAATAGCTTTCTGATTTGGAGTTCTATTTGAATAATCATATCCCTCAGTTTCGTTGGTAAGAACTCCATCAATATCAAAAGCAAACCTCTGTATGTCTGGTATTTTATTCAGATATTTCTCAGTAGTATTTCGAATTGTTTGGTTTCTCTCAGGAATGTAGGTTTCCAATAAAGCTTTTCGGTAATATTCTAATATCATATCAGTATTATAGTAAGGAACAGAAACGCCATTTGCATATAGAGCACTCCACCATCGATAACAACTCCTACAAGCTCTACAAGGTTTCCCATCTGAAGTAGGCTTATAGCAACTTCGTGTTAATAGAACATCTCCTATCTGAATTGAATCTCCTATCTGAATTGAATATACATTCTTTATATACCAAGCAACTATATCCTTCTTAGTCATATTCCAGAATGGACTGGTCACTTTGATAGTTCTTTCATTTAGTTCAGTTAGAAGTTCACTAAATTTCTTGAAGATGGTTTCATTCTTATCGTTTACCATATCATCCTTGAGTCCGGCTAAAATAATTTCGTCTCCATATTTAGTGGCAAGCATGGCCAGATAGAGATTTCTCATTGGAATGAACGCCGTATCTGACTCTGGAATCTGGCGGTTTGAGAGGTCAAGAACCTTCTCGATAATAGTAGAAGGTATTAACTTCTTTATTGTTTCAACCTCCATCTTACTATATGGAGTATTCAAATCAAAGTAAACTGTTTTGGGCTTGTTGAGATAATACCAGGCAATATATGAATCCAATCCACCCGAGAAAAGTAAAACCTTTTCCATCTTTATTCCTTTCTTAGTTAACTCAATCAAAAGTTAACTTGAAAACAATAGAGCAGCAATAATAGCTCCTAAGGCCAAGAACAATAGTATTCCAAGTATAGCTACCATCTCTATTTGGTCTTCGAGGTTATTTTTATCCATCATGTTACTCCTTTCTTCCTTTTTGTAACTTTCACCAATCTGCATGTAACTTTCTTACCAATCTCAGCTTTGTATCTCTCGAGTGATCTATCAGGTAGTGGTGGAACAATATCGGCTGGATCTAAGAGTTCTACATCATATATTTTTCTATCTATCTCATCTACAACTGCATTAGGACCCCAGACTCCCTTTTCTACGTAACCCCCCTCAAAATAGGTATCAAAGACAACTATAGTTTTCTCGTGCATCAAAAGTTCACAACTCTTCCAATCAGCTAAGACTCCTTCATAAGAGACATCCCCATCTATTCGAATAAGATCAAACTTTGGAGGATGTTTAACTAGAGTGACTAAGTTAGCTAAGATAACTTTACTGTCTCCTTCATGTAAAGTTATCCAGGCTCCAGTTTCCTTCAAAGTAGCCAACGCTTCTTTATAGCTCATTGGGAATTGAATATAATCCTCTCCTTGACAGTAGGTCTTGTCAACTGGATTTCTTCTCATCTCTTCTGCAAACAAGTCAATTCCATGATATTCAACATTTTGGTGGAAAGCCTGAGCAGTTTGTATCATTGGTAAAGCATTGATGCATCGGCAAGTTCCTATCTCGAGGATATTTTTGCAGTTGTTCATCAAGATTAGTTTGACTAGATTTGCATGTCGTTTCATTATTGAAAACCTCATCATTCTGCTTTTTGCTCAAGTCCTTTTTCTCTTCAATAGAGATATAACTTCCTCTGGATTTACCTCGAAGTTTGTTCTCAAGGTGTTTTCCAGAGCATATCTCCAATCTCTTTTTTGGGCTGGATCAAACAAATGCCAAGATACGGCACCTGAAACAAAACAACCCGGCTTTGCAGCATAGGTTAGAATGAAATCTTCTAGTGGAGAGTTATCCGGAAGTCCTTCAAGTGCTTTGATTAATTTCACTACAGATGTTTTCTTTCTAAAGAGTGTTCCTGGAAGATTTCCATAGTTAATTGCTCGTCGGTATAAACCAGTATATCTAAAATAAGCCCATTGATGGTCTCCTATTTCGTTAGTTAGACTACAAAAAACTTCGGGATCGTGCACAAGCTCCACTGAATAATCTGGTTTTTGAATCTCGTTATTTGCAAGCAAACAACTTCCACAGATGAAATTTACGTTCCTTGGAAAATACAGCAGTAAAGTTTCTATGTAGTTGGGTTCTAGAATTATATCATCATCCAAAAACATGAAGTGTTCATCATAGACTTTTTCTAGAAGAACTCTTCTGGCAAATACAATTCCAACTCTCTTGTTTATCCGTATATATTCAGTTTTGATGTTCTTCTCACCAAGTATATCCCAAATAGCTCTATTGACAAAGTTGGAGAATATAGGAATGGATCCATTATCGAAGACTATTATTTCATCTGGAGGATGAGTTTGTTGGGCCAGAGAGTTTAGAGCAAAACCTATTACTTCAGGCCTGTCACTGGTTGGGAGTAGAATCTTGATTTTTGTGGGCAAATGTCCTTTTTCCATACTCAACTCTTTCAGATAAGGCATACATATTGGTCTCCCAAATGTGATCCCAAAGACAGCCTGTGCAATTTCTAATACTATCCTGGAAGATTTGATAAGCCTCTTCTAATCTATTTGGAAGCTCAAAAATGGTAATGGGCTTTACCATCGGTTTGTCCACACAAGCCAATAGATAACCATCAGGATTTATGTTGCTACAAGCCCATACTGAGCATTTCCAATCTTGGGATATTCCCAGAGTAGTCCATATCTTGAAATAGTCTTTTGAATTGTGTAACCGTAGCTCCTCATAGTTTTCAATAAAGAAGTCAGCTACTTCTTTTACGGCATCTCTATCTTCTGGTCGGATAATAAGTGAATAGTTGTCATTTGAGATTGTTCCTCGATACAACCAATTCTCTCCAACCTTTCCAACATGAAAGAAGGTTAGAATTGACCAAATACCATAGTGGGTAAAATGCTGAACCAAGCTTGGTAATCTGGAAAGATTTTGTCTGGTTACAGCTATGTTTGCTACTAGATCTATATTGGGAGCGTCCTTCATTAGTTTAGCCAGAAGTTTGTGTCCAACTACTGTTTTGATTTCATCACCATAAATTCCTTTTTTACCAAGGTTTAGATCATTGATGGACACACTAATACCGTAGGGCTTAGCATTTAGAATGGCTTGGTAATAAGCCTCATTATCCAACATCTTCAAGCCATTCGTGATTATGGTATGTGGCATCTTTATCTTATTCAAACCAACTATCAATTCTGGAAGATCATCTCGCATAGTTGGTTCACCACCGAATAGAACTATAAAACCAATACCCAAGTCCTTCAAGATTTGAAAAGCTTCTAACCATTGTTTGGTAGTTAGTTCTTCTCCAGCTAATCTATGGTTAGGAACGTTGCATCCTCTACAGCTAAGATTACATCTGCGAGTTAAAAACACGCAAGTTTTCTGCCAGACATGCTTCATTGGAAGTCCTTTTCGACAATTAAACAAATGCTTCTTTGAGATTCTTTCGAATCTCACATTCCTGATCTCTGGAAATACTAAGTAAATCCCTAACTAAACTTCTTAAGTGCCTTGGTTGACAATCCTTGAATACTGTTGTGGCACTTGAAGGAGGTGTAAGTAGGAAGATTAAGTAGGAAATTTCTTTTTCTCCCAACTGAGTGAGACGTGAAAGAGTGTCAACAAGATCTAGAGGATTCCAACCATAGGATGTTGTTTCCTCGTATTCAGAAGTAATACTATTGATAACTCGATATGTCTTGTTAACTATTGTAGCGAAATGACTCCTCAAAATCTTAATCAATAAGGTTTTGAAGTTTACTCCTCTCATAGGATCAAATCTCTTCTTTACCCATAGAAAGACTTCGAACCCCTCTTGTTCGAGATCTTCTAGTTCGTACTGGCTTGGTTTTCGAATCTTCCGAAAAGCTACTCTTGCATGATCTTGAATCAGTCCCCGATAATTGTCCAACACTATTTCGTTTCCCATGATCGTCTCCTGTGTCTTTTACAACTATAAGTTTTCCAAATAAGGTTCTTGCAGAATAGGAACCATCCCTAATCCTATTGAGAACTGTTGAGATAGTTACCCGCTCCTTCTTAGCTTTATATTCAACGGGTATCCATCTATTACTCAATGCTTCTTCTATCTTTATTTCAACTAACTTATCTCTTAATTTTGCCACCATAAACCTATAATAAGTTTGTGTTTTATAGAAATCAAGAAAATTATGAAAAACTTTTTTCAGATTATTCAGATTTCTTATAACCTTCTCAATCGCTTCTTGTTTAGTTTGATTTATATCCCCATCTCTTTGTATTAGAGTAGATCTATCTCTAGCTTACAGAGCGTTGTATAAGATTGTAATATCTCAATCTAGAGGGTTAGGAACTCTGAACGCATCTTTGAATCAGTTCGAAGAGTTCCAAGTAAGCAACTAGTTACCATCTTTGTCCCGGGTTTTTGGACACCACGGCAAGTTGCACAGAGATGCTCAGCTGTTAAAATTACACCAACACCTTTAGGCTTAAGAAATCTGTGAAGTGTTTCAGCAACTTCTTCTGTAAGTCTCTCTTGGACTTGAAGTCTTTTGGCAAAGACATCTAGAATTCTTGGAAGTTTGGAGAGACCTACTATCTTCTTATCTGGAAGATAACCAATCTTAGCCGTTCCAGAGAAAGGAAGAAGATGGTGACTACAAGTAGAATTGAATGGAATATCTTTGACTATGACTAACTCATCATAATCTTGCTTGAAGGTAACTTTTAGAATCTCTGTAATTGACTCTTCATTGTAAGAGTAGCCTTCTCCGAGAGTGTCCCTCCACATATGAGCTACTCTTTGTGGTGTGCGGATAAGGTGCTGATCAGTTAGATCTAATCCCATACCTTGCAAAAACGTTTCTATTCCAGCTATCATTTTTTTCTCGTCCATGTACTAAACTCCTTCAATCAATTTATATAACTTTTCTATTCCATAATTACGACCATAAGAATCTGGATCTTCTCCATATGGAAAGTGAACTACTCGAACTATTTCACAAAATGGCTCAAATTCTCGAGCAGCTTTTTTGGCTTTGAGGTAAGCATCTGAATCCCAACAGAATACAAGTTCTTTGGGTCTTCGTTTCAAAATCAAAGCCCTCTGTTTGAGAGTGATATGAGTACCAAAGGAAGCCATAGCATCACTTCCTATTCTCCAAGCATCTAGAATACCTTCTGTAAGAAATATCCTATTTGAAGAGTTATCATAGTTGTAAAGATAATTATTGATGTTTCCTGGAGCGGTTTCATACTTTAAGAATGCTCTGGCTGTTAAATCGGCAGATTGAAAACTAACTAGTTTTCCTTGGAAATAGATAGGGATTATCAAGCGGTTCATATAATCTCCAGCACCACAAAATAATCCTCCATACATCATAATGGTATCTATTGATATTCTACGCCTCTTCATCCAGAAGTTTAAGAGGGGTAAGTTAAGAGCTGGAGTAATTGATTCTACGCATTTAGGTAGTTGAACTTCTGGGGTTCTATTGATTTCTTTCTCAATTTTCTCTTCTGGATTTATCAGCTTATGAATCTGGTTAAGGGATGTTTCTCGAAAGTTTTTAGAGCCCTGATCAATCTCCTCTTGGCAAGTTTGAGAATCTATACCCGTTAGCTTTTGTAGAAGATAAGCTAAAGATCCTCTAGCACTACATCTCCAACAATAGTAAACTAGAGTTTTCTTAAAGATGCCACAATGATTACTCTGATCTTCACAGAATGGGCATTTTATAGATATGGCGTTTTTAGAAACATTTTTCCCTTCAGTCCAATATGGGATATCATGTTTACGAAGAACTGAAATGATTTGCTGCTCACTCAGAAGGAGAATCCTTTCCCAATCAGATATTCTGATTTGAGTCATTTTTGGTTAATCACAATCAAAATACTTCATACAGGTTCGTAGTAGGTGGTTATAATCCCCCGCTTTAGCCTCATTGGTGAATTGGTCTATTTTTTCTTGAGACCATCCGGCTTTTTTGGCGGCTTTTCCGGCACGTCCCAAAATGAAAAAGGCATTACCATCATTACCTCCAGCTATCAAATGGGGTTTTTGGTTTTCTGTTTTCTTTGTTTTCATTTTGATTCTCCTTTTTGTGATTAAAATGGGTCGTCTCTCCGGCCTGTCACGCCTGAGCCATACGTCGATTATGCAATTAGCTCAATACCTGTTCTATCTTTCGATTTTTGCATCCAGATTTCAATTCTTTTTTCGAAGGAGTTTCTCATTATATCTTCCTTCCAAGATTTCTTCTCCATTCCCAATAGTCACCTCGTTCTGGAATAATGAATGGGAGAAACTGTTCATATCTCGTTCCATAGGTTGCCAACGTGAGCATGTTTCGAATGTATTCTTTTGACCATCCAATTTTAGTTGCTGCTTTTATGGTCTTAGTAAGTTCCTCATTAAAAGATTCTTCTCCTATCATATCATAGATATTTATCAAGTCCCTGATATGCTGAATAATCTCTCCCATTTCATGGATATTGACCTGACAAGCTAATTCGTTTCCCATAATCTAACTCCATACTATTTCGTTTTTCGTTTCCAAACACTTTAGGTTCCTTTCATAAGTAATTATACTTTCAATCATATAAAAGTGGTTGAGATTTTTTTAGTGAAGTTTTATATTTTTGAATATATTCCATTACAGAATCTACTAATCTTTTTCTAGAAGATCGATTGTTCAGTATTGTTGCATCTACTGAATCTTTCATAACCAAATCAATGAATAAGCACTTTTTCGTCTGGCCAGCTCGATAGATTCTTCCCATACATTGTTCTCGTATCATTGGTGAAGCTATTGGGGAGAAAAAGATCATTAGATTGGATATAGAAGCATCAAAACCCTCTCTGGCACAAGATGGATGGGCTAAGAGAATCTTAATTTTTGGATCATTCGTAAAGAGATTAAGTAACTCTTTACGATTTTTTTGTGTTCCTCCTCTTACTGAGATGTAGCCTATCTTGGATTTTTCCAATTCTTCTTCAATCATCAAACTCTCTTCTATGTAGTTGTGAAAGACTACTACCTTTGAACTGGACTCATCTATAATATCCATCAGAGTTTCTAGTTTTGGATTTCTTTTCAAACGATATGCTTTTCTTTTCCAACTTGGATCTACATTAGGTTCTTCAGTTCTTTCTCGATAATAGAAGAATCCACCAGAGATCTCCACCAACTTTACACTACGTGCAGGCCCTTCTGGATTGTCCATCTGAAGATTCTTATTGATGGTTAAGGTGTTCTTGTTTATGATTTGATCTTGAAGATTAAGAAATTCCAAACTTGGAGAAACTTCTTTGATTTCTGATTGAATCTCTGGAAGATCCAAGCATTCATCTCTACTAAATCGAATGGAGATTGGAGCTACCTTACTTAGAATTTTCTCTTTACTTCCTTGTTTAGGATACCACTCAAACTTCCCTTTTCTGAAATAACTCCTTCGAAAAGAAAAATAGTTTGATCCAAGAGAACTTCCTAAATCTACAACCTTGTAGACGTTGTGAAGCTCGAGTAAGTTTTTGTCCAGTATCGTTCCAGTTAAACCTAAGCAACATTTACTTCTTCTAGAAAGTTCGAAACAGATTCTAGATTGAAGAGACTTTGGAGCTCTGCATTTGTGTACTTCATCAAATACTATGGCATCAAAATTGTGTACGAATGATTTTGGATTTATTACCCAATGATATCCTGTAATCAAAACTGAATAGATTACCTTCAATCCTTCATAATTGATAACGTAAATGTTGTACTTTTCAGAGAGTTTGTTCAATCGTTCTTGTTTGGAGCCAGTTAGAAAAGTAAAGTTATAATCTGTTGTAGCTGGAATATCTCTCTCCCAAGCTCCAAAAGCAGATGTTGGGCATACAACCAATATCTTTTTACAACCCAACAAACTCAGTGTTAGAAGAGCAGCGATGGTTTTTCCTGTTCCAACATCAAATAGATAAAGAGCTCTTGGAACTTTTCTATTCAGTGTAAAAGCTATCGCTATCTTCTGATGTCTCCAGGGATCTATCTTGAAATTTACTTCTTCAAAGATGATCTGAAGTTCTTCATCTGAAAGACTCTTCCAATTGAAATTACTCATCATTGTCCTGTTCTACTTCTCGTATTGCCCAACAGTT
>Ga0172363_10004758_pt1 | contig 10965 bp, 10 predicted proteins | sample LakKivs2_kivu2a2_FD_114541 | JGI IMG/M metagenome (GOLD analysis project Ga0172363, IMG submission 114541) | Sediment microbial communities from Lake Kivu, Rwanda - Sediment s2_kivu2a2 | ecosystem: Environmental > Aquatic > Freshwater > Lake > Sediment | place: Rwanda: Western Province, Lake... | reverse complement strand
GAAAAGAACTGTAGAATGGACCCGGTATTTATCCAGCCGGTGCATCGGCTCTAGAATTTCACTCAGAATCCGGATTGTCCGGGCTTCCTCCGAATCGAGGAATTCGCTGTTGCGATACGCTTCAATCGGTTCATGCCCTTTTTTCATTTAAACCTCTCAGGTCGCCAGCACAGTTTTCTATTCTATCCCAAGCCTTTCTCCCAAACAAGGCGTCCTAGCCACTCACTCCGCCTCAGCCCAAATTTGGCCCAATGGCCCACATTTTGACTTCGGGTGGGGCCATATGTTATCAATAGGCGTCGTCATTCAAAGTCCAACGATCATGAGCGCATTGAGCCTGCAAAGCATTATGCCTTATCCAGGCCGTCTGATCATCATCGGAGGAGGCCCTGGAGGAGACAGGGTGCTGGTGACTTATGCGGTCACGGGAAGGTCGCCCTCAAGCCAGGCCAGAAGGCTCACCTTCGAAGGAAGTGCGGTCTGGACCGAGCCCCTGGACGAAGAGGTCCTCAAAGAGGGGAGGCCCGACCTGCTCGTCTATCGGGCCATCGCCGTTGACCGCAGGATCGCCGTGAGCAACGGCCAGCAGACGGATGATATCGCCATGGCCTTAAAAAGGGCCGGTGAAGAGGAACGACCGGAAGATATCCTCTCCCGAGCCCTCGGCCGCTGGACTTATGAGCCGGATTCCCCCCACTTCACTCCCCGGATCAGCGGCTGCGTCATGTCCGGGGCCATGGCCGGCCTGAGCATCATCAAAAGAGGAGAAGACGGAGTCCGGAAGGCCTCCTTTTTTTCCTGGACCATCGAGTCGGGCAGGGGACGGATGGTCTCAACCTATGCCGGACCTGAAGTCCTTCCGCTGCCGTCATTCCAGGGTGAACCGATTGAAATCACCCTGGGCCATTCTGGAGCCAAGGAAACAGCCGAGGCGGTGTACCGGGCTTTGATGCCTCAGGATCCGGCGAAAGATTACCGCGTGGGAGTGGCCAGTATTTCCGCCTTGCGGTCCAACCTGCGGAACTATGACGTCCATATCATCAACCGCTGGGAAGGATAGTAAAATGAGTCAGTCTGCCAAATCCGCCCGCCTCCAATACTTCACTAAAGTGGGCGAGGAATTCCCCGAAAGCCTCACCTTCGGAGGCCAGGAATTTCGCAAGCGTCTTTCCATGCGCTACGGGGAAAACCCGGGGTATCCGGCCGCTTTCTATGTTGAGGTCGGGGCCAGCGGGCCGAACATGGCCACGGTGGAGGTCCTCCAGGAAGGCACAAAGGGACTGAGTTTCATCAATGTCGGCGACATGGACCTCGGTCAGCGCCTCGTCCGAAAACTGGTTTCCATCCGCCCTCACGAGTCCGTCTGCGCCTTGATCAAACATGAGATGCCGAGCGGAGTCGCGCTCGGCCGGAGTGCGGAGGAGGCGTTCGAGAAGGCCTGGAGAGCAGACCCCCTCTCAAACTTCGGAAGCGTGGATGTCTTCAGCGGCTCAGTCACCGAATCTCTGGCCCAACTTCTCGTCGAGAGTGCGCGCAATATCGAAGTTGTTTATGCTCCAGACTATGCTCCGGAGGCACTCAAAGTCCTAGCCACCCGAAAAACACTGCGGGTCGTCAAAATGGGCGGGAGAATCAAAGACCCTGCTTTAGACAACGGCCTGGAGTTCAAGCGCGTCGTCGGCGGCATGCTTGTGCAAAAAAGGTTCGACTCCCGCATAGTTGGTCCTGGCGACGTCGATATCGTATCTAAAAGAAAGCCCTCCCCGGAGGAAGTGGAAGCCGCAATTTTCATCTGGACTGTCGCCTGTTACACCCGGTCCAATGCCGTTGTAATCGGCCAGAGGGACAAAGTCCACGGGATCGGCTCTGGGCAGCGGAGCCGAATTGATGCGGCCGACTGCGCCATCCGGTTTTCTCGCCGAGGCTACGGTCCCCAAGGCTGCGTCCTGGCTTCGGATGCGTTTATGCCTTTCCCGGATGTTGTCGAGCTGGCCGCACAAAACGGCATTACTGCCCTCATCTATCCGTTGGGCTCGATCCGGGACCAGGAGGTCATCGACCGGGCTGATGAGCTCGGCCTGGCAATGATCATCACACGCCGGCCCGGAGAAACGGACAGCGAGCGGAGCTTTCTCCACCGATAGTCATGTTCAGAGGAGAGGGATGTGCCACTTAAAGAATACCAGCAAAAGCGAGATTTCCGAAAAACTCCCGAGCCTCGGACCTCAAAGAAGCCCAAAAGACGGGAGAGCCTGGCCTACGCCATTCAAAAACATCTGGCCTCGCACCTCCATTATGACCTCCGTCTCGAGGAGGGTGGAGTCCTGAAGAGCTGGGCCATTCCCAAGCTCCCGCCTCTGAAGGAGGGAGTCCGACGCCTGGCCGTTGAAACAGAGGACCATCCTCTCGGTTACGAAGAATTTGAGGGAGTCATCCCCGAAGGAGAATACGGCGCCGGAAAGGTGGAAATCTGGGACGCCGGCACCTATCTTCCTTTGGAAATAGGCCCGGCCAAGCGGATCTTCGAGCTTCGAGGGCAGAAACTCAAGGGCCGTTACGCCTTGATCAGACTCCCAGACAAGAAGGCCGGAGGAAAAAACTGGCTTTTCTTTAGAATAAAAAATCCCGTATAATGCGCTCCCCATTGAATTCAATTGAAGGAATAACCGACCATGCCCAAAAAGGAAGATGAGCAAAAAATCGCCTGCGAGGTCTGCAAAAAGTTGATCCCCAAGGACGCCGCTCTTCACGCGGAGGGGCAAGACTATGTGCTCCATTTCTGCAACCTGGAGTGCCTGGATTACTGGAAAACCCACCATGACAAGAAAAAGGCCTAGGAGGGGTCGCCGGAACCGATGTACCTATCCATTTTCTGGCACCTCCACCAGCCGATTTACAGAGACCCCGAGAGCGGCCATTATGTTTTGCCCTGGGTAAACTACCATCTGACCAGGAACTATTACCAAATGGCTGTTCTGGCTGAGGAAGCGGGCTTCCCGTGCACCTTTAACCTCGTGCCTTGCCTTGTCGAGCAGGTCGAAGACTATGCCAACGGAACCGCCTGTGATCCCTGTCAAGAGTTGCTGGAGGTCGATCCGAAAAAGCTCGGCCCTGCCGGCTGTGAACGTCTCCGCCAGTTCCTTCCCCGCGGGATGGCCGTCTCAGGTCCAGACGAAACTCAGAAGCTGGCCCTTCAATCGTTTCTATCTCCGGTCTTGAAGGCCGGACCCGACCGAGATTCGCTGCTCAAAACTCAATCGGAGATCCGCAAAAAAGTCCTCCCTTTGTATAAAAAGCTCTGGCAGGACGGCCGGGTCGAGCTGACCACATCGGCCTACTATCACCCTCTGCTTCCTCTCGTTTTTGACAGCCATGCCGCCAGAGAGACGATCATGCCCGAGCTCCGCTTTTCCCATCCTGAGGATGGAGAAGAACAGATCCGACGGGGCCGGCGCTTTTTTGAACGCATCTTCGGCCGAACGCCCGGCGGTATCTGGCCATCTGAAGGAGGAATCAGCCGGGAAGTCGCAGAGGCGATGGCTCGAGCGGGCTATGCGTTTGCCCTGACCGATGAGAATATCCTCTGGAAGACGCTCAAAAGGCGACCCGAGGCGGGCTTGCTCTACCAGCCATACTCCTGCCGAGGCCTCGTCATCTTTTTCCGAGACCGCGAGCTTTCCGACCTGATCAGCTTTGAGTACTGGCGCTGGCCTGAGAAGGACGCCGTGGCCCATCTTCTCGCCAAGCTTAAAGAAAAGGGAAAAGACTGTCCCGAAGACGCCATCTGCGTTATTGCCCTTGATGGCGAAAACCCCTGGGCGGGATATCGGGAAAACGGTGTTCCCTTTTTGCGTGAGCTCTACGCACGGATCCTGGAAAGGACTGACCTTACCCCCATTTTCTTGGAGAAATATCTCACCTTTGCGAAAGTGCCGATCGAGGTAGACATTGTGCCCGGCACCTGGCTGGGAAGCTTCTCCAAATGGATCGGGTGCCCGGCCAAAAACGCCGCCTGGGACGAGTTAACCAAAGCCAGGGAGCGATGCGGGCCGAGCGAGGAGATATACATCGCCGAAGGATCGGACTGGTTCTGGTGGTTTGGGGAGCAAAATGTTGCCGAATTCGAGTTTCTCTTCCACGGTTATCTCAAGAAAGCCTGCCGGGCCCGGAAAAAGCGAGAAACCCATGGCTGAGCCAATCTTCCTTTTTGCCGTCCACAACCACCAGCCCGTGGGGAATTTTCCGGCCGTTTTTAGGAAAGCCTTTCGCGACTGCTATGAGCCGTTCCTCAGCGTTCTCGCCGGGCATCCTTCGATCCGATTCACTCTTCACTTTTCGGGACCGCTCTGGGAGCACATGAAAGCCACGGAGAAACGGTGCTGGAATCTGGTTGAGCAAATGGCCGGCCGCGGCCAAATTGAACTCCTGGGCGGCGGCTTCTACGAACCCATCCTGTCCATCATCCCGGAGGAGGACAGAATGGGGCAGCTCCAATTGATGAACGATTTTTTAGCGGAGAATTTTGGGCGAAAGCCGCGGGGGGCCTGGCTGACCGAAAGGGTCTGGGAACCCCACCTTCCCAAGACGCTGGCCGCGGCGGGCATCGAATACACTCTCCTAGACGAAGAGCATTTCCATTACGCCGGCATCCGGAATATCGAGCGCCCGTATGTCACAGAAGAAGAAGGCCGTCCGCTGATTCTATTTCCGGTGAGCAAAGAGCTCCGCTATTTTATCCCCTTCCGATTGATGGAAGACGTCCGGGCCTGTCTCCGGAAAATCGCCGAGCGGGGAGGAGTGGCCATTCTCGGCGATGACGGAGAAAAATTCGGACTCTGGCCGGGCACGCACAAATGGGTTTACGAGGAGGGCTGGCTTCGGCAATTCCTGACCTTCCTGGAAGACGAGGACATTCCGACATGGACCTACTCGGAATACCTCGACCGCCGACCCGCGCTCAGCATGGTCTATCTTCCTCCGGCCTCCTATGAAGAGATGATGGAATGGGTTCTTGAGCCGGCCGACCTCGAACGCTTTCGTCCGCTCAAGAACCAAGTCCCGGCAGAGGCCCGAAGGTTTTTGCGAGGCGGATTCTTTCGTGAGTTTTTCCTCAAGTATCCCGAGGCAAATCACCTCCACAAGAGAATGCTCTTTGTCTCCGGCAAGGTCCGCCTGAATCCGAATTCAGAAGCCTCCCGCAAGCTCTACAGAGCGCAGTGCAACGATCCGTATTGGCACGGTGTTTTCGGCGGACTCTACCTTCCCCACCTTCGGGAATCCGCCTTCAAGCATCTGATTGAGGCAGAAAACAAACTGCCGCTCAGGCCCGGCTGGGAGGCTCATGATTATGACCTCGACGGCCGCCCGGAACTCTTTTTCCGCAACAGCCGATTCAACCTTCTGCTCCGGCCGGCCTTCGGAGGAAGTCTTGTCGAATTTGATGACCGGCGTCTTTGTCGGAACCTATCCGATGTGCTGTCCCAAAGGCCCGAATCCTATCATCGACAGGATGATTTAGAGCCGGCCGAGGGCGGCAAAAGCATCCATGAGCAGGTCCGGCGACTCCCACCCGGGGCCGCGTCCCTTTTGAGATACGACTGGCATCCCCGCTACTCCCTCCTGGACCACTTTCTCCACCCCGAGACCACTCTTGAAAAATTCCAAAGGGTTGATTACGGGGAACAGGGAGATTTTGTTAACCAGGAATACGAATTCACCATGGGGCGGACCTCAGTCCTGTTATTCAGGCAAGGCCACATCTGGGCGGGCGACAGACGGGTTCCCATCCGGGTGGCTAAGATCGTTGAGCCGACAGAAGGCGGGCTGAAAATCGCTTACGAAATCGAAAATAAGGGCGAACAGGAAACCGCTCTCTTTTTCGGCAGCGAATGGAATTTTTATCTTCTTCCTAACGAATGGGAGCTCACAAAGCAGGAAGTCTCTCTTCTCGGAGGCGAGTGGGCCGTCGACTTCGGCGGCGCAGCGGAGGTCTGGCATTTCCCGCTTCAAACGCTGTCCCAATCCGAGGAGGGCTATGATATAATCCATCAAGGGATATGTTTTTTGCCCCATTGGAAATTCCGTTTGACCCGTCGGGAAAAATTCGAACTGGTCATAACGTTTAGAAAGGGACATGAAAGCTAAATACTTTTGCCTGGTCCTGCACAGCCACATTCCCTATGTTCTTGCCCACGGGAGTTGGCCACACGGAATGGACTGGCTGTTCGAAGCCGCGGCCGAAAGCTATCTTCCTCTTCTCCAGGTTTTCGAGCGCCTCCGGGACGAGGCCATTCCTCCGCGGGTCAATATCTCCTTCACCCCCGTCCTTATGGAACAGCTCCAGAGCCCCAGCTTCGCCGCGGGCTTTGAAAAATACCTGGGAATGAAAATCGAAATCTGTCGCCACGACGGGTCTTATTTTGAGAAAGTCGGCGTCAAAGCGCTTGGGGAGCTCGCAAAATTCTGGGAAGGTTGGTACAGGCAGCTTTCCGAATCGTTCTCTGAAAAATGCCGGAAAAACATCATCGGAGCGTTCCGAAGGCTTCAGGACAGCGGACAAATCGAAATCCTCACCTCGGCCGCAACTCACGGCTACTTTCCTCTCCTCTCTGAGGACGACAGCCTCCGCTGGCAGGTCCGGCAGGGCCGCTACACCTATGAAAAATATTTCGGAAGAAAGCCGGTGGGATTCTGGCTTCCCGAATGCGCCTATAGACCGCGCTATGCCTGGAGGTCGCCGCTCGGCGGAGAGACAAAAGAGCGGGTCGGTGCCGACGAGATTCTCGCGGAAGAGGGGCTGGGCTGCTTTTTCGTGGATACGCACCTCCTCAGTGGAGGCGAGGCCAAAGGGGTCTACCTGGACCGTTTTCCTGCCCTGAAGCTCCTCTGGGAAAAGTTCAAAAAAGAGTACCAACCGGGTCGAGAAACAGCGAAAACACCATATGTGCCGTACTTGGCCTATCCCTCTAACGTCCCTTTCCTCGCGCGGGACGAAAAATCGGGAACTCAGGTGTGGTCAGGCAAGACCGGATATCCGGGGGACGGCTGGTATCTTGAATTCCATAAAAAGCACTTTCCGGGCGGGATGAGATACTGGCGGATAACGGCCAGCGATGCCGACCTCGGCGACAAACTGCCCTATGAACCAGCCAAGGTCCGGGAACGGCTCGAAGAAAACGCCGGCCATTTCGTCGCTTCTTTGGTTGAAAGCCTGAAAGACAGGGAAGAAGGTGTCGTTGTCTCCCTCTACGATACCGAGCTCTTTGGCCATTGGTGGTTCGAAGGCCCGGAATGGCTTTACCTTGTCCTCAAGAAGCTCCGGTCGGCGGAGGTCGAATCTCAAACCGTGACAAACTGTCTGGAGACGCTTCGTCCGCACACGCTGATCTCTCTCCCCGAGGGCTCGTGGGGGAAAGGCGGATTTCACTGGATTTGGCTCAATGACGACACCGCCTGGATCTGGGAAAAGATCTATGCTCTGGAAAAGGAATCCGTCCGTCTGAAACCTCGCCTTGCGGGAGCAGAAACCCGCGTCCTCAAGCAATTCAGCCGCGAGAAGTTCTTGCTCGAAAGCTCGGACTGGCCGTTTCTGATTTCCACCTGGACCGCCAGGGATTACTCAGAGAACCGGGCGGCCGAACACTTCAATCGGGCCTGGACTCTTCTTGAGTGGCTCAAAGGAAAAGCCCCGCTCAGTCGTGACCGATTGAAGCTTCTTGAAGTTTGGGAGGAGGAGGACCAGCTCTTCTCGGAGGTGGTGATCCCTGATGGACGCATCCTCTGAAAAAATTCTGACCATGATCCTCTGCGGAGGAAAGGGGGAGAGGCTCTACCCGCTCACCCGGGACCGGGCCAAGCCCTCTGTTCCGTTTCTGGGAAGCTACCGGATCATCGATTTCAGTCTGTCCAATTCTTTGAATTCGGGGCTCCGCAAGATCGCTCTCCTCACTCAGTACAAGTCGCTTTCTCTCGAAAGACATATCCTTTATGGCTGGAACATATTCCATGCAGAAAGCGGAGGCTACATCATCTCCCTCCCGGCCCAAGGGCGAGTGGCGGACCACTGGTACGAGGGGACGGCCGACGCCGTATTCCAAAATATCTACTCCATCCAGCAGGAAAACCCGACGGCCATCCTGATCCTCTCCGGAGACCATGTCTACCTGGCCAACTATCGGAAGATCATCCGGTTCTTCCAGGAAAAGCGGGCCGAGGCCGTGATCCTCGCCAAGATCGTCCCGCGCCCGGAAGCCAGCCGGTTCGGCGTGATCGGGATCAACCGCGAGCACCGGATTATCGACTTCCGGGAGAAACCCGCGGATCCGCCATCGCTTCCTTGGGATAAACAGCACACCCTCATCTCCATGGGTGTTTACCTGTTCCGGACATCCAGCCTCATCAAAGCTCTGATCCAGGATGCCAAGACTCCCGGGAGCAGCCACGATTTCGGAAAGGACGTCATCCCGCGTCTCATCCACAGGGCTCGAGTATACGCTTACCTTTATGACGGCTATTGGGAAGACATCGGCACAATCGATGCTTATTGGAACGCAAACATGTCTTTCCTTTCCGGGACTCCCCCATGCAACCCGGACGATAGCACCTGGCCCATCCGGACGCACAAGGCCCGGTATGGCCCGAGACAGATTCGCCATGCCGAAGTCCACAACTCGATCATCGGTTCCGGCTGCCGGATCAGAGGGGGGGCAATCCGCAATTCGATCATTTCGCCAGGCGTCGAGATCGAGCCCGGCGCGCGGCTGGACGGGACAATTGTATTTGAAGGGGCTCAAATCGGGCGAGGCGCCAGGCTGCACCGCGTGATCATCGATAAGTTTTCCCAGATCCCGGACCATTTCGAAATCGGTTTCAGCCTGAAGAAGGACGGCGCCAATTTTCTAATCAGCGAGGGCGGCATTCGGGTCGTTCCCAAGGGTTGGAGGGACGAGTGATCGAGCGCTACAACTTATTCCTTCGGGAGTTTTCCCCGGAAATGTCCAAAGAGCTTCAGCTTTTTTCCATCATTGCCCAGAGCTTTTTCCAGCCCTTTTCGCTCATGGACAACCTGCTCGTCATCATGACCGCCCTAACGGCCGGACCGGGCCTGGGCTTCAATCGGGCCATGCTATTTCTGGCCGACAAGGACAGCCTTAAGGGAGAGTTCTGGCTGGGACCGGCTTCACCTGAAGAGGCCGAATCCATCTGGAGAGTCCTATCGACGCCCGGAATCGGCTACGCTGAGATTATCGAACACAACCGGTCTCTCCTGACAAGCGACGCCGAAACCCTCACCAAGCGAGTGAAGAAACTGGCCTATCCGATCGACAAGAATGAATCCCTCATCCCCGCTTTGACGGCCTCGGCCCGGCAGATCGTCCTGGTCCGAGACGCTCCGAACGAACCCTTGGTTGACAAACGATTCGTGGAAACAATCGGCGCAGAGGAATTCCTCTGCATCCCTCTGGTGTCCCAAAAGGAGGTGCTGGGCGAGATTATTCTTGACAACGCCATCACCAAGGCCCCCATCCAGAGTCGGGACATCGAGCTTGCCTCAATCTGCGGACTGATTGCCAGCAACTACATCTACACCGCCCGGCTTCAGAGACGGATCGTCGACATGAAAAAGGAAGCGGCCATGGGAGAGATGGCCATGTTTATCACCCACCAGCTCCGCAACCCCTTGGTCACAATCGGAGGGTTCGCCGATCAGCTCCTCAACCCGAAGACCCCAGAGAGAAAGAAACGGAGGAATATTCAGATTATCCGCAGCGAGATCCGCCGGCTGGAGAAAATCCTCCTCCGCCTGTCGCAGTTCCTCAAAGTTGACACCCGGGAAAAGGTCGTGGTCGACGTCCAGGATGTTCTCAACCTCGTTCGGGAAACGCTCCGGCCGAGGATCGCAGGTCGTCGAATCATTCTCGACATAGAGATCGAAGCGGGACTCCGGATCGTCCGGTGCGACCCGACCAGCTTGGGAGAGGCCCTCCGCAATATTCTGGACAACGCCGTGGATGCGGTTGGGCACGACGGTCGGATCGAGATTCGGGCTTACCGCGAGAATGCCGAGCGGGCGGTGATCGCCGTTCATGATACAGGACCCGGAATACCCGATGCCATAAGGGACAAAATCTTTGATTCCTTTGTTTCGACCAAGGAAAAAGGCATGGGCCTCGGACTGGCCTACGTGAAAAGGGTGGTCGACACCTGCGGAGGCCGGATCGAAGTCAAGAGCGCGGAGGGCGAAGGAACGACTTTCAAACTCTATTTTCAAACTTCGCCAAGAGAAGGGGGTGCTCAGTCATGAAAAAAAGGCTGCTCATCGTCGAGGATGAAAAAAACCTCTGTCTTCTTTACCGAGAAGAGCTGACCAAGGCCGGATACCGGGTGACCGCAGTGACCGACGCCGAAGCGGCCCTGGAGAGGATGAAAAAGCAGAAGTTTGACCTGATCATCACCGACATCCGGATGCCGGGCAAGAACGGAATCGAGCTCATCACTCAGATCATGGCCATGCGCAAGGACATCCCGATCATCATCAACACCGCTTATCAGAGCTACAAACACGACTTTATGACATGGGCGGCCGATGCCTATATTGTCAAGTCCGCATCCCTGGATGAGCTAAAAGCCAAGATCAAGGAGCTTGTTGGCTGAGCCATGTCCGAGCTCCGCAAAGACATCGTCAACGGCCGCTGGGTGATCCTGGCCTCGGAGCGAAGCAAGAGGCCGGATGATTTCCGGCCGGCTGAACCTCCAAAAAAGGAAGAAGTCCCCGCTTTCTGCCCGTTCTGCGAGGGAAACGAAGCGAAGACCCCTCCGGAAGTGGCGGCGCTGCGGAAGCCGGGAAGCCGGACGGACGGCCCGGGCTGGAAAGTTCGGACCGTCCCCAATAAGTTTCCCGCCCTGAACAGGGGGCTCCCGCCGGAGCGACATGATGAAGGGATTTTCCAATGGATGGACGGAGTG
>Ga0172363_10004756_pt1 | contig 10966 bp, 11 predicted proteins | sample LakKivs2_kivu2a2_FD_114541 | JGI IMG/M metagenome (GOLD analysis project Ga0172363, IMG submission 114541) | Sediment microbial communities from Lake Kivu, Rwanda - Sediment s2_kivu2a2 | ecosystem: Environmental > Aquatic > Freshwater > Lake > Sediment | place: Rwanda: Western Province, Lake... | reverse complement strand
TGACATCGGCGAGAAATATCCGGAAGATCAGCCAATAGAATTCAAGGTAACATTGGGCTTTCTCAAGGCCAAAGAAGAAGGAATGGCAAAATATACTAGCTGTTTTGCAAACACTGAAGGTGGAGCAATAGTAATTGGAGCATCAGATACTGGAATAGTCCATGGTATTCACATTGAAAATCAGCCAGAGTGGGAAAAAATACGTTGTGAAATACTTCGTTCTGGTAATCATATTAATAATGTCGATTTCATTTCCAAAATCATCCTGGAAAAAATTCCACTGAAAAAGAAAAATTTCTTCTTAATCAAGATAAACATCCCAAAAAATACTGATTCTACTCCAATCTTAACGAGAGATCGGCATGGAAATTGGTTCAAATGGAGAAAAGAACAAAATGTGTTTGTCAAAGAAGAATTTATTATTTCCAGTTATGACATTGGTGATAAATACGACGGGGAAGAATGCACAATGATGGAATTCAAAAAATCATTAGACTTCCTCAAGAAAAAGAATGGTGTCGGAAAATATATCAGTAGTTTTGGTAACACTGAAGGAGGAACTATTTTGGTTGGTGTTCAAGATGATGCAATTATATGTGGTGTCAGAATTGAAAATTCTCAAGAATGGGATGTCATTAAACGTGATATTTTACGGGGACAAAAACACATCAACAATGTTGATTTCTTGTCACAACTTAAGATAGAGAGAATCCCACTAAAAACCCAAAATCTCTTTATAGTTAAGATCGACATTCCAAAAAATACCTCTGCAGAACCTATTCTTGTCAGAGACAGTTTCGGAACATGGGATAAATGGTCGCGTGTTCTTAGTTCATCAGTCAAAGACAATCGAGTCATCATGTACACACAAGATGAATTGAGAAAAGTGGAAGATGGTTATGTTATGTCACAGATTTTATGTGATCAACTAACAAAGGAAAATGAACGTTTGCGAAATAAATCCAACGATGTGACAATTGAAATCGATAAAGTAAAGAAGTCACTCAATGAAAATCAGGCGATTTTGAATGAATATGTCAGTAACATGGTATATAAATTCGAAAACCTTCAAAGAAAAAAGTACGATCTATCATATCTTGCAACTTACTTTCCTATTTTTGGCCTTATTACAATATGCTTGCTAAGAATCACAAATGAATTTTATAATGTTTATCATATTTTTTGATAAAATCTTTAATAATATATTCCATTAATTTCAATACTTTAATATAATTGGAAATCAAATCATTTTTGGCTTTTTTGGAAAGATTTTCTCGGATTTTTTCTATTTTACGTTTGGAAAATTCCAAATCTTTACTAATGTTTGGAAACTTACTCCGACAATTTTCTAGTAAACATTTGGAAGTTTTTTTACTGAAAAATGTTTTGGAAAAATTTTTGTAAATTGTCTGGAATTTATTTTGGAGTGGAATAGGAACCATTTTACCATTGTTAATCAATCGAACAACATCATTCTTAGTTTTATTAAATGATAAAACAATGAAAATTATATCATTGATACAATTATTCTGGATTCCACATTGGATTAAATTATTATATTTTTTCATTATCTTTTACAAAGATTTTTTTTTCATCTTTATATATTTCCACATTATAATCTTCTTTAGGCTTGAATTCTTCCTCATATTCCTCATCATTCTCACACGGTACATGATATTCTTCTTTCGGTTTATATTCTTCTTCATATCCCATTATTTTCCTGACTTGAGTCATTCTTCCAATACCATACCTTGTCTGAATTATTATTCTTAAGTTTTTGAACATTACTATTATAATCATTTTATTTTGGATTTTACACCGAATTTATCTGTAAATTTGGAATCACACAATAAAAAAAAATCAATTTATCACTAAGATCTAAAAATTGCCTGTAACTATCAATAACTGATTTCCCCAGTAATTTGAAAAAATGACAATCTCAATCTTGTATTTTTCTAACATTTATTTTTTTTGTTTTTAGGTAAAATCCAAATAAAGCTTTTTATGTTTTTCGATAAGTTCTTTTGGAAACGATGGTTTGGATTTGACCTTTCATATGAAAAATTTCTTTGAATACCCTTAAGACATCTATTTTTTCGAACATATCCTTATTCTATATTTTATTTCTTGGCATATCCAATAACACCACAAACCAAACGACCTCCAGCATGTCCAGTAGTTTTACTGTCCGGAAAACCTCCTCTTCCCAAATCATCGGGATCAGCATGAACAATAATACTCCTTCCAATTACAGAATGCTTCCCTCTCAGTTTCACAAGATTATCCTCCAAATCAAAATGTGCTATACCATCCTTATCCGCAACTAAATTACCCAAATCTCCAACATGTCTATTATTATCGTTAGGGCCACCATGTTCTTTACCAAATGGATTAAAATGTGCACATGCACTAATACATCCATCAGTTAAATCACCGGCTTCATGAATATGAATTCCATGGAGACCCGGTTTTAACCCAGAAACTGTGCCATATATATGTGTATTTTTGTTAGCTAATTCATCTAAATAGATAACCCCATTTACTTTCTTAGAAGAGAGGACACAAACTGATTTAATTTTTTCAGTCTTCATAAAAAAATAATAGAAAAAAAGTTTAACCTATTTTGCACATAAATAACAATATGTTATAAAATATGTATTATATTATATAGAAAACATCAAAAAAACAACATAACATCCTTATCTGTAATGAGATCTTGAAAAAATAAAGATTAAAAAAATTGAAATATAATAGGTTAGATTCCTATTCAAAAGATCATGACAGGCAATAAGCTCAAAGATTTTTTATTGAAGCATGAGGTCAGTAAAGATGGTGTGATAACTCATACTTCGCTTTTCAGCGAAACTCCTGCGGGGAAGTATAATATTCCCAGTACTCAAACTGAAAATTTTCTAAAAATCTACGCCGAACATGTTTTTAAGAAGGGAAAACCAGCTTATTTAACTGAAAAACATCCTGAAAAATATTCAAAGGTTATTATTGACATTGATTTACGTTATGATTTAACAGACGATCGTGAGAGAAAATATTCTTTCGATATGATTAGAGATGTTGTTACAAATTATCAAGATGCATTTAACGAGCTTTTGGGACAAACGCTAACACCGGAAGAGGCATATGCCTATATTTTGGAGAAGCCAAACCCAGAAGTTGATGAAGAAAAAAATTTGTTGAAGGATGGTATTCATATTATTTTTCCATTTTTGTGTATTTCTTATCAAAGTCAGCACTGGGCAAGAAGAAAAGTTATTGAGAAAATGATGGAACATCCAGAGTTTTTACTTTGTAACAACCCAGTCAATAAAATTATTGATGAAGCAGTTGTTGAAAGAAACAATTTTATTATGTATGGAAGCAAAAAGCCAAATGCGGAGCAAGCTTATCAGCTTACTCATATTTTAGATATGGAGTTAGATGAATGTGAATTGCCAGAGGAGGGTTTCCAGTTGTTAAAAATTTTATCTTTGCAACAGCGAACACATGAAAAATCGACTCTAGTTGAGTCGATTATGCAGAATGAACAGAAAATGAAATACAATAAGGAACATGAACAGGAAAGAAGCATTCTTGATTCAATGAATCCGAATGCATTTACTGATTTAATTCCGCATCAGCCAAAGAAATCGAAACCATATTTGAAAGCTTTGTTGAATCTTCTGAATCCGTCAAGGGTGGAGGATTACAATGATTGGTTTTTAATCGGTGCGATTTTGTACAATGAAGATGAAGAAAATCTTGACATATGGAAAGAATGGTCTTCAACATCAAAGAAGTACAAGGAAAGTCATTGTGACAAACTCTGGAACAAGACATATTCATGTCATCCGGATGATCGTAAGGCAAGAATTCCTACTTTGCAAATGATGGCGCGAAATGATAATCCAAATCGATATTTCATTGAGACGGATCATTTCAATACTGAAGATGACTTGACAAATTATATCAAGAAATCACTCAGTTGCACACACACTGAATTTGCTGAATTAGCCCACTATCTTTTAAGGGATAAATACCGTTATTCAAATGATACCTGGTATTCCTTTGATCGAAAAAGGTGGAGGATTCTGAAAAATCCAATTCCTCTTTTGAAAGACATTAGTCTGACAGTAAGGGGTGTGCTTTTTCGTTTTAGTTCTATGTTAAGCACGAAGATTGCCGATATGGAAGCCAGAACAAGCATGATTATTCCTGAGGAAGATCCACTAAAAATACGTAAGAAAAAGTGTGAGGAATCAATTAACAAATTGAAGAATTACACATACAAAACTGCGGTGGTCAATGAAAGCAAGGAGTTATTCTATGATGAAGAATTCTACAAGAATTTGGATATGGATATTTATCTTCTTGGTTTTGATAATGGTGTGTATGATTTGAGAACTGGCGTATTCAGAGAGGCAACTCCCGATGATTTTGTCAGTTTCAGCACAAATTATGATTACACTCCGGAGATCATACCCGAAATACGTACGGAAATTATTGATCTTTTTGAAAAATCTTTGCCCGATAAAGGTGTCCGAGAATTCATGTGGATGTTTTTGGGTTCTACTTTGATTGGAACTAACAAAAATGAACTATTTGTGAATTTGGAGGGATCTGGTGGAAATGGCAAAGGTGTTATTACAACAATGCATGATAATGCTTTAGGCGATTATGCAGGAACATTGGATAACGCATATTTGACGAATGTTTCGAGTTCCCAAGAAGGACATAATTCGAAAATGATAAGTGTTTTCAAGAAGAGGTATGTTCAAGTAAATGAACCACCAAAGGGAAAAACTCTAAATCAGGACTTTATTAAGGAACTGACTGGCAATGATAAGATTCAGATCAGAAAAGCACATGCGCCTGATCCTGAAGATACACAAGTACCGATGTTTAAATTGGTGATGTTGTGTAATAAGATGCCAAAAATAGAGGATGCCCAAGATGGTGGATTTTTGAGAAGATACAAGGGAGTTAATTTCCCGAACCGATTTGTGGATCGCGAGCCGAAAAAGGACAATGAATTCCGGGCTGATCCCAATCTCAAAACGAAACTGAAAGATAATATTCAATATCGTCAGCAGTATATGATAATTCTTTTGGAATATGTACGCAAATATATACAGAATGATGAAAAGATTCCAATTCCGGAGCTTGTTGAGAAAAATACAAAACAGATTTTGAGAGCACAAGATTACTTTTCAGAATTTGTGGATGTTTGGCTGGAGGTAACTGGTGAAGAAGCACATACAATGACTATTAAGGAATTGATTGATGAATTCAAGCTTTATTACAATGAGTATGTGGGACCAAAACCGCCAGCAATGACTCAAACTGAATTTACGGATAAGATGAATAGGTGTTTTAGTACACATCCTGTAGAATTTAAGGCGAATATAATGGCTAATGGGGTGAGAAAAGGCAAAGGATTTGTCGGTGTCAAAATATCAGAAACTCGTAATTAAAAACTTATATAAATATTTTAATAAAATATGGTGAAATATTATGACTCATATATAGTATATGGTTGTCATTTTCCAGAACATGTTATAAAAATAATTGAAACAAACAGCAGTATAAATTACTTTAATAAAAAAATAAGAAATCAATATAATTGTGAAATATTAGAATTGTTAGTTCCAGTAAGACATGATTTGGAGATTAAAAAATATTTTTTGTCCATTTGTACTGAAAAAAGTGATCCAAGTATATTATTGAAGGTTGATGAAAATGATTGCAAGAAATTCAAGGATTTTCTTGTTAAATTTGATTTGGATGAAGTGGACCCCTATTTTATTTCAGTTCCAGTTGTTCGTGATTTACCGTCTATTGGAGAGTAACTTTTGTAAAAAAATTTGTCCAGGGATCTCCATCAATAAAATAACTGAAAATCAAATACCATAACAAAAAATTAGTTACTAAAATAGAAATAGTCCATATTTTTGGAAGATTATAATAAACAATCAGGGTGAGTATTGATGATAAAATAATATATTTTATATTATTTTGGAGACTTTTGTCGATGTATTTGGTGATAGATATATTAAATTTTAGTTTATCGAATTTTTCTAGATTGATGAGGTTATAATTTGGAATTAATTTTTGGAATTTTTGAAGAAGTTTTTCGTTTTCGAAAATAATATTTTTGATTTGAGATTTGGAAATTAATTCCAAATATTGGTTGGGTGAATCGAAATCGGATACATTTATAATTAGGCATTTTTTGGGAATATTTCGAATAGTAAATTTATGTAAACAAGTTGTAAAAAAGATATAATCCATTTTCAATATTTAACAAATATATTACAAGATTATTCCGTATTTGTAAAAAGATAATATACTTTAAGTTGGCTGGTTCTTCCAATTCTTTGGGATCTTCCAATAACTTGCTTAATATTATCGACACTCATATTATGCATGATAATAACAACGTCGGTCTTTTCCAGATTGAGACCACTTCCACAATGTCTGGCATTTAGAAACAAGTTAGGAATCTGTCCTGAATTATATTTGTCAATCAGAGAAGAAATATGTGCAACAGTTCCTTTAAGTGCAGAAAGATTATTCCTTCCTGCATTAGAAAATGCTTCAGAAATTGTGTGAAAATTTCCCTCATGTTCAGAAAAAATAAGGATCCTCTTATCGATGGGAATTTCTTCAGACAAAATGTGTTGAAGATTTTCAATCTTAGTATGTTCTTCAAAATTCCAAACAGATGGATCAATAGTTTCCTCTTTTTTAGCATCTTTTTTAAATTCACCTATGTATATAAGTTTTTTTATGTCCAAAGTATTTCTACAAAGGGGGCATGAAACTGAACTACCACTCCCATTTTTTTTCGTCTGAAATTCATAGTAAGAAGTTAGACTTTCCATTTCAAATTTATTTTTGCAACAATATGTGATAACTGGATTAATAATATCAATGTGCATAATAGGATCAATATTTGCCTCCATTATACGTTGTTTAACATTTTCAATCTTTTGTTCTATAGCAGTTATTTTATCCTGGGATCTTTGCAATGCTTCTTGTTTGCTTTGTTCAGAAGCATAATGAAGTTGTATTTTCGCATTGTGCATTAATTTGGCGTTATCTAGTTCTTTCTCAAGGTTGGAGCAAAGTACTTTGATAATTTCGTTTTCACTGATAGCGGTGATACCAAGATGTGATATCACACCTTGAATATCTTCAGCCAGGAGCATATCTCTTATTTCATTGGTGATTACACCAGCGAAAATATTAAGCAAAACGGATGATCTGCAAATTATTTTTCTTTCAATCGGAGCAGGTAGAAGCAGACTTGAATCCACGTAGGAGTCGTTATTTCTGATAACGAGATAGTCTTGGTAGCTTTTACCGAGATTCCAGAAAGAATCGATTGTATCACGGATAAATCCCATGTTGCGATGGTTTGAAAGATCTTTTAAAGATGATGTGATAAACCAAATGAAATTAGTTTTGACACGAATAGAATTAGGCAAAGCGATAGAATGAACTTCGTCAATAAAAATTCGGCTGACTTTTCGGTTAACACAGTGTGACCATTTTTCTGAAAAGTGGTTCCACATTTTTGAAGAAACAAGGTAGACCTTATTTTCACTGATGATTTTAAGTTTATTTTCACATTGATGAAGTTTTTCCTCCAATAATCCAAGCTTTGATTCATCAGTCTTTACCTCATTCATCAGAATTTTAAGTTCATCCATCAAGCTATGATATTCCTCCATATTTTTTTCAATAGTAGCAAAATCTTTCTTTGTTGAAATGAAATGTGAATCAAGGTTTGTGTGTGTATTTATATAGGTTTTCCATTGATTAAACAAATTGTGAGGTACTAAAAATAGATTAGTTGAAACCGTAAAATTATTGGAGTTCATTTTTTTAAATGAAAAACAAAGCTGATTTCTTTCACTACTTACAATTCTTTCAAAATTTACCAAGGGACGTTTGATCACAAGACCAAGTGCTACAAATGATTTACCAGAACCAACCTTGCACGCGATAACTCCAAAATTGGAAAAAACAACACGATAAGGAAGAACGTCATCTTCACGATAATATTCATAATAATGGTTTTTTTCATTCCAATCAATATGAAATCCATTGTTCCTTTCTAAAATTTCACAATGATAAATAGATGTTTTCTGATGATTCATAAGAGAAATATTTAGACCAGGAATATTATCAGATTTTGGATGGATGTCATCTAATTCACTTAATCGATAAGATAACTGTAAAGTAGTTTTGTCTTCCGATTCCATATTTAAGTATGTAAGTTTAAACTGTTTAATTTAATTTTTCAATTTTTTTTAAAGTTAAATAGCATTATTAAAAATATATCATTATATATGCCAAATAAAAAAGATAATATGGAAACTATCAAAAAACTGACTGCTGGTAGTTTAGCTGGAACAACGGAGGCAATAATTACTTGGCCTACTGAAAATATTAAAACTCAAATGCAATTTAAGGGTCAGAATTTATCTTTTTTGGAGACTACAAAAAAAATTTATAATCAGCAAGGTTTCAATGGATTTTATAGGGGAATGTCACCAATTCTCGTTTTTAATATTCCAAAAGTAGCTTCTCGTTTTTATTCTTATGATGTTATGAGTGGTATTTTGGAAAACAAGATAAATAAAAATACTAATATGATTTTATCCGGATTGTTCGCGGGGTTTGTTGAATCAACATTTATAACTGTACCATCTGAAACCATTAAAACCAAATTTATTAAACATCCACATTTGGGTATTTTTGATATTATCAAAATGGAAGGGGCAAAAGGATTATATCAAGGATATACTCCAACATTAGGAAGACAGTGTTTAAATCAGGCAAGTCGTTTCTTTTTTTATGAACATTATAAGGAAATGATTTTGAGTAAAAATAAAAAATTTACGAATATAGATTCTTTTATGGGGGGAGTGGGTGCTGGCTGTTTTTCAGTGGCTATTTCAACTCCAATGGATGTTTTAAAAACACAAATGCAAGAAGGTGGAAATCAAAATATGAAAAGATTGGCGAAAGAGGTATATGTCAAAAATGGAATATTGGGATTTTGGCGTGGAAGTATTGCTAGATTATTACGCGTTGCACCGGGTCAAGGTGTTATGTTTTTAACATATGATTTTACTTCGCAAATTATAGATCAGTTTTTGAAAAAATAATGTTTTTTTATATTATGAAACTTGTTTATTCTTTAGTAGTAATAACATTAACAATTGTCTATTTAATTATGTGTTCATTTTCAAAAAATGAGGAAGGATTTTATGGTGGATATGGTGGTGGTCCTGATGATGACTATGAAGGTGGTCCAGCTTATTGTCAGGATTGCAACAGAAGGGGTCAATTAGGAATGAATGCATGCATGTCTTGCAATAATTGTGGATGGTGTATTGATCCTAATGGAAACGGAAGCTGTGTTTTGGGAGATAATAGAGGTCCTTATTTTGCAGATTGTGTCCAATATTATTTTAATGGGGGTGTCGCAGCGCTCCCTCCCGTTATGGCTCCATTGTATAGAAAAAGAAGAGTTCGAAGAAGAAATCCCTGGAGATCACGCTGGTTTTAACTTGTGTATATATGTCCGCGGAAAACATATTTATTGATTTCTTCCGTGGCTTTTTCTATTTCATTTCTCCGATTTAGATTTATCATCAGGGCTACTCTACTAAATGAAGAATGAAAAGAACCTTCAATGCGTTTACAATGAGTTAAAAGACACATATCAATTCCTGTATCAAAAATTGTAGTATGACGCATACTATTTTCTAACTTAACAATTTTTTTATAAACAATAATATTTTTTGGAAATTTTTTAAGAAATATTTCCTGAGTTGTTCTATTATCTGCTGCCAAAAAGAACTTAACATTTGGATCTTTTTTTATTTCATCGTTTATGATTTTAAAAAAATATTCATCTGAAGTGTAGTTTCCGTGGCTTTTAGCTAACCCAACATGATCAGTTCGACGAATATGAAGACCAATTGTGTTATTTTTATTAAAATTTTTATCGAGGAATTCTTGACATAGATTTTCTATTTCATCCCGGAATTCAAGCATACTAAATATCTGGCATTCTAATTCATGAGTTATTTGAACTTTAAAAAATTGTCTGTAAACATTTGGAACACTATGTTGTCCTGCATATTTTTTAACACCTTCAGGGACTTCACTTTGATCTTTTACAAACCTAGAATTTGGAAGTGATTTAAAAATTTCTAAGAAATGACCATTACATGCAGGGGAGGGTGTCCATTTGATATAACAAATACATTCATCATTTTTACATTTGTTTGATGTAGCTCTATTGTAGGAATAGAATCCACATAGCCAACTTAATCTATTACAAAGTCCATGTTCAGGGATTAAATAAATACACATTATTTATTTAAACACAAAAAAAATATGGATTCTAATCCCATCTTGGTGATTTTCCACTCATAAATTCTTCTATTAATCTATTCAAAGAAATATGATTAAAACAATTATCAAAATTTACGCCATTCAAACAAGGTAATTTAACTATAGGGATTCCTCCAAAGGTTACACTACTTACTATATAAAAATAGCCTGGTGTTTTTCCATTTGGATTTATTATTAACATATTATCCAAATAGGAAACGCCTTCTTTTTCTCCTAATAAATACTTTTCATCTTCTTCTAAAGCACTAACAACATAAAGGGAAAATGAATGATTATTTTTTATTTTGTATTCCTTGTTTTCTTTCATTGTAAAAGTCTCTATACCTGATAAAAGTATTCCATTTGCTTTTAACAAAAGAATATATTTTTCAAACCCATATGCAAAATGATTAGAAGTAATTTTTGAATACTCAACTGTCATACTTTCCGGTAAAGATGTAAAAGGATATTCGTCACAAATAGAATAATTTATATTATATCCTAATGTATCAAGAACAGATGCAGATATTTTAGTAAAAACGTTTATGTGTGTATG
>Ga0172363_10004754_pt1 | contig 10970 bp, 18 predicted proteins | sample LakKivs2_kivu2a2_FD_114541 | JGI IMG/M metagenome (GOLD analysis project Ga0172363, IMG submission 114541) | Sediment microbial communities from Lake Kivu, Rwanda - Sediment s2_kivu2a2 | ecosystem: Environmental > Aquatic > Freshwater > Lake > Sediment | place: Rwanda: Western Province, Lake... | reverse complement strand
TTTTTGTGGTTACCGAATGAGGGAGAATCCCACATGAGCGACGCCCTGTTTAACGGTCCGGAAGAGTTGATAGCAGAGGCAGTAAAAAATGGCCTTGTAGCAATGACCGATCTTGAAGGTCTAAAATTATGCGACCCCAGGGATGTAAGAATAATTTCTATGAAGGCTATTGGATCGTCTGAGAGAACAGTTCTAATGTACAAGATATGCGATTACAAAGAATACATAAGGTTCCTCCTAGAGGTCATAAAAAATAGTCTGGAGAAGGATGAACTGATGTTTTCAGCCGAGGAAATAGGACTTTGTCTCAATCAGATAGAAAAATCAAACAAACCAGAAGATGCAGTTCTTCGATCTGTTCTTATCAATGCAGCAACCAGATTGTCAAAGAATGATGGCATAACGGATAAAGACATAGAACTTATCAGTAACGCGAAAACAGTAGAGGACTTGTTGAAATAATGAGGGTCGAAAATCTTAAAGAGTCTGCTGTCAATATCCGAGATATAAAGGGTACCTTTGTTATCTCCAGGTGCGAGTTGAAGCCCTTCAAGAACAAGGATGGGAATTACCTTCAGTGTGAGCTGTCTGATAAAACAGGGGCCATTAAGGGAGTTGTGTGGGAGGGTGCCGATAAACTCCATGAATGGCTTCACAATAAAATGGTCGTGTCAATCAGTGGAGAACTGACCAGATATAACGACGTTCCACAGGTGGTTATTCGTTCAGTCAACGAACAAAGCGAGTTTAATCCCGAAGATTTTGTACCCGCGCTGGATATTGAAAAGCAGAAGTCAAACAGGGACACGCTCATATCAATCGCAGAATCTATTAAGAACCCCGTGTGTGGGCCTATTTGGGACTACATCGTAAACAATAGACCGAAGAATCAGTTGCATGAAAAATTCTTCATGTGTCCTGGCGGTGTTGGAGATGTTCATCATGCATATCTCGGTGGATTGGTTGAACATGTCACTTTCATGATATCCCTTGCTGAGACAGCCGTTGATCTGCATCATTTGGACAGGGATGTTACGTTGACTGGATGTCTCGTTCATGACATAGGAAAAACTGAAGGATATTCCTGGGACATGGTGATTGAAATGAATGACGTAGGGAGACTCCTTCATCACATACCCATCGGATTCGGCCTACTGAATGATATCGCACGGGCCACTAAGATAGATCAAAAAGAAGGTGACACTCTTATCAGGCTGTTGCATGTTATCGTGTCACACCATGCAAATGAGGGCCACCGTAAACCGATGTTTCCGGAGGCGCAGATAGTCTCGGAACTTGATTCTTTGGATGCTTCGGTTAATCTGGCTAAGGGTTTCATGTCTGATCCTAACAACATGGACGACAGTAACAAATGGACCAGGTTCTGCAGGGTTTCTGAGAGGCAGTATTACTTGCAAGGATTAGATAAGGCCTTGGAATTGCCTCAAGTCAAAAGCACGAAACAAGAAAGTACAGGAATATACTGAGGGGGGCTATAAATGATTACGTGCATTGTGTTAACTGTGTGGGGTGTTGTTGCAACCTCATTAATGGTTATCTTTTTCTTTGATAATATGAAGTGCAGGACCAAACTGCATGATTATCAGGAACTGCTGAATAAACGAGAGGAGGAACTTCAGAAAATCATAAAGGCGCAAGCTGCTCCACAGTCTGACTCGAAAACAGAAGAACTTTTCGAGGGATATGTTCAGAGAAAGGAACAACAGGTCTCTGGTCGGAAAGTAACATCCATTTCGATCACAGACAAAATTCCGTCTTTTCAAACAATAGGGCAGGCCACGTCATTCGCAATGGGCCTGTTAGAGCCCATGACTGATCCAACAGTGACAAATCTTTCCGGTTATGGGAATGTTGCCAGGACGGATGATTTCCTTGCTCTCAAGATGATCCTGAAGGAAGTAGTCAGACAAATAGTCATGCTTGACAACAATGATACCAAAGAAATCATTAAGAACGGGAGTACTTTATGACCAAGGCTGCAAAAATGAAATCCAAAAAGACAACGAAAGCTCAGATGTCGGAATTGCTGAAGGAGTTCCCGTTTCCAAGTGAGCCCAAAGAACCGAAGCCCAAAAAGATGAACTTAACTGACATCATCGTGCTCTTGGCAAAGACTTATTCCGAACTTCACGATGATATTCAGTTCCTCAAGAAACAAAAATCCCTGGCAAATGCGGTTGGAGAAAGCGTTCTTTTCGAATTCCTCAAAATCATCGCATTCGAACGTGAGAAGGATCTCATCTCTGAGGAACAGAAATACAAGATGGTACTGAAAGCACTCCAGGAAGCATGCCGGTCTTATGCGAATCTACCTAAGGGGGACGACAGTTTTGATACCTTCTTGAGTGCATTGCTGGAACAGTAATTTCACAAAACGGGCTTTTATACAGACCGCCAAAATCCATAAAGGGAGGTCTCTTGACCATCTGCAAAGCGACCCCGCAAATATTGTTCAATACCGATCCCGCCCCGTCGCATAATTCAGTATAAATCAGGGGAAAAACGGACATGGAAACGACAAATGAATCGCGTCTCATGAGTGTTGGAGAACTGGCAGCTACTCTGCAAATTCATCCGAAGGCCCTGTATCGAATGGCGAAGTCTGGAAAATTTAATGATGTACGAGTCCAGGTTGCCGGGTGTCGGATGCTTCGATTCGATCGTCTACGTGTAATGAAAGCGATCGAGCGTGGGTCAATCGGGGGTGAGAACAAACCAGATATCGAAAATGCCCCGGTTTCTATTGATCCAGAACATTTTTGGAGCGGACCGGCAGTCTGACTTTTAGACTTTTATGGAATCATGCATCAACAGAATCATTAATGGTGATTGTCTGGAAATATTACCGAACATTCCTCAAGGAATCATAGACCTTGTTGTTACCAGTCCACCGTACAATGTCAAAGAATTCCAACGAGGTTCCTACGATGTCTATGTCGACGATAGACCTTATACCGAATACATCAAATGGCTCCAGACTGTTTTTCAAACTGTTTTCCAAACGCTGAAACCCGGAGGAAGGGTCTGTATTAACATTGGCGACGGTCAAAATGGGGCTATTACCACGCATGCAGACATCATCGCGTTCATGAAGGTTATCGGATACATACCCATGACCACGATCATTCTCGACAAGAGAAACGCCTCGAACCGACAGAGCTGGGGGTCCTTCAAGAGTCCCTCATGCCCGTCATTCCCCACACCTTTTGAATATTTGTTGGTATTCGCCAAGGAGACCAAGAAGCTTCAAGAAAAGGGTGAGACGGACCTCACTAAAGAGGAGTTCATTGAATGGTCGTCTTCGATGTGGTTTCTACCGGCTAGAAGTTTTGATGATTGCGTACGTATAATTAACAGTGGGGTCCATCCGGCACCCTTTCCTGAGGAGATACCTATAAGGTGTATCAAAATGTTCTCGTGGAAAGATGCCCTGGTTCTAGATCCATTTGCTGGATATGCGACGACGGCAGTAGTGTGCAAGAAACTCGGCAGGCGGTTTATCATGATTGAACAGTCTGAAGATTACTGTAAAAAGGCCGAGAAGCGACTCCAGTACCTTATCACTACTGACAGTCTCTTTGATAAGGGGGACTGACCCGTGTTGGATAAAACCTTCAAGCTCCTTGACCAAACTCTGGAAACTTTGGGTAAAGAATTGGAAGAAATGTTTCGGACGAAGAAACCACGAGGCACGAGAGTGCGAATAAAAAAGGATTCTAAAGTCAAAATCAACGGTGCTCTATGCACTCTACTGCATGATGTTCTTGTTGAAACAAACGAATCCGACATCTTAATGGGAAAGGAGTAAGAGTTATGAACTGGGTAAAGCCTCTTGTCATCATCGGGGTTGTTGTCGTCCTGGGAGCCATTCCGTTGTTTATGCTTGTAAACTACAACAACACGGAAGTTGACCTTCGTAACCAATGCAAAGCTCAGCAAAAGGCCAACGAGGCCGTCTATGACGAAGTCTGGAAGGTTTTGTCGCAAAGGGCTGGGGTCCTGGACAAATACGCTCAGGATTTCAAAGAGGTCTATGTGAATCTCATGAATGCCAGGTACGAGGGTAAAGACCCCATGATGAACTGGATTCATGAGCACAATCCGAATCTTGATCCAGCATTATACAAGGACCTTTCGATAGAGATCTCTGCTCAAAGGGCAAAATTCACAACGGTCCAGAAGCGCCTTATTGACATTAAGCGTGAGCATGATAACCTCCGGCAGAAGATTCCAAGTTGTTTCTTCGTCGGGGGTCGTCCTGAGCTGGACATCAAAGTCGTGACATCGAGCAAGACTGAGAAAACTTTTGCCTCTCAGAAAGAGGATGACATCGAATTATTCAACAAATAGGAAAATTCTATGAATTCAAAAACCCTTGATGTTCAACAGATAAGTATTCAACAGAAAAAATACCGTAGATCATGATCTGGTTCAACCTAATCATCCCGTTAATAGCCATCCTGTTTCTTCTCTTCTATTTTAAGAAGCAGATGGCGTGGTGGGAATACGTTGCCTTATTCGTGGTCCCACTAATCGGAATTGTTATATCGTATTTCGTATCCGTGTCCGCACAAACAATGGATACAGAATACTGGAACACTTACATAACTCATGCAACATATTTCGAATATTGGGAAAGTTATGTTAAGAAGACCTGCAGTCGAAGAGTAAGTTGTGGCAAGGACTGTACAAAGACTGAATTCTACGACTGTTCATACTGTGACAGAAATCCTGAATACTGGGAGGCCTACGACAATATTGGTGGTGCGTATCACATAAGCAGGACACAGTTCGAGGAACTGTGTAAAATCTGGGGAAATCGCGTGTATCAAAACCTGCATCGAGACATACATTACCATGGATTATGCGGTAAAGATGGCAACGCATATAACACGAAGTTTAACGGAGATTTTGACCTGCTTCAACCCTTGGTCTTGAAAAGAACGTACGAAAACCGAGTCCAGTGTTCCAGGTCAGTTTTCAATTTTGAACCGGTGGACAGTTCCGAAATCAGGCTCTACGGACTGTACAAGTACCCAGATTACGTGGATATGTTTCATTATACCCCAATAGTCGGAACCTATGACGGGCCTGCAAGCAATCGCCTTAGGAAATGGAATGCCCTATTAGGGTCTTCGAAACAAGTACACATGCTGGTGCTGGTTTACATCAACAAACCTGTTGAATCTGTCTCTTATCAGGAACGGTTTTGGAAAGGCGGGAACAAGAACGAGTTCATTCTATGTATCGGTATCAATAACCAGAAAGAGGTTCAATGGTCCAGAGTAATATCATGGACAGAACAGGAACGGCTCAAGAATGAACTGGCTTCCAAGATAATGGGAATGCCTTTCGAACTAACTATGATTGTTGATACTATGGCCACAATGGTCAAAAGCCAGTTTATCCGCAAGAAGTTTTCTGACTTCAGCTACATAAAGATTCAACCCACAGGAAAAGCGGTTGTCATTACTTTCATCGTAACCATACTCATCACGATCGGTATCAGTATTTTTTCTGTCCTGAATCCATTTGATCTTGATGACCCCAGTGGAGCAAGGAGACGGGTATGACCACGTGTCTTCTTATCATTGATCCACAGGTAGACTTCTGCGAGGGAGGAGCCCTTCCTGTAAAGGGAGCAACAGCAGATCTGGGCCGACTCGCGAAGATGATTTCAAAGCATAGAGACAATATTGACAGCATCCAAATAACGATGGACAGCCATTATCATTTTCACATTGCCCATTCATGCTGGTGGAAAGAAAACCCCATACCTTATACAGTTATCAGTGCGGAGGACGTCGACAAAGGCACGTGGACTCCACACTATCCATCTTTGAGGGATTGGGCTTTGTATTATACCAAGCAACTACAGATTAATAACCGATATCAATTAAGAATATGGCCGGATCATTGTATCATCGGTAGTTGGGGGCATCAAATCTATCCGCCTCTTTTGGCATCGATTAGTGATTGGGAAAAAAGTCATGTTGTCTATGCCAGAAGGGTACTCAAGGGCAGTAATTCCCACACAGAGCATTTCTCAGCCATCAAAGCAGACGTTGAACGCCCCGATGATCCTGAGACAGGAATCAACAAGTCTCTTGTCAACGCACTAAAATCTTACAACACCATTCTGATTGCCGGGGAAGCCCTCTCCCACTGTGTCGCTAGTACAGTCAGGGATCTTGTTATGGAATTCAGTGGTGATGCCAGGAATGTGGTGTTACTCGAAGATGCTTGTTCGAATGTAGTTGGGTGTGAATCATTGGGTGAGAAATTTGTTGTTGATATGGTGGATCGAGGAATGGAAGTCTCACAAACGACTACTTTTTTCGAGCATAGGGACCACAATGGAAACGACAACAAAAAAGGATCTAATTAGATCGATAGCTTCAAAATCAGGCCTGAAAAAGAACCTTGTCAAAAAGATAATTGAGATGTTGTTTGATGAAATCAAGAGTCAGTATCAAGATGGCAAGAACATAGAGATTAGAAAGTTCGGGCACTTTTATCCATTCCTGATAAAGAGCAGACCTTTCGTCATACCATCGACGGGTCAGTGTACGAAGACATCTGAGTATACAACGATTAAGTTCCGGGCCTCTTCACACATGGCCCTAAGAAAAGGCTAACTGTGGCGGACAATCTTAAGTTAGGCTGCTTCACTGGTATACAATACGTGAAAGTGCCCAACCAACCGGGGATATTGGCAGCTATTGGTGGTGAATGTTGGGCAGCCCGAGTGGCAGATGGTATTCTATCGGTCATTTATTCTGTAGACTCCGGCAGGAGACATGCATCCATTGCCCATACGAGCAGATATCCTACCTGGGATGAAATTAAGGAAGTCAGATATTCTTTCTTCCCCGATGATTGTATGGTCGCAATGCCTCTTCCTCCCCGTAGCGATTATGTGAATCTGCATCCGAACTGTTTCCATCTGTACGAAATGGTTGATGACAAACACGGTGACCTGATACAGAAAGGCTAATAATGAGCTTTCGTGGTATCGACTTTTCGATTCATTTTTTCAGTGGTTGCGAACCAACACTCTTGTATCTACTGGAGCACAGTTTTGTTGGTGCCACTGTAGCAGTAGGATTAGAGAATGGACATAGCTTCAATGCAACTATCAAGAGCATAACGTACACCGGTGATGATCCAACAGCAGAATTTGACTCAGAGAAATTGACTTTGGTTTTTGATCTGGTAAATGATAACTTTACACCAACAGGAAAAACAAGAGAGTTGGCATTCTATAAGATTCGATCGTTTGCCGTTTACGGGCTCAATAATAGGCGCGAAATTACAAAATAAAGGAATATTATGGTCACAAGTATTCTTGATACTGATCTGTACAAACTGTCACAGCAGCTCGCCGTGTGTAAGCTGTTTCCTCGTGATGAAGTCCGGTATCAGTTCTTTAACCGTGGGCATCATAAGTTTCCTGTTGGATTCGGTTTGGCACTACGAGCTGAAATCGAAAAATTTAACAGCATACATTTGTCTGAAGACGAGTGTCTATTTCTGAGAGACAGAGTCTACTTTTTCGATCCTGTATACTTTGATTTTTTGTCAGGTTACCGTTTTAACCCCAATGAAGTGTTTATTGAGCAGCAGGGAGAAGACCTGAAAATTACCATTACAGGTCCTTGGTACAGGACTATTCTGTGGGAAGTACCTTTGATGGCTACGATTTCTGAGCTCTATTACAGTATGACTGGGAGAAGGATGCCCAATCGATATGAGTCTCCCGAAGCGCACGTGGCCCAGGAAAATATCAACACAATAAAACTTACAGGATTTCGAAACCTCAGAGTTAAGATTGCTGAATTCGGCACACGGCGTCGTTTCTCATACGACGTTCAAAATGAATTATTAAACGCAATGAACGATTACCGTGACGTTTTTGTAGGAACCAGTAATGTTCATTTCGCTATGGTCTATGGTTGGACACCCATTGGAACTCAGGCGCATGAATGGTTTCAGTTCCATGCCGCAAAGTATGGTTATCGAATGGCCAATCAAATAGCCATGGAAAACTGGGTGAGGGTATACAACGGTAACCTGGGAATTGTCCTCCCCGATACCTTCACCACGGATGTATTCCTTCGTACTTTCGACACCAAGTACGCAAAACTGTTTGACGGTGGCAGACAAGACAGTGGTGACCCGATTGCATGGACGAACAAATGGACGGAGCATTACAGGAAACTGCGAATAGACCCATCGACGAAATCATACATCTATTCAGACGGCATTAAGAGCCTCGACACCGTCGCGACGATCCATCAACATTATGTCAACACCGTCTGTAATGGACATTATGACAGGGCGAGAGATTCCTTTGGAATCGGTACATGGCTTACGAATGATGTGGGCCCAGCTCCGCTCAATATTGTTATCAAGATGACGGCAGTAAAGATGAATGGTGAATGGGTTCAGACGGTGAAGCTTTCTGACCACGAAGGAAAGAACACGGGAGATCCCAGGACCATACAATTATGTAAAGAAATTCTAGGACTCGAAAGTAAATTTTTTACTCTGACATATTCAATAGAATAAGAGGTTATGATGAATCTAAAAAGCATCCTACAAAACGTTTGGGTACAGCTGACGGCCATACTGGGATCAGTCCTCTTTTTTATTCAGATAATACTTCTGAGAAAGATACGATTGAATGGTCAAGACAGTACAACCATGCTTGATCTCATACGGAAAGAATCCTGCCATCTTGTTCTGGAAGAAGAATTTTCACGAAAGTCTTTGCCTTCAGTCTATCGCGCTGTTGGAGTCCTGCGATGGATACCATTCCTTTTTCATATTGAAGAACGAGTCCTGCAGGCGGGATTTGCAGCAACAGATCGCATTTCCTGGATTACGTTCCCCAGAGGTTTTACGAAACGCTTTTTGTCATTCCTGGGCACTCCTGTAGAAGAAAAAACAAGCATTTTTATCATGCAGGAATGGGATGCGGAGGCAGTTGGTGAAATTACAATTAAGAATGAACCGCCGCAGAAACCGCTATTACCACATACAGATTTTGTTGAGATTGACACAGAAATCAAGAACGTTATAGATAAACGCCGGAACAAACTCGGTGTTCTTCTCTATGGACCTGCTGGCAATGGCAAGAGTTTTCTCGTCCGATATTTTGCTGAATATTACAAGCTTCCTGTGTACATTACTACTTTCGATCCGAAAATGACAAACCATGCCATCATACGGATGTTCAGTAAAATCAAGAGCCCTGCAATAGTGCTGCTGGAAGATTTTGACAACCATTTCAACCTGCGTAAGACCCGTAAAAACAGCAGCTATTCTTTTGATGCTATCTTGAATGTTCTAGATGGATTGTATTCATCGATGGATGGGATTATCACTTTCATGACTGCTAACTACTTGAACAAGATCGATCCAGCATTACGCTGCAGACCTTCAAGATTTAGAATCGTAAAACACATAGAAAATCCATCACTTGAAGTCTTGCATGAAATTTATTCCAGGTATCAACTACAGATCAATGAAGAAGAATTTGTTTCAAGAGTAACCAACAAATCTCTCGATGTCGTACTCAACATTGTTGACCAATTACGGGGTGGCACAAATCTCGATGATGCCATTGTTAACGCCAGTCAGTTCAATAACATTGAATCATCCGACTCTGAACCGGAAGAAGAAGAGGAAGAAGAGTTAGAGCCCTCACCTGTTGTGCCGATAGGGGGCTAAAATGAAAACTGTGTATTGCATCATGAATCTTAATCCCGCCAAAATTGTTCTAACGGACGACCTAGTATGCCGTATCAAATTTCTTCAGAAAAAACTCAGAGACTTTTCGGAACCGAAACAGGGAATCCTCAATGAAAATGAGAATGTTTTAATTGAACTGACATATGGGACATTTAGATTCACCCCACCGGACAGTAAAGGTATTGTAGAACATCTTCCTACAGCAGAGGGTCCTGTTCTGGTGTATGGTGATGATACATGTCGTGATCATAATATGCGATGCGCAGACGATGTGATTTCAGTCATTATCCGACCTGAAGGAAGCATTCTTGAATGCATGGGCCATGATGGTGCGGAGCATCCGTTGTTTCCTGAACAGGATATACTAGATCTACCAGAAATATTCTTTAGTAATGACTTTATACGACATGTAAAAGATCCGTTTTTCAAATCCGCCTGTGAAGCTGTAGTTGAAGACATGCCTCAAGATCATCGAGATTTTCTAGAATCAAAACAGGAGGTAAATTATGGCGAATAGTATGACAACGAAAGAACTTCGAAGATTTGGATTCAAATTAGAGAAGCACCAGGATTGTTATGATGAGTTCTATCATGAAAAATTAGGGATTCGGTTTGACTGTCATCCAACCCGCAGAGAATTAATCAATCACGTTTTTGAGGTTGCTAAAGCACAAGGTAAACACGAAATAATAAGATCTATCATATTGGGTGTCAAATAATGGGGGCAAAATGAAACTTCTTATCGCTCTTTTAGTAATCACGTGTTGTGGATGTGTGATGCAGGGACCCGCACCAAGCATAGACCTGAATAGGATCAGCTACTATAAAGACCCTACAACGGGTCTGTGTTATGCTTCAATGAGCTCGTACTCCTACGGGTCTTTCGTGATGTCTCTTACATGTGTGCCTTGCGACTCATTGAAAAAAGTAAAAGTGGAGACGCCATGATCAATGTCAGAACAGTCGTAGAAGACAAAGATAACAACCTACGAAAAAGGCTCAGAGCTACCTGGCCAGGAGTCATTCAAGCCGGTCTTAAAGCTCTGAATAGAAAAGTGGACTTTGATAGATTGTTCGTTCTTGTTAATGAAATCGGTGACCGCCACAACATGCTGGAGGCACGTACCATCGTCAATCAATTGCGGCAATAGGGAGAATCACAAAATGTTCATCGCATTCGAAGGCATCGACGG
>Ga0172363_10004752_pt1 | contig 10971 bp, 5 predicted proteins | sample LakKivs2_kivu2a2_FD_114541 | JGI IMG/M metagenome (GOLD analysis project Ga0172363, IMG submission 114541) | Sediment microbial communities from Lake Kivu, Rwanda - Sediment s2_kivu2a2 | ecosystem: Environmental > Aquatic > Freshwater > Lake > Sediment | place: Rwanda: Western Province, Lake... | reverse complement strand
CAATTTTAATATCTGAAACACCACCGACGCGTTTGAACATGTGGGACTTGATGACTCTGAGAATTTTTGGCTGAAGGCCGAGTTTCATGCTCGATATTTGATCCAAAAAAATGGTTCCACCGTTGGCCATTTCGAAGAGACCCTTCTTCATCACCTTGGCATCAGTAAAGGCTCCCTTTTCGTGACCAAACAGTTCGCTCTCTAATAAATTGTCCGGGATGGCACTGCAGTTGATTTTAATGAACGGTTGATTCGCTCTGCGGCTTAAATAGTGGATCGCATTGGCTACAAGCTCTTTCCCCGTTCCGCTTTCTCCTTGAATTAAAACGGATGTTTTCGGTGTTTCCGCAATGATACGGATGAGATCCCGCACTTCTCGTATCTTTGGACTCTCACCATAAATCACATCGTTTGGATATCGAATTTCATGCTCCCGCCTTAACCTGGCCACCTCCCTTTTTAGGTTGTGTGTCTCGAGTGCCTTGGTCACAACCATTTTGAGTTCATCCAGTTCAAAGGGTTTCATCAGATAATCATAGGCACCTTCTTTCATGGCCGCAATGGCCGGCTTGATATCCGCTAAGGCAGTCATCATAATCACCAGAATATCTGGATTTATCTCCTTCATTTTAACAAGTACATCAATCCCTCCCATCTTGGGAAGTTTGCGATCCAAGAGCACCAAATCAATAAGTTCTTTCTGAAAAATAGATATACCCTCTTCTCCAGTGGAAGCTGTAAAAACTTTATACTTTTCTTTTTTTAAAACCTTCGAGAGCGTGAAGGCCATATCCTCATTATCTTCTATAATTAAAATTTTTGTATTATCCATAACTTATACTCCTGTGGGCAACGTGATAGTAAAAGATGTACCATGACCTATCCGGCTTTCAACACGAATGTCCCCTTGATGTTCTTCGATGATTCTGTGAACAATAGAAAGTCCCAATCCCATACCGTTGGTCTTTGTTGTGAAAAAGGGATCAAAGATAGTTTCCAGATTCTGCATCGGAATCCCGGTACCGGTATCCGAAACAACAACCTCAACAAAAGAACCCTTGGCGTCTTTTTCACCTTTATGCCGAATAATGCCCGAGTCAGGATTTATTATATTTCTTGTAGAAACTTTCAAAAAACCTCCAGAAGGCATGGCATCTACCGCGTTTAGAATTAGATTGAGAAAAACTTGTTGAATTTGCTGTGAATCCACCATAACCTCTGGAATATCTGCAGTGAAATCTTCTACGTATGTAATTCCTGCATTGGATAGTTTCTTGGCAACCAAGTTGGTGACCTCATGAAGAATTTCTGACAAGGCATGTTTTTTCCGATCCGGAGGTTTTGGTCGTGCATATTCAAAAAATGTTTTTAATAGTTCATTCAATCGGTTCACCTGGCGCACAATGCGAGTGACGTATTCTTTTCGCGGATCGTCCTCGCAAAATTCTTCTTCACAAGCCTGAGCCATCGTTTTTATTCCAGCAAGCGGATTTTTAATTTCGTGAGCAATACCAGAAGCAAGAACACCTAAGGAAGCCAACCGGTCCATTCGAATCACCTCGGATTGCATTTGCTTAAGCTGAGTTATGTCCCGGAAGGAGACAATCATTCCTACTTTTTTGTTTTGATTGTCGATCCGATCCGTGGCCGTAAATCCTATCGCAATTTTCTTTCCTGACTTCACAGTCAGTTCTGTTTCCCTGCTGTAAGGAAGCGAACCGTGTTTCGGAAGACTCGAAAACAGAATATTCACTTCTTCCGGTTTGAGTACAGATCGGATCTGTTTTTTTAAAACTTCCTCGGATTTCCATCCCAATATTCGTTCTGCTCCTGCATTCAGTGACGTAATATGGCCATCCAGATCCGTTGTAAGCAAACCGGCTTCCATACTCTGAATAATACTCTCATTGAAGTTTTTCAAGTCAAGAATTTCTTTCTCCATCTTCTTCTTTTCAGTGACATCTCGCGCAATTCCCATGGAGCCAATAATTTTTCCTCGTTCTAAGATGGGAGTAATGTTGAAAGAAAGAACAGGAGACTGGGACAACTTTCCCAAAATTTTTGCCTCGAATACTCGGGCACGTCCTTGATGCGCCATTTGATAATGTTCAAAGGCAAGATTGCGATCGTCTGGAGCAATGAGGTCCAAGAAGATCTTTCCAAGCCAAGACTCTTTATCCCATCCGGTCAGTGGGGCAAAACGATTGTTCAGATAGACAAACTTTCCATCGCAATCCAGAGTAAAAATAAAATCGTTGGCATTCTCCAATAAATCTCGGTAGCGGTATTCGGAGCGTTTTACTTCTTGTCGCAGTTCGCTACTCTTCTGGATAATCTCTTGAGCCATGAAAAGATTCGTTAGGACTTCTCTGAATTCACACGCACTGTATGGCTTCGTATACCATCCTCTCAGGCCTAGATCAAATAATTCTTTACTATACTGGGTCTGTAGCGTTTTCTCTGAAAGTAGAATAAATGGCGTATGTCGAAATTGTATAAAATTTTGATCCTCACGCAACGTGCGTAACAAGGCCCGACCATCCACATCCTCTGTTTCAAATTCCGACACAATAAGATCCGGTTCGATTTCATGCAGGGCGTTTACTCCTTCTTTTCCTGATCCGACTCGGACGATATGCACGTCCGTGCCTTCCATGGTCTTACATAAAAACGACTCCGTTTCAGGATCTGGATCAATAAGTAAAATGGTTTTATTTAATAGAAAATCATCCATACGATTAGCGATATGTTCAGTATATTTTTAAAAAATGCTGCCGTTCAAATACGTTCACTTTATTTCCGCCTTGGAAAGCGTAAAACTAAAAACCGATCCCACGCCAAGACGGCTGTTTACTTTAATTTTTCCGCCATGCCTTTCGACGATTTCTTTGGCCAAGGCCAAACCCAATCCCGATCCTTCCACTTCGTGATCCTCCTCCGAATTGACAACACGGAAAAATTTATCAAAAATCTTTGAAAGGGCTTCCGCAGGAATACCGTACCCGTTGTCAATAACACTGACGATGAGTTCATTGTCTTGTTCTTGCGCCTCAATTCCAATCTTGGAACGGTTCGGGCTGTATTTCACGGCATTGCTGAACAGATTTACAAGAACCTGTTCAATCATGTCCGAATCTCCAAGAGCCGGCGGAAGATTATCGGAAATTTCAGCAATAACACGAATTTCTTTCTTTTCAGCTTGACTTTTGTATGTTTCGACAATTTTCGCTATCACCTGACGAAGGTCAAAAGGATGCATCCGAATTTCCGTCCGTCCCTCTTCCAATCTTGAAAGATCGAGAAATTTGTTTACCAAATCTGTGAGTCGCGAAGATTCTGTCATGATCACTTGGGCGTATTCTTTTGCCTGAGGATCTTTGAGATCCGATTCCAGCAAAAGTTCGCTAAAACCATAGATCGAGGTGAGAGGAGATTTTAACTCATGCGCCACCATGGAGACCAGTTCGGTTTTGATGCGATCTGCTTCTTTCTCAGTGGTGATATCACGAATGACAGTTACCACACCCAGAAAACGATCTCCACGACTATGCATGCGTGCCGCATGGGCTTGAAATACTTTTTCTTTCTCACCCGGCATCTGGAATGCAAATTCCGTTACGCTGTGATGCTTGCCATCTTTTACTTCTTGAAGCAACGATATCAATGGTTGATTTTTAATACACTCCCGAATGGGCTTTTTATTTGCATCGTGCTCATTCACTCCGAACCATTTCTCAACAACCGAGTTGATCACCCAAATACGATCTTGCGCATCGGTAACGACAACGCCGTCTGCGATGTTTCGGAGAATCGCTTCTGTTTTGTTTTTTTCGTTGATTATATCCCCGACATCCATTTTTTGAAGGCGATCCATCTCCTCCATCATATAGTTCAAAAGTTTGGCAAATTTATTTATTTCCCGATTTCGTTGGAAAGGAATCCTCAGAGAAAAATTACCTCTCGCCATTTCCGCTGCGGTTCGAATCAATTTTCTCAGAGGACGGTCAATCCAGACAGCGATACACATTCCAAGAATAAGAATAATCAGAAGCCATCCAAGAAAAAAAGTGAGCCGAGGATTCTCTATCCAGAGTTGCTTCCCGGGCTGAAAGGCTGTTTTTTTACTGAAACAAATCGTCCACGGTAAATGAGTCAAATGCAAACGCACCGAACCCTGGTTCGCATTCCAGATAACTCGGTCGGTTTCAGCGTAAGTGGAATCCGGAACAAAAGGAACCGTTCCTGTGGAAACAAGAACACTCCCCACCGAATCCACGACACTCAGTTCTTCTCCTTCCAGAAGACTTTCTTTTAAAAAAGTATCCATTCCTGAAAGACTAATTTTAGCGACCAGAGATTCAAAATTCCCTTTCCCTTCTAAAGACAGTCCAAGCGTAAGAATGGGATTCCCAAGCACATTTTTGGGCAATAGTTGACCCACAACCCAAGGTTGCTTCTCAGATCGAAACACGTTGTCCTTCAGAAAAAGAAAATCAAAAAGGATTTGACGATCCGCAGGTGAAATTTTCTGGATCTTCGGATCACTCCAGAATCCTCTACGGACAACACGGACAGGCCATTTTTTCTCTTTCAACCAAAGAGACACGCAAAGGATGTCATTTCGTTTTTCCTGCCAGTTTTCCAGATAGCTTTCCACTTGGGTACTTTGCAAGGGCAACAGGTCGGACAGTGCTTTCAGTTCATTGACATTGGAAAATAAAAAACGATCTTCAAAACGACGGGACAACTCCTGTACGCGGTTCAAAATCGCATTCTCGTACGTTGTCTTTGAACGGGTATCGGAGAGTTGACTTGGTAAAAATTGGAAAAAAGCCACACTCGCCAAAGAAAAAACAATAAAACCAATACATACCTTCCAAAAGGTTGGATAGCTTAAAAATTTACTTTTTGCCATGGGTGACAAAAATCACCTCATACTTTTGGTATAAACAAAATTTCAAACCATCAACGGACAAAATTATACAATCGGTTATTTACCTCATCCGCATCATCTAGGAATTTATAACAGCGGTGCGGTTTCGTCCGTTGTTCTTTGCCTGATAAAGGGCTTTATCCATGAGGCGTATCAGTTCCCCCTCATCCTGCGTATCCTGGGGAAAAGATGCAACCCCTACACTCATGGTTACCCTTCCATTTGGGAGTTTTTCCGCCATTGGAAAGGATGTTTGTTCTACCAACCGTCTCAGCTTTTCTGCAACAATGCGTGCTGATTTTTTATCCGTACCAGGAAGGATGAGAACAAACTCTTCGCCTCCATACCTGGCCAGAATGTCCACCTCCCGTATGTTTTCATAAACAAGGCGTGCAAAGCGCTTAAGAACCATATCCCCCTTGGGATGTCCGAAGCGGTCGTTGTACGCTTTGAAATGGTCAATATCCATCATCAAAAGAGAAAAAGGAAAGTTGAACCGTTTGGATCTGGATATTTCGAAACGAAGCTGTCGTCTGAAAACACGGTAATTGTAGAGACCCGTGAGTCCGTCGGTCACTGCCATTTTTCGGAGTTTTAATTTCGCTTTCTCCAGCTCCTCTACTTTTTGTTCCAACGCCTCATGAAGGGCCTTGATTCGCAGCAAAGATTTAATCCGTGTCAAAAGCTCCACACGATCGAACGGTTTGTTGATAAAATCGTCTGCTCCCGCTTCAATGCCTTGGATTCTTTCCTCTTTTCCACGAAGTGCAGTGACCAAAATGATGGGGATAAAACTCGTATTTATGGAATGTTTCAGAATCTTACAAACTTCGTATCCGTTCATTTTGGGCAGAAGAATATCCAGAACGATCGCACTCGGTGGATCTTCTGCGACCATCTTCAACGCTTCTTCCCCGTTTCGGGCCATTTTGACGTCATACCCTTCCGAATTCAGATAGGTTTTCAATAAAAACCTGCTGTTCGTTTCATCCTCGACGATCAGAATGTGATCCCGTTTTGTTACGGGCATAGATACACTTTTTGATTCGAGCGATTCCACTCTGTGTTCAGTTTTTCTTTGAATATTTGACGTCCAGATTTCGAGCTGCCTGGCCTTCATCCAACCGTGAAACGGGCGTTGTGGACGGCGCATTCAAAATGGCATCCGGATTTTCATTTACTTCCCTGGCAATGGTAATCATGGCATCCGCAAACGCATCCAGTGATTCTTTGGATTCGGTTTCTGTGGGTTCGATCATGATTGCTTCGTGTACAATGAGAGGGAAATAGACTGTCGGCGCATGCAACCCGAAGTCCAAAAGTCTTTTTGCAATGTCCAGTGTCTTCACGCCCTTGGCTTTCTGCCAATCTCCAGAAAGTACAAACTCGTGCATGGCGTGCTGCTTGTGTGGTAATAAGAAGTGTTTTTCCAATATGCGCATGAGATAATTGGCATTGAGAATGGCATTCTGGCTTGCTTTTCGCAATCCCGGACCACCCAGCATACGTATGTATACATAGGCTTTGAGCATGACTCCAAAATTTCCATAAAATCCCTGAAGTTTTCCTATGGACTTCGGCCGCTTATGGTCTAAGGTAAAACCGTCTTTTGTACGAACCACCAATGGGGTTGGAAGATAGTCAATCAAATGGGATTTCACTCCGACAGGACCGCTGCCCGGCCCTCCTCCACCGTGCGGAGTGGAAAATGTCTTGTGCAGATTAAAATGGACGATATCAAAACCGATGTCTCCGGGTCGTACAATCCCTAAAAGAGCATTGAGATTTGCCCCATCCATGTAGAGAAGGGCACCCACATCGTGCACAAGGCGAGCAATTTTCATAACCTGAGATTCAAACAGACCCAGCGTATTGGGATTGGTAAGCATGAATCCTGCCACGTCCTGATCCAGGTGTGCCTTTAAATCATCAATATCCACCAAACCTTCGGGTGTGGATTTTACTTGTACGGTATGATAACCGGAAATTGTGGCGCTTGCTGGATTGGTGCCATGCGCAGAGTCGGGCAAAATAATTTTTTGCCGCGGATTGCCCCGATCTTCATGATACGCACGCATGATTTTGATCCCTGTCATTTCACCGTGCGCACCGGCAGCAGGCTGCAGGGTGATGCCGTCCATGCCGGCAATCGCTTTGAGATATTCCCCGAGTTCTCCCATAATCTGAAGGACGCCCGGAACGTCCGCTTCTTCTTGAAAAGGATGTGTAAAAGCGAATCCGTCCAACCTTGCCAAATTCTCATTGATCTTTGGATTGTACTTCATGGTGCATGAACCCAAGGGATAGAACCCTTTATCCACATGATGGTTAAGAACCGAAAGGTGTATGAAATGGCGCATCACTTCCAGTTCACTCAATTCAGGCAAAGAAGGGGGTTCGTTTCGTTGATATTTCTTCGGAAGAAGAGTATTCACGGGAACTTCAGGAACATCCAGAATAGGAAGAGAATAGCCTTTGCGGCCTTCCGAGCTGAGTTCAAAAAGTAGACGTTCGGTCATTTGTGCCTCCAATTTAAAATGAATAAAATTAGATCGTAAAATTTCCAAAATTTATTTTCTATTGTCAAGTTCTTTTTGCACGATTTTCGCGACTTCAAGGGCCACTTCATACCGTCCCAGGGGAGCGCTGATCTGAATTCCGTGAGAGATTTTTCGAACATGACTTGCCATCTCTTGCGCTATTTCGATCCCAACTTTCAGTTGGTCGTCCTTGGCATCAAATTTTTCCATTCGCCGAATAATCGAGTCGGGTACCGTGACTCCGGGAACTTCGTATTTCATAAACTCCGCATTCCGAAGGCTTGCCAGGGGCCAAATACCGACAATAAAAGGAATCCGAAAATCTTTTACTTTTTCAATGAATCGTTTCAGGGCGTCCAAATCAAATACAGGCTGCGTTATGGCAAATTCAGCCCCTGCAGCCACTTTTCCGTGAAACCGCTGTATTTCTCTGGTAAGATTCATGCTATTGGGATCCACGCCGACACCAATGAAAAAACCTGTCGGTTCACCAATGTGCTTATTGCCAATATCCAATCCGTGGTTCAAATTGTGCAGAATATGGGTTAAACCAATGGAATCTATGTCGAAAACAGCCGTGGATTGCGGATAATCCCCCATGAGAGGAGGATCTCCTGTAATGGCAAGTATGTTGCGAACACCCAATACAGAGGCGCCCAGAAGATCGGATTGTATTCCCAAAAGATTCCGATCCCTGCACGTGTAATGCATCACCGTTTCTATTCCTGCGTGATTTTGAAGCAATACCGCCAAAGCCAGGCCGTTCATTCGGGCAGATGCTCTTGGACCGTCCGGGATATTGATCGCATCAATCCCTTCGGATTTCAATTTTTGGGCAGAATCCAGTTGCTTTTCAATGTTCTTGCCGCGTGGGGAGATCATCTCTACCAAAGTGACGTAGTCGCCTTGTGCGATTTTACTGGCCAGATGCGATTTTTCTTTTTGAGGTACTTTCTCCTGAAGGATGGACACTTCTGCACGTGTCCGCGTCTTGACTTGAATTTGTACGGCAATCCTTCCCTGTTTTTGAAGAATGGCTTCGGCCATCTTTTTTATATGTTCGGGAGTGGTTCCGCAGCACCCACCGACAATCCGAGCTCCTGTCTCGATAAACCGTTTCGCATAGACACCGAAGTATTCCGGTGTCGCCATGTAGAACATGCGCCCATCCACACGCTGGGGCATTCCGGCGTTTGGCATGATCGCAATGGGGGTAGTGGTCATTTTCACCATCTGCTCTAAAAAATCCAGCATGCGTTTGGGTCCCAACGTACAATTGATCCCCAACGCATCGAGACGGAGATTTGTAAAACGCCGTACCATTTCTTCCAATTCCAATCCATAGGATGTTTTCCCATCGTCTTGAATGGTCATCTGTGCAATCACAGGCAGAGAACCGACCGACCGCACGGCAGCGATCGCTTCTTCCATTTCGTTTATATCATGAAACGTCTCTAAATTAAAAAGATCCACCCCTCCTTTGATGAGCGCTTCCGCTTGCTGCTGGAACGCTTCTCGTGCTTCCATGCGCGATGTTTCACCCCAAGGTTCCAGTTGAATACCCAGGGGACCCACCGATCCGGCAACGTACTGCTTGTCACCTGCGATTTCCTTCGCAATACGCGCCCCTTCAAAATTAATGATTTCGGTTTGATCGGAAAGGTTGTAGCGTCCCAATTTATATCGGTTCGCGCCAAATGTATTGGTTTCGATAACCACAGCGCCTGCTTCCAAATAGTCCCGATGGATGGATTGAATTTGCTCCGGATTGGAAAGGTTCAATTCATCATAACATTTATCTATAAAAACTCCTCGTTGATAGAGAAGTGTCCCCATGGCTCCGTCAAAAAGAACCACGTGTTTTCTTAGATACGATGTAAACGGAATCCTCGTCATAATGCAATGATCCATCTGATATTCGATACATTTTAAGCGTTTTAAATTAATCATAATTTCGATCATTTTCAACCTTTTTTATGGAATATTTTTTCATCCTTTTTCTGTCCATTCGAACATTTTGACCCAAATTGGTGCAGCGCATGAAAGCCGAGCAAGCGCGTGTGGAAAAGACAGAACGTAAAAAAATGCCGCTTTTGTTCAGCGGCATGCATAGAATTCTTATCGGAATTTTATATTTAAATTTGTGTTGAATAATTTTATTTGGATGTTCTCTTGAATCTCATGACAAATTTTGAACCTCCATTACTTTCTATCTTAAGCTTACCGCCCAGTTGATCCTCAACCAATACCTGTACTAATTTCAGACCCAATGTCTTCAAATTTTTTATATCCACACTTTCTGGAATGCCCTTCCCATTGTCCTGCACAATAAGATCCACGTCTCCATGCTTCGTTTCTTTAAAACGAACCGTTACGATCTTCTCTTTTTCCCATCCGGAGGGAAATGCATGTTTCAATGCGTTTGTTATGAGTTCATTCACGATGATACCGCAAGTCATGGCAGTGTCGATTCCTAAATGCAATTTTTGACATTTCACTTGAAATGCAATACCCAAACGGTTTGAATCATACGCTCTGCTCACAACCGTGATTAGACTTTGAATATAATCCTCTATTTCAATCCTTGAAAGGTCCGTCGTTTGATACAATCTTTCATGGACCAGGGCCATCGAATGAATGCGATGATGCGTTACCCGCAGAGTCTCTTTTATATCCTCATTCTCAACTTCATTCATCTGTAAATTGAGAAGACTGCAGATGATCTGTAAGTTGTTCTTCACCCTGTGGTGTAATTCTCTCAGGAGGATTTCTTTTTCATTGAGTGACGCTTTGAGCCGCTCTTCCGCCTGCTTGCGCTCGGTGATGTCTACATCCACTTCGAGAATCATATTTGTCCCATCCACATCGGTGAAGGGAAAACCATATACATCTATGATCACACCGTCAGAGGTTCTTACCTCCCAGAAATGAGGTTTTCCGGTTTTTAGAACATTGTATGACTGACAAAAATCACACGGCTCTTTTTTCCCATAACAATACTCATAGCAATGCCTGCCTTTCGATTCACCGAACATCTCCCGGAAAGCACGATTGGCAAAGACAACATGGTAATCCTGTGTCAGCAAGCAAACCATCATGGGCATGCCTTCCAGAATATCGAAGAGCCGTTGCCGCTCCATTTGAAGCGCCTCCTCTGCCCGCTTTCGCTCGGTAATATCTTCATAAGTACCCAGGATACCTATGATGTTGTCCTCAGCATCCCGGAGCGGCACTTTGTTGGTCTTTGCCCATGCTTGGGTACCATCCGCTCGTAAATAAGGCTCGACAATGTCGTATTCTGGAATGCCGGATTCCATTATTCTCCGATCAACTTCCCGAAACAAATCCGCTTGCTGTTTTTCCCAAGGAAGATCGTAGTCGCTTTTCCCAGCAGCCTCTTCAGTTGTTTTTAATCCCGCTGCATCCAGCCAGGTTCGATTGCCTCCCAGATACAACAAATCACGATCTTTCCAAAAGACAGAGGCCGGGATGGCATCT
>Ga0172363_10004748_pt1 | contig 10974 bp, 9 predicted proteins | sample LakKivs2_kivu2a2_FD_114541 | JGI IMG/M metagenome (GOLD analysis project Ga0172363, IMG submission 114541) | Sediment microbial communities from Lake Kivu, Rwanda - Sediment s2_kivu2a2 | ecosystem: Environmental > Aquatic > Freshwater > Lake > Sediment | place: Rwanda: Western Province, Lake... | reverse complement strand
TGCATAGCGACGGGTACCAACGGCGGGACATTGACTATTCAGCCTGCAGGCGCTGCTTCGTTTACTATCACGATTAAGAAGGTTGCCGCGGCTGCAACAACTGGTGGCGTTCAGGCCCTCTCAATAACAACCGGCCCGACCTCTTCGGTTACATCTGGCCAAAAATCTGCAGACATACACTTCACTCTCAGCAGGGCTTTGACTTCGCGTGAGACAATAACATTAATCCCAGATGAGAAGGGGTCTGCAAATACTCCTCAATTGGTCGCTGGTAGTGACAAGAACTACTGGGCTGTTATCAGCTGGCTTAGTCAACCTGCAGAAACTAGACCTTCTTATCAGATAAAAGTCAACAACACTTTCCTTAAGGATGCAAGTGGAAAAGACAAGTGGACAATTGGAGCTGAGGGAGCTGCTGCTGGTCCGCGTGACTCATCGCGCCCGGCTGATACTGCCGCTGCAGCTGCAGGTCAACAGGGGCGCACTCAGGCAGGTGCCAACCTTTTGAGCGGCTTGGGTGGCGCTGGTGCTCAGGGCGCTACAGCAGCTGGTGCAACAGGCGGTAGCCAACCTGCTACCACAGCCACGCAGCCGCAGACTGTCCTTGTTGCCGGCAACACAGTAGCGACCGACCCAACCGCAGGTACGCAGTCAGTCACTACGCCGGGTGGCACAATCACCAGCAGCGGAGGCACGACGACAGCCGCTCCGCCCGCCGGCACGACTGCTCCGACGCTGACCGCCGCTACAGGTACTACAACTGCCGCCCTTCCAGGCGGAACAACCGTGTCAGTGAGTCCACCGGCACAAGGTGCTGACACGCCCACGGTCACCATAACCGGTTCGGACGGGACGGCAATTCCGTCGCCGACCGTTTTCCCGGCCGATATCACGTCTTCGGACGGGACGAGCACGGTTACCGTGGGCAGTGACGGCTCGATAACCTCCCCTGCCGCAGGCGGTTCTACATTCACAGCTCGTCCAGACAGCTCAATCACGCTCTCGGGCACGGGTGCGACAGTGCGCACTGCTAGTACGGGGACAACGATAACCAATGCAGACGGCTCCGGCTCAGCGATTTCCTCCGCTGGGGAGCAGATAGACACTCGCATAATTCAGGTGACCGTCAAGCAGGGCGCAGCAAACGTTGCCGGTGCTAATGTTATCGTTTCGACATCGCGAGGCAGCAAATCTGGCATTACCGATGGTAACGGCGTTGCGAGAATCCAAATAACGGCGATGACTGCCGATTATGCGATAATCTCCGCCACTAAAACAGTGACAACTGGCGGAAGGCAGATTACAAGCAGCGCGTCCCATACCTACATGAGCGTGGTGAGCATACCCTCGGCCGGGGTCACAATGACGCTAAAGGAGACGGCGTCCCGGCCAGCACCTGCTCCTGCTAATCTTGTATGAAAATGAAACTCTTATACGCGAGCCTGGTCGTGCTCCTGTTCGCAGGGTCTGCCTGTGCTGAATACCTTAGACTCGAGGACGAGCCTGACTACTGCAAGGCCTTTGACATAGAGCGGTGGTGCAATGAGGAGGGCGTCGCGTTCCTTGAGAGCCTCCCGCCCGAGGTCCTCTCAAATTTCCGCTACATCAACGACTATGCCTTCGCCGATGATGTCAGGTACAGCGGCCAGTTGAAGATAAGGGGCATCAGCGTCTTTGCCGATATTTCGACCACTGCGAGTGTTGAGGCAGTATACGAGATACAGAACACCGGCAGTGATTCCGTAACCACAGAAATCGCGGCTCTTGAGACCCCGGTTGCTACAAAACCCTATGTCGACGGCCAATTAATAGACGTTGATCCGCTGCTTGACGGCCTGGATGTCACTTTTGCCCCCGGCGAGACAAGGCAGGTGAAGTTGGTATACGATGAACCGCTTTATGGCGAAATCTATGGCTACAACATCAACCTGCTTTTTGATAACAAGACCACGGACAACCACATAACCCCCGAAGGCTCCTTTGTCTTCCGCCTGCCTAGAAGCGTTAGTATCGAGCAGTGCGTCCCCTCCGGCTACACGACAAAGACGGAGAACGGCCGCCTGACGGTCAGCTGGCAGAAGACCGACCTCATCCCGTGGACGAACCCGTTCAACGACCTGATCTGCAAGTGGAACTCGACAGGCGCGGGGGCTGCAGACTCGGGACAGGAGACCGCCGCCGGAGGCGACAACAGCTGGGCAATATGGCTGATAATAGGCATATTTGCAGGCGGCACCGTGGTCTGGCTATATCGGACTGGCCGGTTGGACGAGATACTCAACCGTTGATGCTTTTTCTAAGCATAACTTCAAGATTAGCCCTGCTTCTTTGCAGACCGGAAACCGTAAACCGGAGACTGTTTTGCCCGAGTGGGGTAGCCAGGATATCCTGGCGGGTTGCGGACCCGCCGACCCGCGTTCGAATCGCGGCTCGGGCGTTCTCGTTTCGCTTAGCTTAAGCTCGAACGCCTCGAGCCTGCAACAAGGTCATACACCTAGCGGACGTGTCCACCTTGTTGCGCGGCTCGGGCGTTCAAATCAGTCTACCGTCAAGGGTCTACAGTCTTGTCTAAGCATTGTTGTAGTGTAAATCCTTTAAGTCCGCCATGCACCTCGGTATGGGTTTTTATATACATACTTATATAATATATAGGTTTATACAATATGGAAGCTGTTTTACACTACCCACGGCTTGACACGGTCATGATGGTAGAAGATGCAATACGGAAGAGCGAAGAGTACCCGAGCAAGCGCCAGCTCTGGATGAGCCTTCCGAGGAAGACGATGTATCAGACCTTCAACCTGATACTAGGCTACCTAGAGGACTCAGGCAAGATAGCGATTGACAAGGACGGGTCAATACTATGGATTCATAACCCGCGCCTCCTGGAAAAGTCCGTTAAAGCAAGATGAGCACGTTCGGCAAGAAGATAGAGGTCCATTTTGCAGACCAGAAGCTGAAGGACGTCTTCGATGCTCTAGCCAAAGGCAGGGGTGAAGAGCGCGAGGTCTACGAGATGATACTCAGAGCTATAGACAAGCTTGAGAAAGATCCCTTCATCGGCGATACCGTTCCACGGAAACTCATACCTAAGGAATACATCACGAAGTATGGCATAGACAACCTCAAGAGGTACGACCTTAATGACTCGTGGAGGCTCATATACACAATAGTTGGCTCCAAGCTGCTTATAGTCTCGGTCATACTGGAGTGGATGCCGCACAAGGAGTATGAGCGGAGATTTGGTTATCGCTGATTCTTTGTAGTGTAAAAGTTAGGTACTACATTTCTGAAAGCACCGCCCAAGTTTTACACTACCGTCTGTTTTTACACTACAGGCCCGTGCGCTTTACACTACACTGATTTTGACGTCCCAGAGGGCTCCGAGACTCGCAATTTTACCTCTAGCTTAAACAAGTGCCCGACCTGCGCCCGAACTTCACGTCCCGTGAAGTTGGGCCCAATGTCACAAAAGTGACATTTGGGCCGAAGGCGCGCAAGTGCTTTTGTAGTGTAAAATCTTTTTCTTCTTCATCCCTTAGAACTATCAGAGCAAACAGGACACGAGGTTCGCGGAAAACGCGAACCTGTGCACAAGGACAAAAGGTCCTTCGTGCCGTAGACAGCTTACCATCGACGTGCCTCCTCTCTACAAGACTCAAGACCGCAGACCGGAAACCACCTTTAATCGCGCCTCGGGTGTTATCGGTCTACGTGCAGGGTTTTACTTTTAACTCGCACAACCTCTGGTCCAACGGTGTTGTTTTATCCCACTTGTGCTCGAAGAAGTGGCCCAAGGCCTTGACGAAATACGGGCTGTTGATGAGCAGGCCGGTCTCGGTGTGGTGCGTCGCGCCGTCCTCGTCACTGTGGAGTATTATCACGCCCCTTCTGTCGTCGGCCAGGACAAATCTCGCTGAGACTGAATTGCCGTGCTGGAGTATGAAATCCTCTACTGCATCGCGCACTATCTCCGCGTTGGATTTTGTTATCGGTGCCAACAAGCGAACGTCGACGCCCCGCTTTGCAGCCTTTGAGAGCCTTTCTTTGTGGCGGAACAGTTTCCTCACTATCCCCTTTTCAGTGGTCGCAGCAAGCACCTTGGTCTTCGAGTCGTCGACCAGTTTGTCGATTGTGTTGTAAATGTTATCCCTGCCGCGCAGTATCCACACCATCTCTTCGCCATCGCTGGTGTCTCTCTCGACCTCCTTGAGGTTTTTCTGGAGCTCTTTGTGTATGTCCACTATCTGCTCAACGCGCGAGTCATATTCATTCTTAGCCTTTTCCTGTAACCTTACCATGACCTCGGCGAGCCCGAGGGGCTTGAACTTTGACGGGCGCGTGGACGTGGAAACGGCAAAGCCCTGTTTCTCAAGGCTTCGCAGGACTTCGTATACCTTGGCGCGCGGTATGCCTGATTTCTCGGCGAGTTTTCCGGCGGTGGTTATGCCCAAAGAGACGAGCGCGATATACGCCTTTGCCTCATATCGGTTCAAGCCGAGCTTTCTGAGTGTTGCTATGATCTTCTCCATCTTGTGAATAGTTATGAAAGCACAAATATAAAAACGATACTACAAGCCGGTGACAAATAAAATCCGTCTGGGACGAAAGAACCGTTTTTATACTTTAATTATATAGTAAGGACGGGTGCGTTGAAAATGAAAGCCGTCCTGATACTGTTCGTCGTCGCAGCTCTCGTCTCGATTTCGGCAACTGCCAGTGCCTCGGCGATATACTACGGCCCGGTCTATCCGACCTATCCGACATATACCTACTATTCCTATCCAACATATTATTACCCCACTTACTCATATCCCACTACCTCGGTGTCCGTCAACTACAACTCCGGCGGATATTTCTACGCGAACTATTACAGCGGGCCGACATATTACCGGCCGACTGTGTACTATCCTACGCCTTACTACTACCAGCCGGTCTACAGCTGCGTCACATACTGCCGCTGGGTTGGCAGTTACTACACGTGCGGGTGCTAGGCTGTTTCCGGTCTTCAGTCTTCAGTCCTTTTTCTCTCTTCCCGAACTGCATTTTATTTAAAAAGGGCCGTCAAAACAGGCTTCTGCCGTCAATTCCATCCATGAGGGAAAGGTTTATATACTTGTAACTACTAAATAGTGGTAACAAATAGTATATCTGGGGGATAAACAACATGAAAATAAGACATCTGGCCTATGCGGTCTTGATGGTAGTGGTGCTTTCAGCGCCTGCTCTTGGGTGGACAATCTCGGCCGGCTATACCAGCTGGGACAACTACTGGAACGGTTATCAGTGGGTCACCCCGGGAGCTTACTACGGCTATTACCCCTACTACACGGGTTACTACTATCCGACGGTTTACACCCCGTCGACTTATCCGGACATAGTCTATCCAACTTATCACACGTATGAGACCAGTGTGATCAATGTCCAGCAGTCTCAGCCTTACGTCGAGACCAGCTATACAGTCTACCAACAGCAGCCTGTGAATTACAATTACCAAGCCACGGCCACTTCCACGACTTGTGGTGACGGGTGGTGCAGCAGCACGGAGTCGCAAGCAAGCTGCCCTGCTGACTGCGCCCCCGATCCTTATTGCGGCGATCATATCTGCAACAACGGCGAGACATCGGCCTCGTGTCCGTACGACTGCGGCGCTGTTACAACTGCTGTCACAGTCACTCGCTACTGTGGTGATGGTGCCTGCAACAACGCGGAGACCCAGTACTCATGCCCCCAGGACTGCGGTTTGCCTGACTACTGCGGTGACGGTTCATGCAACGGAGCCGAGACCAAGCAGAACTGCCCTGAGGACTGCGGACTGGCACCTTACTGCGGTGATGGTGTGTGCAACAATGCCGAGACCAAGTACAATTGCGCTCAGGACTGCGGTTTACCGCCTTACTGCGGCGACGGCTCATGCAACGGTGTGGAGACAGAATACTCATGTTCATTGGATTGCGGCGAGCCAAGCTGCACTAACCCATCGGGGGACCCGGGCGACGAGACGTGTGAGGGCCGCGAGCTACTCTTCTGCGACAACGGCTTCTGGGAGTTCGAGAGGAGCGTGCAGTGCTGCAGCGACAGCGACTGCGCACCAGGCTACGAGTGCAGCGATAACTATTACTGCGAAGTAGAACACACATACGTGCCGTGCGTCTCATGTGTCACACCGCAGCCCTATTGCGGCGACGGATCGTGCAACGACGGCGAGACTTGTTCAACGTGCTCGTGCGACTGCGGCTCATGCGCACCTGTTTATTATTGCGGCGACCACTCATGCAACAGCGGCGAGACCTGCGCCACGTGCCCGGGGGACTGCGGAATATGCTACTACTGCGGCGACGGAGTCTGCAACACGCAGACTGAGACGCAGATAAACTGCCCGCAGGACTGCGGCCAGCCGGCGCAGCACGCAATAGATTTGACCGCCACGGACGAGTGCTTTGAGGTCGAACAGGGCGAGTCGCAGACATTCACCATATATGCAGCCAACAACGGCAACATCGTAGAGACTCTGACGCTTTCAGTCTCCGGCGAGGCGGCCTCGTGGGCCAGCCAGCCGTACAGCGTAGTCGTAGCTGCGGGCGCTTCAGAGAGCTGGACCCTGACAGTCAACGTGCCTGCAGGCGCAGAGCCTGGTCTGTACAACCTTACTGCCACGGCTCAGAACGCCTATGTCCAGGACAGTGTCGTGCTCCACATCGACGTCAAGCTGCCGCCGATGGTGGGGGCAGTCGAGACCGTCCCGGTAGGCAGCGGCGGCGAGACCCCTGAAGGCGGAGAGGGCGAAACATCGCCCACAGGCGCGCCTGTAAGTGGTACGCTTGCAATACCTGACTGGGTCATCGTACTAGGGATGCTGCTGGTGCTTGGCGTGCTTTTAATACTTTTAATAGGTAAGACAACAGCGACTAGGGTAACAAAGACGGTTATAACGACTGATGGGGGAAAACCAGTCTACAGTCTTCGGTCTCCGGTTTGCGATCCACAGTACAAGACCCAAGACACAAGACAGAAGACCGTTTTGCCTGTCTGGGCAACCAAGAGGCGGTAAGACTGCTGGTTACACAAACAAAATGAGAACGATCCTCGCGCTCTGCGCGCTGATGCTGCTGCCGCTTGCTGCGGCCTCAGGGGCCATAACTGTGGAGCCTCTCTCCAACGAGGCCTGCTGCGGTACCGCCCAGTATGTGGTGACCGTCACAAACGACTACAAGGTGCAGAAGTCCTTCCAGCTTTCTGTGGACGCCGACTACGAAATAAAGGTGACCCTGCAGCCGGACCTTGTACTGGTCGCTCCTAAGGGCAGCGAACAGCTGGTCATGCTTGTTAAACCGGAGTGCGGCCTCGCACCTGGTGAGTATCCAATAACAGTATCAGCGACCATGGGCGGCCTCTGTGAAGACACGTGCGGCGAGATATGCGAATATGCTGCAGGCGAGGCTACGACAAGGCTTGTGGTCCCCGAAGGGTGTGTGCCGGCCGTTGAGGAGCCAGAGCCTGTACCTGAACCAGTCCCTGAACCGGAACCAGTCAATGTCACGACCAACGAGACGCCAACAGGCGCCGCTACCGGCGCGGCAGCAAAGCCGATGTCCGGCAATGACCTTTTTGCAATAACGATTCTCTTTGGTATGCTTGCCGTGTTCGTAATCCTTTTGATCCTGATAAGGTGGTCGTCCAAGGACGAAACGAAGAAGGCAGGGTCAAAGGAATCCGAATCAACGAAATCCGAATCAAAGAAGACGGAGGCTAAGAAAAAATGACGATGAAAAAATTACTGATAATCGCATTGGTCATTGCGATGGCCGCCGGCGCGCAGGCCGCGTGCAACGACTGCGTTTTGCAGGTAGATGCAGTCAGCAACAGCATCTGCCAGGGCGACTCTGCGACCTATGACATAACGATAACCAACGTCTACGCCCAGCCGAAGGCGATAAGCCTTACGGCTTCGGGCGACATAGCCTTGACATCCGATCTGCCGTCGCAGATAACAGTCGATGCTTATGCGACCAAGACCGTACGCGTCAGTTTCACGCCAGTCCAATACATCCTTGGCCAGCACAGGATAAACATCGAGGCAAGCGGCTACGGCGCAGACGACTCGGATGATGCGATATTCGTCATAAACGATTGCTACATCGCCGATCTTCAGCTGATGCAACAGTCCGTCGAACTCTGCCAGGACTCGGTGGCAAGGGTCGACTACACGCTGACCAACAACGGCCAGAAGCAGGACACCTACGACATATCAGTGACAGGAATACCGGACGTCCTGGAAGTCTCCTTCAGCGGCGGTCCGATAACGCTCGCTCCAGGTGCCTCAAGGACCGGCTCTATAACTGTAAAAGCGCTGGGGAAGGAATACGGCACTTACACACTCACTCTGAACATGGTCTCGCAGGCCAAGACATTTTCAAAGTCATTTGACGCAGTCCTCAAGAACTGCTATTACGTCTCCGTCACCGCTCCGGAGGACTTCGTTTCGTGCCCTGACGCAGGCCTGACCTACACTGTCCGTGTCAAGAACAACGGGTGCGTCGCGGACAACTACGCGCTCTCCTTAAGCGGCACATGCAGAGCCAGCCTTGTAGCTGACAGTATACGTGTGGAGTCGGGCGAGACTGCGGAGGTGGCCGTTACTCTCGATTCCGTCTTCGGCGAGTGCGACTTGACCTTCTCAGCCTCGAGCAAGTACGACTCGGATTCTGCGACGACTCACGTGAAGCTCATGGAGTGTTACGGAGTGGACCTGGACCTGCTCCCCGACAACACTGTAAGTGCGTGCAGGGGCGAGCCGGTCAAGTTCACGGCCAAGGTGACAAACACCGGTTACTACGCTGACAATTACACGCTCAGGCTTGAAGGCATTCCTATAAACCTCAGCAAGACATCAATGAGCCTTGAGAGCGGTGCTTCGGATACAGCGTACTTTACTGTCATAGGCACATGGTGCGTGATAAAGGACGAGATACCATTTGCAGTCATCGTCATCGGGCAGGCTTCTGTCCCGGGTGCTGCGGGGTTGGCCTCGGTCCCTGGTTCTTCAGGACACGCATCTGACGCAGAGAACGGCCTGCTCAAATTCAAGCCTACGGGTGCAGCCTGCGCAGACTTAGAGCTGACTCCGGAGCAAACGCCACTGCAGATGGACTGTGAGGGCGGTGCTTATAACTTTTATGTCAAGAACACAGGTTACACTACACAGGAAGTGACCCTCGGTCTCCAGGGTCTGGACTATTTAGTCCAGCCTTCGCAGCTGGCCCTCAAGCCGGGCGAGAGTAGGCCTGCTGCAGTGTACCTGACCTCGCCTCCGCAGGATGATTTCCCCGTCACGATAGTGGCAGACAGCGAGTATGGCAGGGCCTATCTCGAGCTTAAAGCAGATTTCACAGGGCCGGTATGCATAGTCTCCAGGCCTTCACTAGAAGTGCCTGAGCAGCCATTGCTTCCGTTAATAGTCGAAGAGCCTGAGGAGCAGAATGAGACCATCCAGTACATGACACCCACTGGCGGCGCAGTAGGCGGACTCAGCTCGCCGATGCTAATTGCAATCTTCCTCACGCTGACTGCGTTGGCATTGCTTGTGGCGTTGCTGCTGGTCACCCGCAAGGGCGGAAAGGAAGGCGCATACTTCTCGGAAGTGAGGCCGACCAGCCGCCAGGCGACCGAGGCAGAGAGACTTGCAGCGATAAAAGAGGCTATATCCCAGACTTCCAAGTAAGTCTCCTCGCTATTTGTCTTCACTCCCTTTTTCGTGCCTTTTTTTCACCTTTGTCCCTACCTATCCCTTGGATATTATATCCAACATCCCTAATTCCATCCATCCATCAGCCCGACGTCCATACCTTTTTTCAATAAGAAAATAAGAAAAAAGTAAGAAAGTAAGACTTTCTACAAACCTTTTTATACCTTTTCGCCGCTATCTTCCCATCCCCATATTCGACACTGACTCGAATGGTATTCAAAAACTAGAATTGTGAAAATGGAAAGAAACAAAGCATTGAAGGTTTTGGCTTATGCCTCATTGATTGCGCTCGTGTTGCCCATGGCCGCCTGCGTAGCTACCGCCCAGTCCGCCACTTACTATTATACCAACGACTACTTCAAAGAGCACTTCGGCACCGTAAAACAGCCTGAGAGGATAAAGGGCATACAGTACGGGACGATGATGTACACGGACTCGAAGGCCTTCCAGGCGAAGTTCGGTGTCTTGCCTGCAGGCGGCAAGAAAGTGGTTGAGCAACTGCCGCTCAAGCCGTCCGAAGGAATCACTGCTGAGGAAGAGTCTGTCCCCCCAAAGGAGAACGAGACTCCCGAGGACCTCACCGACATAATAATCGTGCCAGTTGCTATAGCTGAGAACGCCACAATCAATGTTACTAAAGGTGCGGTCGCCAACGCCACCGGCGAGGAGGCCGCAGCGGCTGCCGAAGTTGTTGAGGGCGCTGCCGAAGAGACTGAGGAGACTGCGCCCCCCCTACCGCCTGCCCTTGTCATAACCGACGAGATCGGCCAGGTTTCCGGCGGGTTGGTCGCTGAAGAAAAGAGCGTGAATGCGTCTCCTTCAGGTGCAGCAGTTTCCTCTGAAAGCTCGCTGCCTCTGCAGATCACCATCATAGGCCTACTCATAGTCGTGATAGCAGCGATGCTCGCTGTCCTCCTGTTGAAGAAAGAGCCGAAGGAGAAGCAGCAGGAGAAGAAGAGGGACAAGGGAAAGGAGGAGAAGGCTGGTGACTGGGAGGAAGGCTCGTTCTTCAAGGAGGCCAAGGAGAAGAAGGAGGCCAAACTCAACGGCTCAAAGAACAACGGCCAGAAGAATGAGGAGAAGCCGTTCCTCCTGAAGATTAGGGACGAATCTTAATCAAGGCGATATCGTCCTACCCGCAACGTTTCCGCCGTGCGCGACGACGTTGCGGTCAGGGACGAGGTATAATAGAGGCGATATCGTCCTACCCGCAACGTTTCCGCCGTGCG
>Ga0172363_10004746_pt1 | contig 10977 bp, 10 predicted proteins | sample LakKivs2_kivu2a2_FD_114541 | JGI IMG/M metagenome (GOLD analysis project Ga0172363, IMG submission 114541) | Sediment microbial communities from Lake Kivu, Rwanda - Sediment s2_kivu2a2 | ecosystem: Environmental > Aquatic > Freshwater > Lake > Sediment | place: Rwanda: Western Province, Lake... | reverse complement strand
TGGGGGAGCGTGCAGTTCTCTGTTTCCAATCAAGCGAAGATCAAGCCAAAGGAAAGCGGAGAAATAGTAGCCGGTTTTTCAATACCGGGACAAGAAATTCAAGACGGAACTCTTCTTGCCCAAATAGACACTAGTGATACAGAGCGAGCGGTGCGGGATGCCGAAACAAGCTTAGAAACCGCCAAACTTGAATTAGATAAACTGCTGGAACCGGTAGACGAACTTACTCTGCTTCAAGCTGAAAATTCTTTAACTCAAGCAAAAGAGTCAAAACCAAAAGCGGAAGACGCTCTCAAAAAAGCGTATGAGGATGGATTTAATACGGTTTCCAACGCATTTCTTGATCTTCCCACTGTTATGGCAGGACTTTATGATGTGCTTTTTGGCTACTCATTTTCAAACAACCAGCAAAATATAGATTATTACGCGAATGTAGTTCAAACTTATGACGATAAAGTTTTGCAATACAAAGATGATGCTTCTAAGACTTATCAGACGGCTCGCGCAGCATATGACAAAAATTTTAACGATTACAAATCCGCGAGCAGATTTTCGGATACAAGCGTAATTGAGTCGCTTATTAACGAGTCTTACGAGACTACTAGAGATATTGCCGAGGCAGTCAAAAGCGCTAATAATTTAATTCAGTTTTATCAAGACAAACTTACTGAACGGAATTTGAAACCGCTTTCGTTTTCTAATACCCATCTTTCAACTCTAAAGACTTATACGGGCACAACCAACAGCAATCTTTCAAGTCTTCTTTCTAGCCAACAATCCATCGAAGATTCCAAAGAGGCAATTACAAGCGCCGAACAGTCCATCGAAGAGAAAAGCTTGTCGTTTGATAAAATAGAAGCCGGTCCTGACGATCTTGATATTCGAGCGAAAAAAATCGCCATTCAGCAAAAGGAAGACGCGCTTTCTACGGCGAAACAGGCTCTTAGCGACTGTTATATTCACGCTCCTTTTGGCGGAGTCGTCGCCAAGGTCAGTGTTAAAAAAGGAGATTCGGTGTCATCTGGCACATCACTCCTAACCCTTGTCACCAAACAGAAACTTGCCGAAATTTCTCTTAATGAAATCGATGTCGCTAAAGTCAAAGTTGGTCAAAAAGTTACCCTTACTCTTGATGCAGTTCCCGATCTAAGCATCACTGGCGAAGTCGCAGAAATCGATACCATCGGCACTGTCTCGCAGGGTGTAGTTTCTTACACCGTGAAAATTACTTTTGATACGCAGGATGAACGAGTAAAGCCTGGCATGAGTGTGAGTGCCGCTATCATTACAGAAGCAAAACAAAATGTATTGTTGGTTTCCAATTCGGCAGTAAAGTCAAACGGCAACACGCAATACGTTGAAGTATTGACGGGCAATACACCTCAACCTCAATCCGTTGAAACAGGACTTTCCAATGACACGATGACAGAAATTGTGAGCGGTCTTAAAGAGGGTGACAAAGTAGTTACACAGACAATCACCACGACTACTTCGCAAAGCCAATCTCAGCAAAATACTGGTTTTCGAATCCCTGGTGTTGCTGGAGGAGGCGGGAACTTCGGTCGTTAATTACTTGTGGTGAGTTTATCGAAACATGATTGAATGCAAAAAAATAACAAAAATTTATAAAAGTGGCCCTTCGACAAGCTCAGGGCAAGCAATAGAAACTTGGGCGTTAAAAAATGTTTCTTTTAAAGTTGAGGATGGAGAATTTGTAGCGATTATAGGACCTTCTGGTTCGGGAAAATCAACGTTGATGCACATTTTGGGATGTTTGGATATACCAACCAGTGGAGAGTATTTTTTAGACAATCAAGATGTGTCGAAGTTGTCTGATGATGAACTGGCAGATATTCGAAAAAACAAAATCGGATTTGTTTTTCAATCATTTAACCTCTTGCCGCGCTCCACTGTACTCCGTAATGTTGTTTTACCTCTTGTTTATACAGGTGTTTCGCGAGATGAAAGAGAAAAAAGAGCAAAAATTGTCCTACAAAATACAGGTCTTGAGGAGTCCCATTTTTATCATCTTTCCAATCAACTTTCAGGTGGTGAGATGCAACGAGTTGCTATAGCGAGGGCACTCGTAAACAATCCAACACTCATTTTAGCTGACGAACCCACAGGCAATCTCGATAGCAAAACTGGTGAAGTTGTTCTTGAAACTTTTCAAAACTTAAACAAACAAGGTCGAACAATTATTTTGATTACCCATGAAAAATACATTGCCGAACATGCAAAACGAGTGATTTCTCTCAAAGACGGGGAAATTATTGAGGATGTTGTCAGTAATCGGTCTGAAGCTAAAACAGCCCAACAAATGGAAGAATAAAATGCTTATTACTGATTTATTTCAAGAAACATACTCGGCATTACTTGCAAATAAAGCCCGCTCGGGACTTACGATTTTGGGCATTGTTATTGGCATTGGTTCAGTGATTGCTATGATTTCCATCGGACAGGGAGCACAAGGATCAATTAAAGCAAGTATTCAATCCATAGGATCTAATTTGGTGCTCGTGATGCCTGGTTTCCAGCGCGGTGTAGGTGTTCAGGTAAGCGCCGGTCGCGGTTCGGCTCAGACTCTTACTCAAGCAGACGCCGACGCTATCCAAAATGAAATCACGCTCGCCAAGGCCGTTGCTCCAGAGATATCAAGAAGATACCAAATAACTGCCAAGGCTAAAAATACCAACACCCAAGTTGTGGGCACAGTCGCGGTCTATCCCGAAGTGCGCAATATCCAAATTGACACAGGCGTATTTATCTCTGACCAGAACGTGTTGAGTTTATCCAAAGTAGCAGTACTTGGCCCCACCACAAGGGACGACCTTTTCGGAACAGGCGCGAATCCTATAGGTCAAACCATCCGTATCAACCGCGTGGACTTTAAAGTCATTGGCGTTACAAAATCAAAAGGTGGTACTGGGTTTGGTAGTCAGGACGATATAATTTTTGTGCCCCTCTCCACTGCTCAGCGGTTTCTTGCCGGCAATACCTATGTAACAACAATAAGTATTGAGGCAGTTGACCAAAACTCTATGACAACACTCCAGCAGCAAATCAATGATTTATTAATGCAAAGGCACAATATATTAAATCCCCAGCTCGCCGATTTTCAAATATTAAATCAGCAGGACATTGTGCAGACCGCTTCTACGGTCACAGATACTATGACCATTCTTCTTGCTTCTATTGCTGGCATTTCGCTTATTGTAGGTGGCATCGGCATTATGAATATGATGCTTACCACTGTCACTGAACGGACGCGAGAGATCGGACTTCGCAAAGCCATTGGCGCCAAGAAAAAAGACATCAGCATGCAGTTTTTAGCAGAATCAGTGATGCTCACATTTCTTGGGGGTTTTACGGGGATTGTTCTCGGTTGGATTATTTCCAAAGCCGTCACGCAATTTGCGGGTATTGCCACGCAGGTTTCTTTCTTGGCAGTGATATTGGCTTTCGGTGTATCAGCCGCAATCGGAATTATATTCGGCTATTATCCAGCTCAAAGAGCGGCCGGGCTTAATCCTATTGAGGCCTTACGATATGAGTAATAAATCCTACACCTTTTCAGTGATGAATGTAGTGATTGCCAAGTAGTAATTACTTAACTTTATATTATTAAGGAAAGGTGCAGGATAAATAAAAATAATCATTTAGTCGGTTGATTATTACAAGTAATAAAGCAACAAAATACTGTGAACCCCGTTAGAAGTCCTTGGCAGAAAAATTTTAATAAAATTTTTCTGCGTTAGACAAACGGGGTTACCAACAAGATATAATGGAGCTGTCTGAAATTAACTATTTTGGTTATATAAAGACAGACTTCTAACGGGGTGAAAAAAATATTACCAATTATTATTGCATTAGTTGTAGTTGGTGGCGGAGCGTTCTACGGCGGGATGAAGTATGCTCAAAGCAAGGGTTCTAACTCAGCTCGACAGACTCGATTCCAGCAGTTCGGAGTCGGCGGTGGTGCAGGAGGACAGAGAGGGACGCAAGCAGGCGGGGGGTTTGCCACTGGGGAGATTCTTTCTAAAGACGATAAAAGTGTTACGATAAAACTCCCTAATGGCGGATCACAAATCGTTTTCTATTCGGATACCACAGAGGTTAGTAAATTTGTGAATGGCACTCCAAGCGATCTCGAAATCGGCAAAACGGTTACTATAAACGGTAAGGCAAACCAAGATGGCAGTATTACCGCCCAATCGATTCAATTAAGGCCAGTTATTGCACCTACCAAATAAGTTCTAACCTCATCTTCGACATGAAGTCGTTGCCTGAGAGTTTTTCTCGGGCTTAATTTTTTATTTCTGCTTAAATATTGACATACCTATTGTATCGATTATAATAATCATATAAATCATATAAGTATGAATTCCTAAGGAATTTACTATGAAAAAAAACAAAAATTTTTATGGAAGTGTAACTATAGGAGAAAGAGGACAGGTAGTTATTCCGGCTGACGCTCGTAAATCTTTAAACTTAGAGAAAGGCGAGAAGTTATTAGTTTTTGGCATCGGGGGAGATTCAATCGTAATAACTAAATTGTCCGTTTTCAAAAAATTATCCGAAAAGATATCAAGAAAGCAAAAAGAAATTAAAAAGATATTAAAAAACATTTAATTAGCGAAATTGAGCATAATTAAAAGAATTTTTATGTTGGCTATTGAGGTTAAGAATTTAACTAAAGAATTTAATGGGTTAAAAGCAGTTGATAATATTTCTTTTTCCGTTGAAGAGGGAGAAGTTTTTGGTTTATTGGGACCTAATGGAGCAGGAAAGACTACGACTATCAAAATGCTGGCAACTTTATTGAATCCGACTAAAGGAGAAGCTAAAGTTTGGGGTTTTGATGTTTTAAAGCAGAGGAATGAAGTCAGAAATTCTATTGGCATTGTTTTCCAGGAACCTGCATTAGATAATCGTTTAACCGCAAGAGAAAATTTAGATTTCCATGCTCGGCTTTATGGTTTGGATAAAAAAACTCGTGAAATAAGGCAGAAAGAAGTTCTTACCTTAGTTAACCTTGAAGATAAAGCCGATGTCTTGGTAGAAAATTATTCTGGAGGGATGCAAAGAAGACTCGAGATTGCCAGGGGTTTGATGCATTATCCAAAAGTTTTATTTTTAGATGAGCCAACCTTAGGTCTCGATCCCCAGACTAGGCGTAATATCTGGGATTATATACGAGAATTAAATAGGCGAGAGAAGACAACTATGATTTTAACTACCCATTATATGGAAGAGGCAGATTATCTTTGTCAACGGATAGCTATTATTGATTTTGGTAAAATTGTTGCTTTAGATGCCCCTCAAAATTTAAAAAATATTTTAGGTGGGGATATTATTTCTGTTGAAGCAACGCCCCTAGATCGAGCGATTGTCACTTTCAAAAAATTACCCTGGGTTAAAAAGGCAAGTATTCACGAAGACTTCATCGATCTCAGCGTTGAACAGGGTGAAAAGAAAATTCCCCTTTTAGTGAAAATAGACCAAAGAGAAGAGAGAATTGAAATAAGAACAATTAACCTTAGAAAACCAACCTTAGAAGATGTCTTTTTGCATTTTACCGGTAAAACTATTAGAGAAACCGAAACCAGCCAGGCAGAAAAAAATAAAATGAGAATGAAAAGAAGAGTTAGAATGAGATAAAGTATGAAACCAAATAATTTCCAAACAATTTATGTAATGTGGTTGAGAGAAATGAAGAGGTTTTTAAGAGCCAAAAGCCGAGTGATTGGTACTCTGGCAATGCCTTTTTTCTTTCTTTTGACTATGGGTTTTGGTTTGAGGACTGGTTTTAATTTACCAGGTATGCCCAAAAGTGCCAACTATCTTGATTTTTTGGTTCCAGGGATTATTGGAATGACAATGCTCTTTACCTCTATTTTTACTGGCATTTCTGTTTTATGGGATAAAGAATTTGGATTTTTGAAAGAAATCATGGTGGCACCGGTTAGAAGAACGGATATTGTTTTGGGCAGGATTGCTGGCGGCGTAACAACTGCCTTGATTCAAGGAATTTTGATTTTAATTATCTCTCTTTTTATGGGCTTTACAATTGTAAATCCTTTTGGAATAATTTTAGCTTTTCTTTTTATGTTTCTAATCGGTGTCGGTTTCATTGGTTTTGGTATAGCCATTGCCTCAGTAATGGAAGACATTCAAGGCTTTTCTTTAATTACGCAATTAATTATTTTCCCAACCTTTCTCTTGTCAGGTGCTCTTTTTCCAGTTACAAATTTTCCTGGTTGGCTAAAACCGATTGCCTATATTAATCCTTTAACTTATGGAGTAGATGGCCTGCGGGCCAGTTTAATCGGTTTTTCTCAATTTCCTCTGTTTCTAAGTTTAAGTATTCTTTTAATTTTTGGATTCTTAATGATTATATTAGGTTCTTATCTATTCAGCAAAACAGAAGTTTAAAAGATTTAAATGGTCAAATTCAAGGAGTAGATTGCCAAGACTCTTCTTATTGTATTAAGATGTAATTAGGATGAAGGTTAAAGAGAGTCAAAATTTAACATACACTAAGATTCCTTTTGGGTATTTAGCGAGTCTGGAAACAGCCGAGCCAGACAAATGTATTTTGGAGAGTTTCTCCCGACAGGATGATAAATTAGAACTCAAGTTTAAAAATGGTGCCCATGCTTTTATTGACGCTAGAAATCCTCAAGGAGGTCTGGAGATAGACCGACTTGAAGAAAGAGTAAAAGATTTTATCGGCAAATCCTACGAGGAAATTTTAAACATTAATCTTTAAATCAATTTAGTGTGGGGGCTTGCCCCTTGACTACCTTTTTTGCTTAAATTAAGCTAAAATAAGCTGTGGAAAACAAAAGGTCGATTTGAAAAATTAAACTCATATTTTTATTATGGCAACAACTGGATATTGCGTAAAATGCAAAAAGAAGCAAGAGATGTCAGGAGAAAAAGAAGTAAGTATGAAAGGAAAAGGCGGAGTAAAGAGAAGGGCAATGACCGGAACTTGTCCTAAGTGCGGAACAAAAATGTTCCGAATTTTAGGAAAGGCCTAACTCCTAATATCGGTATTTCGAAATATCGATTCTTTTTCAAAGCCGAGGTTTCTCGGCTTTGAGTTTTAGATGGAAAGCAAAACGAAAAAATTTATTTTTGTTAATTTAGGCATTTTGCTTTGTTTCAATATCTTTACCTGGATAGTAGTTTATGATTTAAGTCAACCTAAGTTTTTAGAAGTTAATTTTTTTGATGTCGGCCAGGGTGATGCTATTTTTATCCAGACTCCTCAGAGACACCAGATTTTAATCGATGGGGGACCGAGCTCAATCATTTTAGAAAAGCTTGGGAAAGAGCTACCATTCTGGGATAAAACATTAGATCTGATTATTCTTACTCATCCGGAAAATGATCATATGATGGGGCTTCTCGAAGTTTTGAAAAGATATAAAGTTGAAAATATTCTCTGGACCGGAGTTGTAAAAGATACATCGGAATTTAAAGAATGGGAGAGATTAATTGAAAAAGAAAAAGCTAATGTCTTTATTGCTGGCGTCTCAAAGAAAATAACTTCAGCCAGTACGATTTTAGAAATTCTCTATCCCCTTGAGAGTTTAGAAGAAAAAAAAGTAAATGATTCAAACAATACTTCAGTTGTGAGTAAATTAGTTTTTGGAAAAAACTCTTTTTTGTTTACTGGTGATAGCTCTAAATCAGTAGAAGCACAACTTTTGGAGAAAGGAATTGATATTGATTCAGATGTTTTAAAAATTGCCCATCATGGAAGCAAGACTTCTAGCGGAGATGATTTTATTGCTAAAGTTTCCCCGGAAATTGCTGCAATTTCTGTTGGCAAAGATAATAAATATGGCCATCCCAGCCCTGAAACCTTGGAGACTTTAGGGAAGTATGGTATAACTGTTTTGAGAACAGATAAAGATGGCGATATCAAAATTATTTCTAATGGAATAAACTATGCAGTTTCCAATTTTTAAAACTAAAATAGAGGGGGTGAACCAGAAATTTAATCTAACTGATCCTCAAGAGCGTGAGGCTTATTTTAGATTAAAAACGGGGAAGGAGATTGAGAAACTAAGAGATTATTTAAAAAATAATACTTTTATTGCCTATTTATTAGGAAAGAAAAATTCTGGTAAGGGAACTTACTCCAAAATGTTTGCCGAGGTAGTTAGCCCTGGAAGAGTAGACCATTTTTCCATTGGCGACATGATTAGAGGAGTTGACGAGGAGTTAAAAGATGAAGGGAGAAAAAAAGCCCTCTTTAATGTTTTAGAAAAAAATTATCGGGGTTGGCTTCCATTAAAAGAAATAATTTTAGCTTTAGAAAAAAGAAATACTAAAACACTTTTACCAACCGAATTAATTTTAGCCCTGGTCAAAAGAGAAATTTTAAAAAGAAAAAAGAAAGCCCTTTTTATTGATGGCTTTCCCCGAGATTTAGACCAAATTTCCTATTCCTTGTTTTTTCGAGATTTAATTGGTTATCGAGACGACCCTGACATTTTTATTTTAATTGATGTGCCTGAAGCAGTAATTGATGAAAGAATTAAATATAGAGTGGTTTGTCCTCTTTGCCAAACCTCAAGGAATTTAAAATTACTGCCTACTTCCAAAGTCGGCTATGATGAAAAGAGAAAAGAATTTTATTTAATTTGTGATAATCCTGAATGCAAAGAAGTTAAGATGATTCAAAAAGAGGGCGATGAATTAGGGATAGAGCCGATAAAAGAACGCTTGAAAACGGATGAAAAATTAATGGAGCAGGCTTTTTCTCTCTACGGTATTCCCAAAATTCTTTTAAGAAATTCAATTCCCAAAAATTTTGCTAAAGATTATGTTAATGATTATGAAATTACTCCCGAATACATTTATGAATGGTCAGAAAAAGAGAAAATTGTGAAAATAAAAGAAAAACCCTGGATTACCTCAGATGATGAAGGAAACCCATCTATTAGTTTGTTACCTCCACCAGTAGTAGTTTCTCTATTAAAACAAATGGTTGAGGTATTAAATCTTTAATCAGGAGTTGACAATTATTTTGTTCAAAAGATATAATGAAAGTGGCTCTGCTTCTTCTAGTTAGATTCTGGGACAAACGCTTTTTCTGGGAGTCTGATATGATCCGCCGCTTCGGCTGCGGACTTGGACACCCACTTGGATTATTTTCCAGAAGAATTTTCTAGAAGAAAAGCAGGGCCTCCAAAAAGCCGCATCAATGCGGTTTTTTGATATTTGTCAACTATTTTTTAAAAATAAAAAGCTTCGGTGGTGTGCTTCCACCGAAGCATATTTTTGAAACTCTAAAGCTCAACCATAGCTACCGTTCAGCATCACTCCATACACCATCTCGCTCAAGCTGGTCCAGTTCTTAATCCCTATATCGTAGTGCTAGCAGGGAGATGAGTAATCTTGAAGTATCCGCTGCTGTTAGTGGTAGCATTTACTGGTGACCAATACATCTCAAGCTTAGTGGCATTATCGAAGAACCTCACCTCTAATGTCTCTATCCACTTGGCATTAGGAGCAGGGCCCCTTCCCGTGAAGCTAACGTGCCCTATTAAGGTGCTATTGCCCATAGCATCAGGAAACCTAGTCTCATCGCTAAAACCATCTCCATCATGGTCTATTTGCATAGCGGAGAACGGGGCTTGGGCAGAACTTACCGTTACCGTGGTATTTTCATTAACTTCTATGTGGCTATAGTTGGCGGCAACTTCATCACTCTGGCATTTAGCAATGGTGAAGTTGCATTCTCCCAAACCAGTTGCTTCAAGTTTGAAAGTCAAGTTCTCTGAGGTATAAATCCACAATAGTTCTGCCTCGCTCTGGTTACCTGGAGAATAGAAATAGGTTCCTGGTATCTCTGTTTCTATCCACCCAGTTTCATTTAAGCCGGTGTGATTACCACCGGCATCATAAGCATGTAATGTCGCTGGGCCGGTGCTAGATCCTATAACAAAAGGATGACCTGGATCGGCAGACCATTCTATGGGGTTATTCCAGACATTTATGTCATTTATTTCCACGTTTGCTGGGCTAGGAGGACCAGATTGACCAAGACCTCCTGTTTTCCCTGGTACGTAAAAACCCCATATACCCGGCCATTTTACCCAAGATGGTTCACTGCTTATATCAGTGAGCGTATAACCCTTTTTATTACCGGTTGGTATATCACCCTCATTCACATAACCAGTGGGGAACGAAGCCAGTCCTGTGCTTAAAGTCTCGTCAGTACAAGGTCCCACAGAATGGTCGCCATCGGTCGGGTAGCTGGCATGACTACCCCGGGCAACAAAGACCTTGAGATGATGTGTTCCGTTAATAAGACTGACATTATTCCAAGGCACAGTCTCTCCGCCCCAGTGTTGACCAAAGGTTACATTTATTGGCGTCTTCGTGGCCTTATCGAGAACGATTTGTACCCTTTCCATATCCCCTTCGTGGCAATTATGCCAATCGTTATAGGGATAGAAGAACCAGTACTGGAGAACGATGTACTGGTGTCCTCCATAGGTTTTATCGGCTTGTCTTCCGTAGACAGTGAGCGGGTAACCCATAAACCTGACTGGGTCGGGTTTCACCGCAGGACGGGGGTCTTCAAAAGGAGCAGCTGTTGCATTCCACATATCCAGGTAATACACGCCAGCACTAGTAGGGTCAGGTAACTCCGATTCAACTATAGGTCCATTCCGAATAAAGTCTCTGGATTTAATAGGACCAATAAGATCCCTCAACAACATTAAGTCCGAATTATCGAGCATGCTGTTTATTGGGTCGTTGTAATAACCTTCACTAGAGTGAAAGAACAGGACCGGAGCATACTCTCCTAGTAGCGAAGGTGGCGGAGGAGGTGTCTCGTAAGTAACTACCAGTTTAGGGCAGTAGGCTGTCCCACGCTCACGAGTATAGAAACCGAAAGCATTGGTTTTGCTTGATTTCTCACTTTGGTACCCACCAGGTATATCAAAT
>Ga0172363_10004743_pt1 | contig 10982 bp, 7 predicted proteins | sample LakKivs2_kivu2a2_FD_114541 | JGI IMG/M metagenome (GOLD analysis project Ga0172363, IMG submission 114541) | Sediment microbial communities from Lake Kivu, Rwanda - Sediment s2_kivu2a2 | ecosystem: Environmental > Aquatic > Freshwater > Lake > Sediment | place: Rwanda: Western Province, Lake... | reverse complement strand
TTGGCAGTCACCCATCGGGTTCCTCGGTCAGTTCGACATGAAACGGCAGAATACCCCTGGTTTTCCAGGGTCTGGCGCAAATCATGTGCCGAAGATCGAGAGGTCATCTGGGAAATGCGGGTTGAGGATTCTCAAAAGTCACTTGTCCAAACACAACAAGATGTCCAACGGGCATCGGCCGAAATCAGCGGACTAGCAAAGAAGTTTGATGCGGCGCTCGCAGAGAAGCGTACTAATGAGATCGTGCTCACGATGTCCCTCGCCGAGTTGCCGACTGAGAGGCGACAACTCAACGCTTGGACGGAGTTCAGTTATCGATTTGAACAGATCCCAACCCTGCCGGAAGGGAACCTTTCACTGACCGCCTGGGACGTACAACAGGTGAGTGTATCTCCGCCATTGTCGTTCACCACGTCAGCGACAATTGATTCAGAGCGCGTTATCACACTAAAGATAGCAACACCCGATGCACAGCGTTTCGAGGAGCTTGTAAAGACGGGCGCGATCACAGCCCATTTGATGATTGCTTCCGACAAGCTCTAGCAGAGGCATGTTGCTTTATCGCCTCTTCGAGACCTCGCGTCTGTCGGAGCATCCAAGCGATGATCCCCAGTGCGGTCGCAATAAGACCGACCACGGCTAGGCAGAAAAGTATCGTGTACATCACGATCATTTAGTCCTTCAGGGTTGAGCGTACCCTCGCAGAATTGCCGGTACCACACCATCCCAGTTGAATTGGATTCAACTGCGCACGCGTAGGCAAGAAGCAAATAATGTACCTGACCCGAGAAAATCTTCGGCCGGCCTTCCTACGTGGGACCTACCTTTGCGAGGCGAGCGTCCCGGTGTATGCCAATAGCTTGCTTTGCTGCCAGCGTTCCGTACTCCTCCCGGGCCGAGCTTCGACCATACCGCCTGTAACGATTATGCCGATTCCGTGAACTTTGCCGGCAGTTTGCGCCGATGCACTTGATGGAGCGGAAAGTGCTTGCTGAATGTCCAGTTTGAGGCGGGGGGAATCAAAGCATGGGCGGGTTGAAGCTGGTTGGCAGAGCGGTACTTACCGCGGCCCTGCTGTGTCTGATCGCGGTGAACTGGGCGGGGGCCAAGGACACGCGAGCAAGCTGGCTCGATGCCCAGGAGGTACTCGAATCGCCGGGGCCGGCACTTGCTTGCGATGACGCTTGCGACGGTGGTTGTGATGGCGCTTGCAGCGGTGCTTGTGCCACTGGCTCTTGCACCGCATTCCCAGCCGCGGCCGGAATGAACCTCGCCGTCTTCGTGCCCAACCTGAAGCCAGGCTTCGAATTCACCGGCGGCTTCCTGCTCTTGAAACCCGGCGCAGACAACCTGGGCTTCGCCACGATCACCACGTTCCTCCCCGTCCAGAATCCGCAGTGGGCCGTCCAGACGCTGAACCCGGACTATCAGCCTGGCTTCACCGTCGGTGCGCGATATATTCGCCCCTGCTCCGGCAAAGACATTCGCACGAACTGGGAGCACCTGCGCACGAGCGATTCGACGTTCGTGCCGGTCGACGATCTCAACACGCAGTGGATCTCGCCGTTCAGCCAGACCGGGCCCTCCACGTCAGAGACGGCCAACGAGGTCGGCATCTTCCACCTCAAGAGTGCCGAAGGCAGCGTGGCCTTCGACTATGACATGGTCAATCTCGACATGGGTCAGACCGTGAACCTCGGCCAGAGCACGCAGCTCCGCTTGTTCGCCGGCCTGAGCTGGGTGCGGCTGCAGCAGCAACTCATTTCGACGTTCTATAACAACCCGGACGTCGACCCCGTGCCGCCGGTCATCGCCCCGGCCAATCCGACGCTGGAGTATATCCAGCTCAGCAACACGTCGACCTATACTGGCGCCGGCCCGCGGCTGGGGCTTTCGACCGAACACACCCTGCGGCGTGTATTTACGTTCATCGGCGAGCTCAGCGGGGCGGTGCTGGCGGGCTGGCAGCAGCCGGCCGAGTACTCGTTCGCAGGAGTATACGAAGACGCGGCGGACATCGAGCAGATCAGCGCCGAGCGCGTCACGCAGGTCGTCTGGACCAGCGACGCGAAGCTGGGACTCGGCTACACGCGCCTGTTGGGACGCAGCTCGATCCTGAATCTCCAATCCGGCTTCCAGGCCGCGATCTTCATCAACCCCTTCTCGACGTACGAGACGAGCACGAACGTACTGCCGCTGGACATCGGGTCGCTCTCAACCAACAGCATGCGGCATACGCCCAGCAACTTCACGCTCAACGGCTGGTATGCTTCATGCAGCGTGCAGTGGTGAGCGAGTGACTTTCTTCCGCCATTGGAATGCCAGCAGGGCCAGAGCGCCGAAAGCTGCCAGCGCGTACGTCGACGGCTCTGGCACCGCAACGAATGCCCGGAACCCAAAGTCCTGCGGAAGGTGATGAGGTGCATACTCGCCGAAAGGCAGATTCCATACATCACCAATCCCGCCGGTGTACTCAGGGTAGCCAAACGAGTTTTCCCAAGAGTACGACGCATTGTCGTCGCTTAGTCCGGACGTGTCCGACGTCAAAACGATTGCCAGAATCTGACCGGGCAACACGGCGAAACTTTGCGCTCCGAGATCCACTCCCACCAGGGTTGCCGGAAAGAGCTGCATTCCGACGCTCGCCGCGGGAACTGAAAAACTGGCCAGCAACGGGCCGAGCGGATCAATCTCGCGCAGCTCGACTTGGAGCGGAAGTGTCGTATTCTGGTTCCGCGCTACGGGCAATTCGATCCGATCGAGAAGCCCGCTGTTTTCGACGGTGAATGTCTGGGCGGCAGATTGGCCACTATGAATGGCGTAGGCACCGTCCGGTGAACCAGGCGTCCAGTACGCATCCAGCGTGCCGGCTTGCGACGAAGAAACGAACGACCCGCATCCTAAGGCCGAGATCACGATCCAAACCAATACGCGCGCAGACTGCCAGATCATTGAACGCTCCGAAGGAAGGACCAGACGCGCTCAGGAAGAATGTTCCCGGACGCGAATCATGGGCTGAAACTGAGGAGGGAGCTTTGGCGAGCTGTTCCGTGAAGGGCGCGGAGCGAGCGATACCCTGGGACTATAGTCTCCCCCTATTCGAGCGTCAAACAAAAACGGGCGACTGCCGTGTATTCCGTGCCCAAACCCGGTCTATTCTGGCGGCAACGCTGCTTCGGCACTCGCGGCTGCTTCGGCGACCTTGGCCGCTTCGCGGGCTTTGTCTTTCGACTTGGTGTCGGCGTTCAGCTTCTTGTTCAGCGCGGCGATTTCCTTTCGCAGCGTGTCCCAAGCCGGTGTGGGGCTCAGCACGGTCGCGCCGGTGGCCTGAATCTTCTGGCGAAGGACGACCAACTTCTCGGCAATCTCCTGGATCTCTTCCGCGGTCAAGTCAGCAGCCATTTGGTTTTCCTTTGGGCACAAACGGTAATGATCATCCGTCAGTCTCGGTGGCACAGGCTCCGGGTCCCGCGGTTGACCGGCTGCCAGTCGTAGGCCGGCAGGCGCTGCGGCGGGCAGCTCTGGCGCGCGGTGGGATGACGGGGCATGGACTGTGCGAAGCTTCTCAGAAATCGCAGTTCCGAGCAATTCAGGATGCGAGGGGCGTCTAAATCGGCCTTATCACTATAGCCGGTTGGCGGGCCGCCGCCTGGCAAATCGCGCGCGAGAATCGTGCTTCGACGCTAGCGACGGCAAGTCCGGAATCCCTGCCACAGAAATCCCTTCGACAGATTCCGCACACCGAGAGCGTGCTTGCGTCTATTCCCGCTTCGCCGGTCGCCGCGCCACTTCCGGCTGGTTCTGTCCGGCCAGGAATGCAAACAGGTCGGCGATCTCGTCGAGCGTCAGCTCGTTCAGGAGGCCGTCGGGCATCGAAGAGGTCTTGTTCTTCACCTGCTGTTCGATGTCTTCCTGGGCGACGGTCACCTTCTCGCCGTTGGCCTGCAGGATCACGACCGAGCCATCGCTGCCTGGAGCAACCAGGCCCGAGTAGGTCTGGCCGTCGGTGGTGACGACAGTCTGGCTGCCGTACTGATCCGAGATGACTTGCGAGGGATACAGGATCGACTCGAGAATTTCCTTCCGCTGGAAGCGACGATGGACGTTCGTCAGATCCGGTCCGATCGTATCTCCCTTGGTGCCGTGCCGATGGCACTTAATGCACTGGGCTTTCTCGAAGATCGCCGCCCCGCGGGCCGCCACGCCTTGCTTCGCTTGCGGACCGGTGAGGAAGCTCAACAGCTCGGGATACGTCCAGTTGTTCTTTTCGTTCTCCTTTGGCAGCGTCGCCGGGGGGGAGTCGGGATACGTCGTGGCGAACCACTCCTGCCACGATGCGAGCGCCGGTTCCCATTGGTCGTCCGGCGAACCAAGCTGCTGGCCGGTCCATTTCTCCAGGAGTGCGACCGCGCGGCGGCCGCCGTTCTCGCGCAGCATCAGGCCGCGAATGATCGCCTGTCGATACGCTTCCGCGTCCGCTTCGTCCGGCGCTTGATCGACCTGCGCGAGCCGCATCAGGACTTCCTGCGCGGCCGAGCCCTCGACGATCGACAGCGATTTCACCAGCAGCGGCCAGTTGTCGCCGCCTGGCTTTTGGGCGAGGCACATTGCAATCGTCACGCGGCGATCGGGCTCGGCTTCGTACAGTTCGCGGAGGTAGGCCATCGATTCGTCATCGCCGCTCGCGCCAAGCACCGCGCAAATGCCGATCCGCAGCCGCTTGGCCGCCTCGGTGTCGAGCTTCTTCACCTGGCTGTCGAGCCGCTCGATCTCGCGCAGCGTCTCGGGGCTGAGATTCTTTGGCAGTTTCGCCAGCACGCTGAGCGCGCTGGACGGCCACTTTACGCCGTCGGCCAGTACCAGCCGGCGTTCGTCTTCGTTGAACGTGGCAAAGAAATCGCGCGAGACGTTCTCAATGTAGCCGGCAAAGCTGTGCCCGCCTTCGATGGCCCGGGCCGCTTCGAACGCTTCGAGCATCTTCAGCTTCAGCGAGAGCGTCCAGCCTTCGGTCAGGAACCGCGAATGCGTGAGAATCTGCATCTTCTCGACGTTCGACAGATCGCTGTCCAGTTCCTCGACCATCCGCTCGGCCAGCGCCGGATCCTGCAAATAAGTCAGCACCCGAATCAGCTCGCGATTCATCAGCGGATCTTGCGCGGGGTATTCCAGCGAGAGCTTGCTGCACAGCTCGGTCGCGTCGCCCGGGGGCACCTGCCCCTTCATCAGCGCGAGTTGGGTCACGCGCATCAGGCCCATGAAGTCGTCGTCGGTCAGGTAGCCGTCGAGCAGCGATTCGCCACGCGCAAGCACCTGGTCGACCAGCTCGCGATCGGGCGATTTCCACAGGATCGCCATCGAGCCGACGAGGAACACGCGCGGCTCTTTGTGTTCGAGCACCTTGGTTTCCCAGCCGTCAAACGGCGTCTGCTGGAGTAGCCGCGCGGCCGACCAGGCGACGTGCCGATCGGGCGAGGCGAGCATGTGCTCCAGCGATTCGAGTGGCGCCGTGCCGCCGCTGCGAGCCAAGGCCTCGGCCGCCGCCCGTTGCACTGCCAGGTCCTTGTCCTTGAGCAGTTCCACCAGCCGCGCCTGCGTCGTGCGTTCCGGGTGCAGGCCCATCAGCATGGCGGCTTTGAACCGCATGCCGGGCGCCGCATCGCGCGAAGCGGTGACCAAGAGCGCAGGCGTGGGGTATGGTCCGAAGAGTTGCATCAGCTCGAGCGCGCGAGCCCGCTGCCGTGGCTTGGCTTTTTGGTTTTGAACGAACGCGGTGAGTTGCGGGGCCCAATCCTCGCCGAGCTGTCGCTTCACCAGGGCGATTCGCTGCCGCGCCCAGGCACTGTTCAGTTGCGGCTGTTCGATCGCGGCCATCAGGCCCTTGCCGCGGTTGGCGATCTCGGGCGGAACCTTGCCTTCCCACACCACGCGATAGATACCGCCTTCGGTCTGGCGGCCGCCGGTGCAGAAATACAACCAACCATCCGGTCCCACCGCGACGTCCGTTGCGTTCAGCGGTTGACCTTCCAGGAAAACTTCGGCCGTGGCCTTATAGGTCGAGCCGTGCGGCCGCGTGCGAATCGCCAGAATGCGACCGCGCGACCAGTCGGCTACAAACAGCGCGTTGTGATACCGCACCGGATACTGGAAGTGATCGTACACCTCCATGCCGGCCGGCGAGCCGCGCCCCAGCTCCATCGCCGGGGGCAGGCTATCCAGAAAATAGTTCGGCCACTTCGACCAGCCGCTGCGCCAGCCGAACTCGGCTCCTGCGGCGACGTGATTCAGCCGCGTCGGGCGATACCACGGCATGCCCGAATCCCATTCCATGTCGGAATCGCAAGTGAACAGCTCGCCGTCCTGGTTAAACACCAGGTCATAGGGGTTCTGCAAACCGCCGGCAAAGGCTTCAATGGCCGAGCCGCCGGTGTCGGTGCGAATGATCGCTCCGCCGGGCGCTTTGATGCCCACGGCATGTCCGCTGGCGTCTTCGTATTTGGGAGTGATCAGATCGCCATCATAAAAATCGCGATAGGGGCTCGTGGCTTCGAACTTCTGTCCGAGCTGGGTGAAGTTGCCGAGCAGCATATAGATCAATCCGTCCGGACCGAGCGTGAGCGCGTGCGGACCGTGCTCGCCCATCTCGCCGCCGAACTTGACGACGGCCTCGATGTTGTCGGCGCGGCCGTTCTGATCGTCGTCGCTCAAACGGTACAGCGCGGCGCCCTCGGGGCCGTCGCCCACGGCGTAGACCTTGCCGCTGATGGCCAGAATGCCCTGGCAGCCTTTGACTTCTTCGCAATAAGTCGAAACCGTGTCGACCAGTCCGTCGCGATCGGTGTCGCGGATGACAATCAGCGGACCGCCTTCTCGCGCGGCAATGATCTGGCCGAACTCGTCGAACGTCATCGCAATCAGCGAACCGGTTTCCTTCGGATCGATGACCCACTCGACGTGGAACTCGGGCGTGATGCGATAACGGCCGTTGTCGCCGGCCGAAGTGACTTCGTTGCCCCAGGGAAGCGTGGCGTTCAAATCCCCAAAGCTGCGGGCCGCCAGCCAGCGGGCGTCGTCGAACTTCGCCCGCTGCCATTGCGGAAACGACTTGATTGCGCTCTTCCAGGTGTCGTCCGTCGAATGATCGACGTGCGTGCCGCCTTTTTCTTTTACCACGACGCGCGCGACGAGACCGGCCGAATCGCCTTCGGAGTTGACGCATTTGACGGCGATCGTGTTCGTCCCGGCCACGAGATACTTGGCAAGATCGTATGAGTCGAGCACCTTCCAGTTCTTGCCGGTGCCGACCTGCCGGCCGTTGACGAACAGCTCGTAGTTGTCGTCGCAGGCAAGTTGAATCGTGCCGCTCTCGGGCTGGCCGAGTTCGAATGTCTTGCGGAAATAGCATTCGCCTTGTGGCGCAAGCTCTTTCTCGAATGCCGGCGACCAGATCCACTGGGCTTCTTTGGCAGCGGCCTGCGCGGGCGCGAATGCGAGCGCGGCAACGACAGCGAAGATGCCGAGTGCAATATTTCGAAAGTAATGCCGACCGGCCGAGAGTTGAACTGGCGTCCTGCCTTGAACTCGCATAGCGCGTCGAAACCTCACTGGTTTGCTGCGGGAGTATCTGCCCGTGTGAGCCGCCCGAATGGTCGCTGCGCATCTTGCGCAACAGTGCCATCAAGGGGCCTTAGAGTACAAAGCAGAGGAAAACGGGGCAACAGAGGTTCGCCCCGCAAACGCGGCGCAGTGCTAGCAGTCCCGCCCTCAGCCTCGGGCTATGCCGGGGGCATTCTTTAGCGTGCTGCCTAGTGTGCCCGCTGCCCGGCCGGCTGAGGTTTGCCACCTTGCTCATAGCGGCCAAAGATCATCCGGCCGGCGCTGGTTTGCAGTACGCTGGTGACAGCAATCTTGACGGTCTGATTGACGTGATCACGTCCCTGCTCGATGACTACCATCGTGCCGTCGTCCAGGTAGCCGACGCCCTGCCCCGGTTCTTCGCCCGCTTTTACAATCCGAACTTCCAGGCCTTCGCCCGGCAGCACCACGGGCTTCAGCGCGTTGGCGATGTCATTCAGATTGATCACGCCCACGCCATGCAGACGGGCGACTTTGTTCAGGTTGTAGTCGTTGGTGACCACTTTCCCCTGCAAGTACTTTGCTAGCAGGACTAGCTTGATGTCGACCGGCTGCCCGGCGAATTCGGGCAGCTCGCGGTCGTAGATCTTGAAGTCGACGTCGTGGTTGTTGCTCAACCGGTTCAGGATGTCGAGCCCCCGACGGCCGCGGCTGCGGCGCAGTTTGTCGGAACTGTCGGCGATGCCTTGCAGTTCCGCGATCACGAACCGCGGCATGATGAGCTGGTTGTCGAGAACCTGCGTTTCCACCACGTCGGCAATCCGGCCATCGATCACGACGCTGGTGTCCAGCACATACGGCTTCAGGCCTTTGACTTCCTTCACGAACTCCACATAGGGAATGATGAACCGAAAATCATCCTTGGTTTGCAATAGCAGGCTGATGCACGAGTAGCACAGTACCGTGCCCAACAGCAGCTCGATGTATGGCACGAGTGGGCTCTTGATCGGCAGCATCGGCGTCAGTGCAAGCCTGAGCACGTAGGTCAGAAAAAGGCCAACGATCAGGCCCAGGTAAACGGCCGAGATCGTGTCGATCTGTTTGCGGCGCACCAAGGCGTCGACCGCGATCACACCCGCCGCCAGCAGCAGCACCGCCGCCAGCGCCGCGGCCGGCGTGTAGGGATTCTCAGAATACAACTCGCCCGACCGGATAAGCTGCACGCCCACCCCGGCCGTCACGAGCACGAAGATCACGCGCAGGATAATGAGGCCCATAAATGCTGCTTGCGCTGGGGGAGAGGTGCTGGGAGCGAAGGCATGCTCGCCCGGCCTGATTCGGCAGAACGGCACATCTCTATTCTAGGTTTCGGGTATATCGCTTACCAGCAGCGGCTTTTCCCGCCAGCCGAAGGTTGTTGCTACTGGCCGCGGAATAATCGTTCGAATTCCCGCCGGGCATAGCGGTCGGTCATTCCGGCCAGGTAGTCGGCGACCGTTCGTGCCAGCCCGGTTCGCTCGGCCCGCTCTTGAAACCTGCGCGGCAAGAGCCGCGGGTTATCGCGATAACCGGCAAACATCGCCTCCAACATGCTTTGCGCCTGGCGCCGATGGGTCAGCACGTCCGCGTGGCGATAGACTCTTTCGCGCAGAAATCGTTCCAGGTCGGCTTTTTGTTCGGCCAACTCCGAGCTGACCGCGACCACGATCTCGGTCCCGCGCACCGCTACCGGGGAGTCGATATCCCCTTCTGCCAGTCGTCGGCTGGCTCTTTCCAGCAGATCGGAAACCTGCCAATCGATCAGCTCGTGGAGCACCGCCCGCCGCAGTTCGTTGCCCGCCAGATCGGCCGCCCGCTGGCGCACGCGCCGCTCAGCTGCCGCCCACAAGGGTCGTTCGAGTAGTTCTTCCAGCGACAGCAGTTCGAGCTCCAGGGCGTCGTCCGCGTCGTGTGTGTCGTAAGTAATACTGTCGGCCGCTTCCACGACCTGCACCTCCAGCAGCGGAGACGGCGGTCCCTGCGCGTGCTTGATCCGGGTGGACTGCCCTTCGAGCACTTCGCGGCTGAGATTCAGCCCAGGGAACTCGTAATACCTGCGCTCCAGCTCGCGCACGATGCGCAAGGCCTGGGCATTGTGCGAGAAGCCCCCCTGCCCCAGCAGCAGTTCGTCGAGTGTGTCCTCGCCGGCGTGGCCGAAGGGCGGATGACCCAAATCGTGCACCAGGGCCAGGGCTTCGATCAGATCCTCGTTAAGCGCCAGCGCGCGGCCGATCGTGCGCGAGACCGAGGCCACTTCCATCGTGTGCGTGAGCCGCGTGCGATGATAGTCTCCTTGCACGCCGGTGAAGACTTGCGTCTTATCGCTCAACCGGCGAAACGCCGCGCTGTGTACGATCCGGTCGCGATCGCGCTGAAACGGACCCCGATACGGATGTTCCGGCTCGGGATACTCTCGCCCCCCCGACTCGGCGCTGTGCATCGCATAATTGGCCAGGAGCGCCCGCTCGCGCAGCGTCACCGATCGCAAGGGTCCCGATTCGGCGGCTGGCATCTCAGTGGATTTCGAGCGCGGGGCAGCCATCGGCGTTAGGCGTCCTCGCCCGGAAAGTCTTCCTCGGCGGGCAGCTCTTCCGGCTGGAGCATCTCCCACATCGCGTCGAGCGCCTGCGGAATCACGCGAATGCCGGCCATGGTGGGCATGAAGTTCGTATCGCCGTTCCACCGCGGCACGATGTGCCAGTGCAAATGGCCCGGCAACCCTGCGCCGGCGACGCGTCCCAGGTTCAGCCCCACGTTGAACCCCTGCGCGGCCATCATCCGTTCGTACTTCTCGACGTGAATCACGATCTGCTGCTGAAGGTCGAGCAGTTCGTGACTGGTGAGCTCGTCGAGCCGACCCTTGTGCACGCGCGGCGCGACGAGCAGGTGACCGTTGTTATAAGGAAAGCGGTTCAGGATCATGATCGAGAGCTCGGTCCGCCCCACGACCAGATTTTTGCGATCGTTGCTGTCGGCCACATAGCGGCAGATGAAGCACTCGGGATCGGCGCCCGGCAAGAGCGGCAACTTGGCGGCGTCGAGGGCCTGCTGCCTGGCGTCTTCGGCGGCGGATTCGCCCGTGACATAGGCCAATCGCCAGGGCGCCCAGAGCTGTTCGTGCTGAACCACGGAAAGACCACCAGATAATCGAGACCATTTGCGTTCGGCAACGCCTGAAGTCTAGGCCTGACTTGCGCATCGAACAAGAGCGGGCAAGCAATCCGCTTGGGGCATGTGCTGAATGTGGGTTAGCCCGGATTTCTCACCATGCGACTGTTGAGAAGGGAGTTTGATGGTTGTTGCCGTTGTGGGGCGGCCACTTGGGCTGCTGTGATCACGTGAGGCAATCGCGCGATCGATGCATGGGGAGT
>Ga0172363_10004742_pt1 | contig 10983 bp, 4 predicted proteins | sample LakKivs2_kivu2a2_FD_114541 | JGI IMG/M metagenome (GOLD analysis project Ga0172363, IMG submission 114541) | Sediment microbial communities from Lake Kivu, Rwanda - Sediment s2_kivu2a2 | ecosystem: Environmental > Aquatic > Freshwater > Lake > Sediment | place: Rwanda: Western Province, Lake... | reverse complement strand
TTGTTCGTCGAAAGTACGTACATGGTGAAGGTGCCGTCGCCGTTGTCCTTGAAATCCACATCGCCGGTGCCGTTGGCGTTGGCATTTAAGCGCTGGGAGGGAGTTATGGCATAAGTCTCGGCCAAGGCTGGATTGCCAATCGGAACTTTCACGATTCGGGCGTTTTCGTTACCGGCGCCATACTGATGGGTGATGAAATACTCACACCCATTGAATGTCCCAAAATAACGAATAGCAGAAGAACCCGTGGCGACCACTGAACCGGGAATGGTACCGACTAAAGTTCCGTCGGCATTGAACTTCATCGCACTGCGTCCGCCGGCATTCCAGTAAAAACCACCGTCTGACAGAGGACCTACCGACGAACTGCCGGCTACGTCAACGGTTCCCATATCCAAATTGACGATGACCGGCGTGAAGGTCGCTCCGTTGTCGGCTGTCGTGAATTTGAGAACCTTTTTCTGACCTGCTGTGGAGGAAGCCGCCCAGATGATCAGCGAGTTGTCTGCCGCCGATCCGGTTACGGTCATCTTGTCGCCCAGCCGGATACCTTTGTTGATGTAATTGATGACCAGCGTGGGAGCCAGTGTGTCGGCCGTCCACTTGTACACCTTGAACAAGGTATCAGTCCCACTGCCAAGGCACAGGTTTGCGACATACAGAATACCATCGGCTGACACACCGGCATCGTTGAGGGTATAGGTACCTCCTGCCATGCCGGTTGTGTTCAGATGCGTGATGGTATCCCCGGTAGCGACGTCTATTTTATAGACGAAGTTACCGCCATTGCGGGTCACTACGTAGAGATAATCCTGCCCTTCGACCTTGCCATAGGCCAGTCCGCGCGTCAGACTCCCGTTGTCGAACCAGCCGGGCATGGTGGTGTTGATGGCCGTTTTTTCCCACAAAACGGTCATCTGCCCGAAGGCGGTCGTCCCCAGTAGTAAAACCAGCACTACTGAAAACAATTTCTTCATAAGCACTCCTTTCGTTTGAGTTGTTGTTCTCTTAAAATCCTATACTGATGGCCGTCGTTTGGACATTGCCAAACAGGCCGAATTCCTGATATGCAAAATCAATGACTATATCGGCGTAGGGAATGGGTACGTTTAGCCCCATGCCCAGTGTCAACCCCTGTTCTCTTTCAGTTCGAAAGAGCGTCTGGTATCCGCCGCGGATACTCAGGATACGCATCACCTGCGCCTCAGCGCCGACGTTCATCGTCTGGCTGTTATCAGTGGGACGCACGACATCGGCGGCTACCATAACTTTCAGGCTTTTAGTGATAAATAATGGCATGGCGGCACCGACACTGAAAGTCAGTGGAATCGGCCAGTTATCGGTTTTGAGCTTGGCGACAATGGTCTCATTATTACCTTCAGCATCGGGATCGAGATCAATCCGGTTCAATAGATCGCGACCTTCCATGATTAATTCGCCACCGAAGTTACGCATCGTTGCGCCAATCGTCAAGCCATTGAATTGCGTAACAAAAAGCAGACCGAGATCCAGGGCGAACTGGCTGGCGGATTCGTGCCAGATTTTTTCCTGGATGTATTTGACCGTCCCGCCAATCGAAAAGCGATCGGTCAAGTTGCGCGCATAAGTCAATGAAAACGCCATGTCGCTGGCTTCCCAGAATTCGCCCGTGCCTTCCGGTTGCGCAACGGTAGTGACCTTCTCCCGCGCACCGTAATCAAGACTATTAAAGCATAATCCGATGGCATCGGCGTTAGTGACTTTAATTTGAGCCCCCAACCATTGATGCTTACTGTCCACCAACCAGCTCGTCTGGGAAGCATAGACCCGACTTTTTACCGAGCGAGACAAAGCGCCGGGATTCCAGTACAGTGCAGTCGGATCGTCGGAAATCGCCGTGAAGGCGCCACCCATGGCAATGGCCTTACTGCCAACCGGTATCTGTAAAAACTGGGCCGCGGCGGTCCCTACTTTATCCTGCGCGTCAATTTGCTCAATCGCCAACAAGGTCACGAGTATAGTTAGGAAAATTATTCTGTTCTTCATATGACCACCATCACTTGATAACCGCGAGTTTGCCGGACTTTTTACCTACATCGGACTCGACGATATAAAAGTAAATCCCAAAGGCTACATCGAGGTTCTCTTTGGTTTTCAGATTCCAGGCGAGAGTCCCATCGTGGATACTGCCGGCATGGTTCAAGGTAATTACATGCGCTCCCGCCGAAGTAAAAATATGTACCTTGGCGTCATTGGGTAACTTGCGAAATTCGATGCGCCGTTCACCGCGTCCGCTGGTAATGGACGGCGGCAGGGGCGCTTCCATATTGTTGGCCACTACGTAGGGATTTGGCACAACCTGGATCGCATCCAATTCGGCTCGGGCTTTGCTACCGACGGCAACGGGGAATTCAGGTGTGAATTCCAGAACATCGTCGCGTCGTAACGGAATCGTGGTTTCAACATGCAATTTATCACCTTTCGCAAAACGTGGTGAGACGGTTGCCAGGCTCGAAAAACGCATGATCCAGCTGTATTGGTAGGTGCTGTCAGGCTTGATAAGAAACATCTCGATTAAGCCGTTTTTGGCCAGTTCGTATATTCCCGTGTTTTTATTCTTGGCGACCATGCTGTAAGTGAAAGGAATCTCCACCGAATCCACTAAATCAATAATCTTGAAATTGGTTTTTTTCAATTCCTCGATGCCTAACATGATGTATAAATCCAGGGTGGCGTCGCTCAAGGTAGGTCTAAGAAATTTGAGCAGTTTGCGGGGATACTGGTAAAGTACTTCGTTTGTATCTCCGACAATAATCTCATAGCGTGAAGGATAGGCGACCCCCGTCAGTATCGTACCATCCGTCAATGACGACATATCAGTCTGGAAGGAAAAGTCTAAGGTGGCTGATTGGGTTGACCAGTAGCTGAGCGAATCAATCTTGGCAATCGACCAGGGGTTGGCGAATTTCAGGCGCACACCGTCAAAGATGTCCGAGTCGAGTGTCTCGTCCGCGTAGGGACTACGTAAAATATTGGCACTGCGGTAAACCGGAAAATACTGGTAGGACACCTTGTAACTGCCCTTGATCAGGGCGCTGGTGGGTTTAAGCCGCAGTTTGCCGTGCAGAGTGTCAATCTCAAATTCGCTGAGTGTCAAATAAGTAGCCGGATCAGCCATAGTCGAGATGAGTATACTGGGATAATGCAGATGTTTGAAGCTAAGATAGGTGAAACTCGTATCCAGCGTGACCGTCTCACTTATGCCTGTCAAATCCAAAACCGAGTAGGTTGTCGTCAGAGGAGCATATTCTTCCTGATCTTTCCACTCAAAATTCGGTTCGCCAACATCGGGAACGCCGTTATTTTTAGTGCCATTCGGATCAACCAATCCCCCCGTATCGTGGATCAGCGGATCCCAATCATCATCGTTGTCAATTCCATCTGTCCGGCAGTCGGTAAAAGTTACCCGGTAAGTATGTCCGGTTATTTTGGTTTCATCAATGATTTCATAATCAACATAACCATTGGCATTGCCACTCAGGTGCTCCAGCCGGCGATCATTGTTACGATTATCATAACCGGCGACCTTGACCCCGGGTCGAATTACCACCGTATTGATGTCGGTGATGATACTGCCATCGGGCTGAATCGACACGAACTTGGTATTTTCAGAAGGAAAAATATCTTCCTCCACATCGCCGTGGTCATAAGCGACCACCGCGTAAAAATAGCGGCGTCCGTTTTCGACATCTTCATCCACGTAGGTATGCACCAGGCCATTGTCACTGCCCAAATTGTAGGTAAAACCGGAGGCTTCCTGGAAGAGATCGGCACTGGGATAGAAGACACCTTTCACCCCATTGACCTTATCAAACTGGGCTACGCACTGGTAACCGGTGACGACGCCGTTGACATCCGTCACGACTCGGACGTCGTTGAAATCCGGGTCGGTGGCTTTATAGATTTTATAGCCTTCGAAATCGCGTTCCTTTGTCACCGGATCAACAGTCGCCTCAGCTACGCGATCCCAATAAAGAGTAATCTTGCCATCGCCGGCGATCGCCTTGACGGTTGGTTTGTCCGGCGGTTGTGGGAAGCGATAATCACTGTCGTAGATTTTCTGAACGGTCTCCCGATTTTTCAGCAAATCGTCAATGTTATGTCCATATACCAGAGCAAGTGAAAAGCGCTCGGTCTTGCCTGCCGGCAAAGGAAAATATCCTGATCCGTAAATGAAATCGCCGTCCTCACCGGCAATCGGCTTGTTGTTTTGAATACTGTTGGGAACATCAAAATAACCCGGTTTTAACCAGTCCCAGAGCCTTTCGTCGTCTGCCATGGGATACAGATTGGCGGGCGTAAAATAGTTGAAACTGGTCAGCCCGATCTGGTCGGATTCATCGACATCGGTGCGGTCGAAATTGGGCTCACCGGCCGTCGGACGACCGTCACCTTCACCGAGATCGTAGGTATTTGGTTTACCATCGGCGCCGACATCATCGAACTCGACATTCCAATCGCCATCGTTATCAATTCCATCGTCGCGCCGTTCATCAATCAGCGGATCTCCCAGCCCCTGCCCTGTCCGGTAGTCAATGTACGCCACAGGATTAAGGGTGTCAAAAAGGACGACACCATTCTGATCTACCCGGCGTTGCCGATAATGTAACAGATAATTTTCATCAATCAGCCCATCCAGGTCGTTGTCAATTCCATCATAAACGTTAGGATTAGCTGAGCCATCAGCCAACATATTGCCTTCAATCAATTTGGTCTTTCCGGCAATCACGGTGATGCTTGCGCCGCGGGTATGAATGACCGTCGTGTCACTGGTCAGAGTCACCAGTGATCGGTTGAAATTATTATCAATGACGACGACCTGATCGCCTTTTTGGTACATTATCGAGTCGAAATCTTCGGCGGCAAACAGCGGGGCCGTGAAAATCAGCTTGGAATTGGGTGGCTGTTTTTCGAGTTTATTGTCGCCGTCGTTGTCAATACCGTCATAGGGATTGCCGGGGCTTTCGAGAAAGGCGTATCCGACTAAACCGACCGGTCCTTGCCACTTAGGATTGCGCCGGTTATTATTGGGATAGTCACCGGTATAGGTCAGATCGCGCTGGACGTCAAAGAAGGAATAGTCGTCGTCATATTCCTGGGGCGAATCATCGGTGCCAGTGACACCGTTGTAAGTCCCGGCTAACATCCCAAAAACCACCTTGTCGTAATTGGTGGTACTTCTATTGGTGATTTCATAGAGCCAGAAAATGACATCCGACGCCAGAAATTGCTGCCATTGCATGCCGCGTACTTTGACTTCCAGCCCTAATCCGTTGCGCATAATGTTCGTACTGTCCGGTTTGAACTTGACGCCCCGTTTCAGCGGATTGGCCCTGATTACGACATTATTGGAAAGTGAATCGTTGAATTCCTCATCGTTATTATCATTCATGACAAAATAACTTTCCTGATCGGCATTGGTGACACCTTTACCGAAAATCCCGTTCCACTGCCCCGGCCAACCGGCATCTTCCGGATCGTTCATTTTGTCCGGCCACGATGGCGGCCAGGAAGCCGGATCGGTGCTCATGGCCACCTTTTCCGAATTTTCATTGAAATAGCCGGAAACGGGTTCAAAGGTCCACTGTTTGCCACTGCGGGATTCCTCGCGTGCGGTCGCGGGTCGGTCTACCGGACAGACAACCACACTGTGGAATTTGATCGTGGTATCCAGCGAACGATCATGATACAGCACTTCGGCACCGACTAACGGACTGACATCGCCAATATAGCCGTTGGTATCGTAAAGCCAGGCGCCACGGGGTCCTTTTTGAGCAGGCTGGCCAATTACTCCCCAGTTCCCGAATACCGACCGGACTAAATTGGCGTTATGAATTCCGGTTCGGCGATATTCTTTTCCACTAACCGTACCCTGGGCGAGAACAGGCGAATCGATCATAATGATTAGCATAATCAGCACATAAATATTTCGGAAATTGCTTTTCAGGATGCTCATAGACTTACCCTCACTCCGACTTCAACCCGGCGTGGTTCTGCAAAATGGGTTGCATTTGTAAAATATTCGTGCACCGAATTTACGGGAGTTGGAACGTTTAGGGCCTTGACTCGCGCTTCGTCGGTTGTAAAACCGGCGCGACCGGTATCATTGAAGACGTTTACTTCGTTCAACGTATCAAACAGATTCTGAATCCTCAGGAAGAATTCCCAGCTCGCGCCAGCCATTTTCATTCGATAATAGCTCTTTACATCTACCGTGAAGTTCGGCGGTTTGTTGTCAGCATTCGTCAACAGCGAAGTGATATCTTCACTACGGCGCGGTGTAAACGGCAAACCGCTGCCATATCGACCGATAAAGTTGATGCCATAGTGTTTACTGTTGTAACCGACGGTGGCATTGACCGTGTGTCTTTGATCCCATTCCAGAGGATTGAGCTGGATTTCGGGCAAAGAACCGCCGCTCAGGGCGTTGCGATAGGCTTCCGGATCCGATGCTGTGCCTTTGGCGATTTGCAGAGTATAATCCAGATTGGTGTACAGACCATTGGGATTTTGCTGATTCAGGGCAATCGTTATGCCCTTAACGACCCCAAAATCGCTGTTCACCAGGCGGGAATAGGTAGCCGATCCGCCGAACACCTCAATCTCTTCCGCGCGGGTACCCGTCAAATCACGAATATCCTTCAGGTACGCAGTAATATCAAGCGAAAAGTTATCGGACAACTGTTGTTGTACCCCGATCTCACCCACGATAGTCTGTTCAGGTTTCAAATCCGCGTTGCCAATTACACCCTGATTACCCGTCCCACTCCCCAATTCGAAATCCGGATTTTGGTACAGGTATGTAAAATTGGGAATCTGAAAAAAGTATCCATACGAGAAATGAAACACGCCCCGATCACTGATTGGAAATGAGATGCCGATGCGCGGACTGACCTGGTATTTTGCTTTGGCGGGTTTGTACCAGTAACCGCGCCGTTCGGCGATCGTCACCGGAGTCTCCCCGATATCCTGAATGCCATTGTTATTAAGATCATGATACCGGTTCCCCGGTTTAATGGGGTCATAAATTTCGGGATCACTCGGATCTGCGAGAATGACTCCGTCCGGTTCAAAATAATCGATCCGGAAGCCGATATTGACAATCAGTTCGGTGAATTCCATCTTATCCTGGAGGTAAAAAGCCAGCTCGTGGGGCTGATGCCGATAATAACTGGAATAAATTGTACTATCCGGCAGTATCGTCGGGTGAATATAAGGGCTGAAGGTCGTCGGAATATCCATCCCGGAGGCGACATCCACGTAATTTTCACCCAAAGCAGGACGTACCGTAAACTTGCGTAAGGACAGGTCGTGCTGACGAACTTCGAATCCGGCTTTCAACTGATGTTTCGGATTGACCTGGGAAGTCATATCCCATTTCACCAACCGGGTCTGCGAATTGCGGTACTCGTGGTCATTTTGGGTGCCTCCGACATGAAACTGATAGGGAAACTGCACCAAATAATAGGGATGGACATAAGTCGTGGAATCGTCGTAGGCGTTCTTTGGCGAAAGGCGACCGGTATACTTACGGTAATAATATGAACCGGCTAAAGTATAAAAAGTTTTCGGACTCAACTGCTGCTGAAACTTGACCAAATGAGTCACGCCGGTCAGGTTTTTCTTCAGCAAACCCTTGGGATTATATTTGAACTCACGATCATAATCCTGATAGTCCTTGTCATCGTAAAACAGACTATAATAAATGCTACTGCGATTGGACAGACGCAGAATAATCTGACTCTGCAGATAAATTTTATCGTTCCAGTTTAAATTGACCCACTTATTATTGCCCAGCATCGCCGTCGAATCCCACAAGATCAAATTGTTGGAGGTATCTACCATGCCCACGGCCACTGGTTCGAAGCGTTGCTGTCCCTGGTACCAGCCCCCGAAGTAAATCTTGCGCACATCACAATAATAGAAGAGGCGGTCTTTCAGCAAGGGGCCGAATAAACTGAGTTCATAATTACGGATATTCAATGGATTGAATTCGTTGATATTGTCAAAAATGTGATCATGGGTACTGAGGAAATCGCCAAAATAAACTTCGCCTGAACCGCCGAATTTGTTACTACCCTGTTTAGTGGTGATGTTTACGATACCCGACATAACTTTACCATATTCGGCGTTGAAAGCACCTGAAATTACCTGGAGCTCCTGGATCATATTTTTATTGATGTCGATGACCGTTCCCCGGTCGTAACTATCCGTCACCGGGACCCCGTCAATCAGGTAGGCGACCTCCCCCTTCCGCCCACCGCGCAGGGTGCCGTTTACGTATCCGGCCTGCATTTCCAGGGCTTCCGAGACCTCGGTTATCGGCAAAGATTCCAGCTCTTCGGCCTGCATGTGAGAGGCGGTAGCAGTCATGTCCTTGACGATCATCTTGCGTTCCGCGGTGACCACCACTTCCTCGCCTTCTAATACCTGCGTGCGCATCTCGAAGTTGATCGTCGTGGTCAGGTCAACTGAGACGATCACTTTTTCGACGATCCGCGTCTGGTATCCGATCATCTGCGCTTTTATCCTATATTCTCCAGGTGGAATATTCAAGATAATGTAGCGTCCGTCGTAATCAGACGCGGCGCCCGAGTAAGTGCCTTCTAAGATTATGTTACAACCCATGAGCGGTTGTCCGGTATTCCCATCCATGACCAGCCCGGTCAGTTTACCGGTAGTCCCGGCATTCCCAATTTGCCCTAAACCAAACCCGACGATCAGGATTAAACCACACTGCCAACCTTTCATTGCTAACCTCTCGTGATTGCTCATTTTTCCTTTAAATAAACCCGCGCACAGCGGGGCGTCAGGCGCTGACCTTCTTCATCATTAACGCTCAAGACCAATCGCCATTTATGAGGTTCCGATGTCAGATACTCACTGGCACTGACATTCCAGTATTTATCAGACAGATTCAGGACTACCTGAATGATCTCATCCCGCGTTAAGCGCTCGAATACAAATATCCTTTTTTTATCATCCGTCAGAACTGTCCGATATTTCCCACGCCGCAAAGCCGGATGAGATTGGCGCAAATTTATCAGAGATTTGTAAAAATTTTTTAGTTCCAGGTCCGCGGAAACAGGAACGGAATATTTGCGATACCCAAAAGGAGTTACCTGCTCCGGTTCATAGGTAAATTCTTCCCAGAGCATTGGTTTCCGGCAATCGGGATCATCAGCACCCCACATTCCAACTTCATCGCCGTAAAATATATGAGGAGTACCTACATACGTGTATTGAAACACTAGAATTTGTTTCTGAATCCGGATCTGGTTTCTGTTCGGCCGGTCAATGTTGAATTCCGGATTATATTGCAAATTGCAGGCATGGTCAAGCCACCGATTGGGATTAGCAACCATTGAGGCTAGGCGCTCGGTATCATGCGAATTCATCAGATTCCAGGAAATGAACTGCGCATGCGGCGGATATTGTTGTCTTATTTCTCCCAATGCGCTATTTAATTGCGAAGGAGAAAGGCCTGGTACATCAACAACGGCCTTTAAAACCGCATCGGCAAACCGGTAGTTCATTACTCCGTCAAAAATATCTCCGCGCAACCACTCGCTTGCATTGAACATTTTATTCTTGGGAAAATCTTCCCACCAGATTTCGCCGATCAGAAGCGCCTCCGGATTAATGTCCCTGACCCAGCCCCGGAATTCACGCCAGAAACTTTTGGTCACCTTTTCTGCGACATCCAAACGCCAACCATCGACGCCGTCGGAAGCATCGCCATCATCATTTGGATCACCCCAGCGCCTGACAATCGCCGCAATATGCGCTTTAAAGTCAGGCGGTGGGCCGTCTTTATTTTCCCTGATTTCCGGCAGATCGGGAATATCGTTCCAACCCTGATAAACAAATTCATTCTTGGCGGTGCCGGGATCATCGAAAGAATGAATAATAAACCAACCGGTATAATTGCTCGCCCGATCGTACTTTAAGACGTCCTGAAATGCCCAGAACGGAATGCCGACATGATTAAATACGCCATCAATGACGACCTTTATCTGCCGGCGATGAGCTTCCTCGATCAACCTGAGGAATAATTTATCCGCTTCCGTCCAGCGCCAGGTTTCCGGGTCAGCGGGATTCTCCTGGCTCCAGATCGCTTCATCACCGCGCGGATCCGGACCAAAATTATTATCAATATGGTGGTAGAACGTCACACCATATTTATGCGCCGAAGCCGATTCAAAAAGCGGATTGAAATATAGCGCATTGACCCCGAGATCCTGTAGGTAGTCCAGTTTGTCAATGATTCCCTGCAAGTCGCCGCCATAGCGCCGCAACTGGGCATTGTAATAAAAACCGCGGTTGTTAGTCTGTTCCCATGGTTGCAGTTTGTACCACTCGGCAGTCCAGGGCATTATTTTCCAGGCGGTTTGCGGCTCGTACGGCCAGGTACCCTGCAGAGAAGCAAGTGTGGGATCATTGGTAGAATCCCCATTGTAAAACCTTTCGGGGAAAATCTGATACCAGACGGCGTCGTAAGCCCAGGCAGGGACTTCGTTAACCTGGCGATTTCGGTGAGCATAGGATTCGGCACTGCATCCTAGAATCACCGCAATGCCTATCGCAATCCACTTGCTCCTCAAAAGCCGGTTCCTCGTCTATTAATTTGTGTAGTTCATTTCTGAGTTACTAAGGTTTAATATATAATAAGAAAAATTCGTAGTCAATACGTTTTTAAACGCGATCAATTTTTCATTCCAAATCAGCTTGGCGATCTGGCCTATTAACTATTTCAATTGACGGATTTCAGGATACTGGCGTCCAGAAAACGGTACAAATTGTTGTTTTTATGGATCACTTCATTGTGTCCCAATTGGGAATTAATGAATATCAAGCGGTTATTTTTCAATCCATCAACATTCAGCTGTTCTTCTGAGACCTTTAAAAATCCGATCTTTTTTTCGTTTAAAGTGGCCATAAGCC
>Ga0172363_10004736_pt1 | contig 10989 bp, 14 predicted proteins | sample LakKivs2_kivu2a2_FD_114541 | JGI IMG/M metagenome (GOLD analysis project Ga0172363, IMG submission 114541) | Sediment microbial communities from Lake Kivu, Rwanda - Sediment s2_kivu2a2 | ecosystem: Environmental > Aquatic > Freshwater > Lake > Sediment | place: Rwanda: Western Province, Lake... | reverse complement strand
TGGTGTTTCTATTAACCTTAGAGTATATTCAGTTAAGTATGAATCCTTGAATAAATTAGTTGCTTTTATCATATCGTCATAAGACATTTTTTGTAATTGTTGGATTTTTTTCCCAGGAGTAACTATTAAAATTTTATCTTTTACTTTGACTTTTTCTAATTTATTTTCGATTTGAAAATCTGAAAAAGGTAAAAGTATCAATTCTCCTTCATAATCTACATCAGGAGATATTACTGGAAGTACAGGTGTATCTTTAGGAATTATAACCTTGAATAAACAGCAAACACTTCCTGCGAATTTAAAAGCGACATCTTTTACTATACTTACGCTAGTAAAAGATCTTGAGTAATAAATATTGTCATCTTGTATATAATTAGCATCAATAAAATTAGCCATCCCTCTATATGTAATTATTTCAGTTTTTGTTTTAGGTGCATTATATATTATTTCTGTTAAAAGTTTAATATTTTTAACAATATAATCATAATATGGTATATTCATATTAAAAACCTGACTTTTTAAAAGGATTTCAGTAATTGAAGAATACCCATTTCCTTTATAATATGAAATAGCTTCAAGTTGTTCTGGTGTTAGAGTTTTATAATATTCTATATTTTCCTTTACCAATCGTTTATATTCTTCAAATGATTTATTTGAAAACAGTTTTAACATTTATTACATGTAATAAAATAAATGATTCCTTCGTTAAAAGTATCCAACTGTTTTAAAAATAGTCAATCAGTATGGAACGTTAGTCATATTAAAAATGTAAATATTAGTGGTACCCCGCAAAATAATCAAGTATTAATATATAACAATAATTCATTTAATTATGATGATATAACTAATTTATCAGAATTACAAGCATTAGAAACACCGCCAAACGCAAATACCTTGAAAGTAAATGATACGCTGTTATTAGAAGATAATAATGGCAATAATTTGAGTATAGGAATAGAGAATGGAGAATCTGTAATAAGTAATAAGTAATAGTGGAATAGAAATAACAACAAGTAATAGGATATACCAAGAATTAAATGAAGATTCTGGATGGGAAAATGTAAATGGATATTATGCATTAGCAAAAGATAGTTATCCAGCAGTGAGCGAAGCATATGCCAATACTGCAACTAATACATGGAATTTAATAATTCCATCAACAGGTAACGCATGGAGAGATATATGTTGGTCTCCAGAACTAGGAATATTTTGTGTTGTTAGTTTTTCAGGAGGAGTAAATAAAGTAATGATTAGTAATGACGGTATTAATTGGAATTTTTATGATTCAGCTGCAAATAATAATTGGTTTTCTGTATGTTGGGCTAATAACTGTCCAAATGATACAACAGGAACTGGTTTATTTTGCGCAGTAAGTATAAGTGGTTCTGGAAATAGAATAATGACAAGTCCAAATGGTATAAATTGGACCATAAGAAATTCTCCATTAGACAATGCATGGTATAGTATATGTTGGTCTTCAGAGTTAAAGTTATTTTGTGCTATATCTACAAATTTAACTAATCAAATAATGATTTCTCCAGATGGTATAAATTGGACATTACAAAATGCACAAATAAGTAATAGTTTATTTGATGTTACATGGTCTCCTGAATTAGGAATATTTTGCGCGGTTGGTACAAATACAATTATAACTTCAACTGATGGTATAAATTGGATTACAAGACAACCCCCAGCTAACTATGTATGGGGTAGTATATGTTGGTCTCCAGAACTAGGAATATTTTGTGCAACTTCTACTTCAGGTGTAATAGATAGTGTTATGATAAGCAAAGATGGTATTAATTGGATAACTGGAACATCATCATCAAATAACGTATGGTTTAATGTATGTTGGTCTTCAGAATTAGGGATATTTTGTGCAATTTCTACTTCTGGTGTGGGAAATAGAATACAAATATCCAGGGATGGTATAAACTGGGTTTCAAAAACATCACCATCAGATAGTTTATGGAGAAATATATGTTGGTCTCCAGAATTAGGGATATTTTGTGCAGTTACAAATAGTACTGGAGGTAGGGTTATGTATTCATCACTAAAAGGTCGTACTCCAACATCTTATAACGTATTTAATAGTAAATTCAACTTTATAGATCAACTTGGCAATTGGACTATTCAACAAGTACTTAAATCAGGGACATATACTTCTGGACAAACAACTCCATCTGTTGCTGGTATTAATTTAATGTATATTTCTAATTCATCTCCTACAACCATAACCAATTTTACAAATGGTGTTTTAAATCAAGAGTTAACTCTAATATTTAATGACTCAAACACAACTATACAAACTGGTACAAACATACGATTGAATGGTGGTGTGAATTTTGTTTCTACACAATATGATAGCTTAACTTTATTGTGTATAAATGAAATAACACCACAATGGATAGAATTATCTCGTTCTATAAATTAAATTTACTTTTAATAAATGATTCCTTTATTAAAAGTATCTAACGGATTTAAAAATAATCAACCAGTGTATAATGCTAGTCATATTAAAAATATAAATATCAATGGTACACCACAAAATAATGAAACATTAATATATAATAATAATAATTCATTTAGTTATAACAGTATAACAAATTTACCAGAATTACAAGCATTAGAAACACCACCAAACGCAAATACCTTAAAGTAAATGATACGCTGTTATTAGAAGATAATAATGAGAATAGTTTGAGTTTAGGATTAGAAAATGGATTATTAACTATAAGTAGTAATGTAGTAGATATAACAACAACAAATAGGGTATATCAAGAGTTAAATGAAGAGCTTGGATGGGGAGATGTAAATGGATATTATGCATTAACAAAAGATAGTTATCCAGGTGTAAGTGATGCATATGCAAATAAAGCAGTTAGTGTATGGACTCCTAGATTTGTAATTAATAATTGGTGGTCAATATGTTGGTCTTCAGAACTACAAATATTTGTAGCTGTTGGTAATTCAATAATGATAAGTCAAAATGGAATTAACTGGACATTTTTTAGTTCTCCAGGAGGAAATACATGGAGGTCTGTTGTTTGGAGTTCAAAATTAGGGTTATTTGTTGCTGTATCAAGTAGTGGTGTTGGAAACAGAGTAGCTACAAGTGATGATGGAATTATTTGGACTTTAAGAAATTCTCCTGCTGATAACAGTTGGCGGTCTGTTTGTTGGTCTCATGAATTAGGATTATTTGTAGCAGTTAGTGCTTCAGGAGAATCAAGAGCAATGTATAGTGATGATGGTATTAATTGGGAACTTTCTCAATCACCAAGACAAAATACTTGGAATTCTGTTTGTTGGTCTCCTGAATTAGGAATATTTATAGCAGTATCAAGTACTGGTAATAATGATAGAATCATGATAAGCAAAAATGGGGTTGATTGGAATATTATTATATCACCAATTGATAATGAATGGCGTTCTGTTTGTTGGTCTTCTGAATTAGGTTTATTTGTAACAGTATCAAGTACTGGTAATAATGATAGAATTATGATAAGTAAAAATGGTATAGAATGGCAGCCAATAAATTTCGTAACAAATGGGGTTTGGAATTCTGTTTGTTGGTCAAACATATTTAATACTTTTGTTAGCATTGGAAATAGTGTAATTATGACAATTTATAATGGAGTTGATTGGGTTATAAAAAATTTACCATCAAGTAACTATGTTTCAATATGTTATAGTAATGAATTAAATTTATTTGTAGGTGTAGCACAAACAGGTGTACAAAGTTCTAGGGGTATAACATCTTCCTTACAAACAATACCTACTTCTTACAATACATTCTCTTCATCTTTTAATACCATTGATCAACTTGGAAATTGGACTATTCAACAAGCGCTTAAATCTGGGATATATACATCTGGACAAATAACACCATCTGTTGCTGGTACCAATTTAATGTATATTTCCAATTCATCTCCAACAACCATAATTAATTTTACAAATGGTGTTTTAAATCAAGAATTAACGTTAATATTTAATGATTCAAATACAACTATACAAACTAATATAAACATACGATTGAATGGTGGTGTTAATTTTGTTTCTACACAATATGATAGCTTAACTTTATTGTGTGTAAATGAAATAATACCACAATGGGTAGAATTATCTCGTTCTATAAATTAAATTTAAATATTTAGAAATATTTAAATCAATACTTATGTCTACAAATTATACAACTAATAGGTTTTTTTGATTTTAAATATTTTGACACACATGTCAAATGACCTATGTATTTATTGCATTTTACGCACTCGATTACCGTAATTTTTTCTTTTTCAATGCTTTCATAACATATTGGACAAACGATTTTATTTTCTTCATTTTTCAATCCTTTTGGGTCTTCTTTATAGTCATATTCATCAATAACATTAAATCCCGCTGACAATATAAAATTTTTGGATTTTTCAAGATTATCTAACATCATTTTTATTTTTTCGTAATTGGATACCATTACAGGGTTATAATGTGGTATAACGGATAGATTATCATTAAGTTCTCGTGTAGATTCAATTTCGTGTGTATATATTAGTGATGGAATTACAACGTTAAAGAGAATCATACTAAGCTTACTTCTGGTAGTTTTTTCTATTAAAATTTTTTTGTATTGATTATACAATGAACAAATCGTAACGTGATCGCCAATAGAATAATACAAAACAATCAAATCTAAAATACTATTTACTACAATTAATTTTTTTCCTTTATATGCTTTAATACATTCAAGTGTATGATATTTTGAATTTTCCTTGTCATAAGTTCTTAAAAATCCATGATATTGAATAATTATATTACTAAGACGATTTTGTGAATTTTCACAAAAATCGTGTCTATTCATATTCACAAGATAATACTTTTCTATTTCTGATTTATAAATTTCGCAATATTTATTAGAACTTAATTTTAATAATAAAAATACCAATTTTTCAATTTTGATATATTTAAAAAATAGTTTAATTTTATCAACATAATCAACATCATCATCAACATCAATATCATCATCAATATCATCATCCAAATATATGTTTTCAATACACCTTATTACATTTTCAACTGGAATAAATAATTGTCTATCTGTAACTAATGCATGCATAATATTGTAATATTCTATTAAATTTTGATTTATTTCTGAGGATTTAAGTAATTCCAAGTATTTAGGAATTTTATTAATTTCAAGAGCATTTATGTTTTTATGTATTACAAGTAAAATAGCAGGTAAATCTTTAGGATTTGGTTCTGAAATACATAAGGAATAACTTTGATTTATTCTTTCTCTTAATTGTATGTATAAGCTTTTATATTTTGAATCTTTTACAATACAATCAAATTCTAATTGATAGTCTTCAAATTGGTTTTTGCCTTCATTTTCTGTTTTAAGAGTTATATCTCTGCTAGAGTGAATTGAATTTTGAATTACTTTTTCAAGTGTAATTTTAGATTCAATAGAAAGTATAATTTTATTTGTATAATCAATATCAATTATAGATATATTTTTTGTAAGATGGTAATATGTTATTTCTGAGTGTTTTTTAGCTAAAGATAAAAGGGAATAAATACCGCTAAAATGATGCAATCGTATTTTATAAGTAAGATAAAGAAACAGCAAAATTAAATCATCATCATCTTCATATTTTAACGAATAAAAATCAATATTTCGTAAAAGAATAAAACTGTCATTAATATTGTCATGTTTAATATATTCAATAACTTTATCACAAATATCTGACATTTTATATAATTTAAATGTAAAATACATTTAAATCATTTTTATAAGACAATTTTATTATTTTAAACACCCAAATAATTAAATATCATTTACTTTTTATTTTCTGACGTTTCTAACGGATTTTTTTACACTTTTTTTACTTTTTTTACTTTTCTTACTTTTCTTATTTTTCTTACTTTTCTTAACACTTTTACGTCCTTTGCTTTTAGCACTACGCATTCTTAATACACCTCGTATTTTATTTAATATTTTTGTTATTAATTTATCCTTACTATCACTTGGTGAATAGTCTATATTCAAATACGAACATGCTCTTAAAAGTGTCATGTCATCGTATTCTTGCATTAATTCTCTCAAACTTTCTCTGCTTTCTCTGCTTTCTAATACAAGTTCTTTGAAATCTTCAAATTCTTCGTCACTTTCGTCTTCGAAATTATTGTCTTCACTTCCTTGTTGGAAATACCCACTTGGTCCTCCTCCATTTTTTCCTTCAAATTCATCAAATTCATCGAATTCATCGAATTGACGACCTTGTCCAAGTCTACTTACGGTTCGTTGTAAGTTTCTAGTTTCATATTCTTTTTTCTTTTTGATAATTATACCAAATAATTTATTAATTTTTTCATCCATTTGTTCTGTAGTATTTTGTTTATTATATTTTTGAGTATGTGGTATTCCCAAATCATCACATATTTGTATTAAAGTATTTAACGCAAGTTTACTGGATGTTTTTTCCTGATTACCCCCTTGTCTTACTTCCATATTAGATATATCAGTTAAAATATTACCAATACGTGAAACAACTTGTTCTACTGATAACTGATTAAAATTATTTATCAAATAAACAACAGGGTCATTTGCCAAAGATCTTCCCATTCTAATAAGTTTTACCATTTTTTTATTTATATAAATAAATAAAATGACACAAATAATACAAAAATGTGATGATTTACAAACAAGAAAAAATTGTAGATATTATGATGTGAACGTAATACTAAAAAAAGACGGAACATATGATTTTGTAGTAGGAAAAGAAGTTGGTGCTGGAGGATTTGGCACAACTTATAATGCAATTGATAAAACAAATCCATCAAAAAAATATGTCTTAAAAGTTATAGATACAAGTAATATGAGCCAATCTTTCAGAAAGAGATTTTTAACCGAGTTCAAAAATGAAATAGATATACAGAATTTAGCATCTATAAGTGGATATGCAGGTGAAATTGCGTTAGCTTATAATATGGACAATGAATATGGATTTATAATGAAAAAATACAAGACGACATTAAATACATTTTTAAAAAATATTTATGAACCATTTGAATTAAAAAAGAACGTTTTAAAACAAGTTAAAAATGCCATTATTGCGATATCTGAACTTGGAATTGTACATGGTGATTTGCATTTAGAAAATATAATGCTTGATTTTAACAATAAAGTTAAAATTATTGATTTTGGGGAATCAATAATTGAAAAGCCCCAAAAAGCACTAAAACGTAACATGGAAGACTTTGATATTTCACTAGAGATGAACTTAATAATTGAACCTGAAGAAGAACTTTCAGAACGAACGGAAAAATATAGGAGAAAAATTGTTGATTATTGGGAAAGTATAAGTGGGAATATCCAACAATTAAAATTTAAATCACCAAAATCTAAAAGGTCGCGTAAAAATTCAGGAAAAAAATCAATTCGCAAATAAATTATTGGATTAAAAATAATTAGCAAGTTTATTATTTACCATAAATAAATGAATATTCCATCAATCGCAATATCATTTATTGGTCTATCATTATTAATATACGGTATAATAACTCTAAATACAATGGTAGATGATTATTTAAAGAGTTTAAACAAGGAAATGTCTGATAATGTCTATAAAATTAAAGTTAATTCAGATATATTCATAGGAATTGGATTTGGACTTATTGTTTTAGGAGCTATTATAAAACATAAGGAATGAAAAATTTAAATATTTAGTTATTTAAATTTTATTTACTTTTATGCCACATCTTAGCAATTGTTTTCATTTTTTCTGTTGGTGATAAGTGAGATAATGATTTATCAGACATGTGTTTTTTAACAAATTTATTGTATTTAGAAGGAGATTTCATCCTTAGAGATGCATTTTTAGTTGCTTGATCCTGTTGAGGATGTGGAGGATAGTATACGGGATGTATTGGGCCATAAGGATTAGTTAACATTTGTCTTGTGGATTTTGACATTTGTGGCGGTTTAGCAATTTTGGCGTGATTATGTAATATAGAAGCAATTAAATTATCTGGTGTGTATTGAAATTGTTTAAGATTTTGACGATATGCTTTTTGATATTGCTGACGAGACGCACCTAACATATGTCTCATGTCTGGAACATCATAATAAGGAAGTAAATCAGAACCTATAAACATATTATATATTTCTTCGGTTGGTCTTAATTTTGGAGAATCTCCCGCAAATAGCATTTTAAACAAGTCCAAAGCATCTTCTTGTGTATAAGAAGATGGGTTTTGACGAAAATCATTTAATAACAACATATAATTCATTTATTATATACTATTTAATTTAAATGAAAAATTTATACAATAATAATATGGATAATTTTGAATGTTGTTTCTGTGGTTCTATATTATCATCTAAATATTCGTTAAATAATCATCAAAAACGTTCTAAAAAATGTAAAGCAATACAAAATGGCGATTACAAAACACTAAATACATGTAAATTGTGTAATAAAAGATTTTTAAAAACCCATAATTGTAAAAAAATACATACAATTGTTGATGAATATCTAACGTTAAAAAATGAAAATGCCGAATTAAAAAATAAATTAAAAATTACAATTAACAATCCAATTAACTCGGCTTTAAAATTTACTTTCGCTGTAGATAAAACTTTAAGAGATTTAGAAAAAAAACAAATTTATGATTTATTTACAAATAATTATAAGATAAAAAGTAAAATAAATGGATAATATTTCAACAACAAAAGTATGTGTAATGTTTTACATTTTACTTGATAAATGTAATACTGAATTTATGCAAGAAAAATATTCAATAAATATACTATTGAATATGTTATTTGTAGAATTACAAAAGTCAAAATACGATGAAATAAGTGTATTTTTAAATTCAAAAATGAGAAATTGTCTTAAAATGTACGGAAAAACACCAAAAATTTTATATGATGATAACACTAAAAATATAAGAGATGTTATATCCGACATTGAAAAATTATGTGAAAAAAATAATGATTTAAAAAATGAATTGTATAAAATAATTAGAAATTTTAATTTATATTAAATGATTTAATTTTACTAATTATATCATTATATGACATTTCAGTAAATAAAATATTAGAATATTCAGATAAATTTAAGTTTAAATACGTATAACCTTTATAAAATAATGTTTTTGTTGATGAAGAAAAAACTATATGATGTATTACAGAAAATAAACAAGTTTCATGTGTAATTTTATATACAATACCTTCATTTTCTGAACTCATATCTATTCGGTAATAATTTCCACTTTCAATATCGTTGTATAAATCTTGTGACCAATCAAAGTTATCATATACTTCTGTAAAAATTTTTGCATAACATTCATCTATAATACTTTTTAAAATTGTAATTTTATCTGAATTATTTGATACCATCTCTTTGATTTCATTCAATTTACCTAACGTTGTGTTCATTTTATTAAAAAATGTATTATCAAAATTATCTTGATTATCTTGATTATCAAATGATTCCATTAGTTATATTTAAATAAGAAATATTTAAATATTATATTAAATGCAACAATGGGAACGTTGCAATAAATATTTTTAACCCAAATTGAAATAAATTTCGTATTACTTTTCTGAACTTCATTTATATAAACAAATTTTATCCAAAAACTAGAAAATCATCTGATAACTCTATTTTTACTACTTTATAATAAAATGAATTTTCAGATGAAAAGTTAATTATAACTTTATACTCATTTCTATATACAAAAACATATTCTCCAAATTCGAATGTTGTAATATTTAATTTTGTAAACATTTTTTTAGAAGTACCGATATTATGAATTTTATATATTTTTATATTTGATAAATTGTCATTTTCTACTATCATTTCACCATTTGATAAAGTAAAAGTAATAGAATTATCTCCAAGTTTAATATCAATTTTAGATTCCATCTTGAATATTTAAATAATCGTTTTTGATTATTTAAATAATATTTTAAACTGTCTTTAAACTTACCTCTTGTCTTCACTATCTATTACTTACCTGTAATTTTTCCACTCCAACAGTTCCTTGTAACTCTTACGTGCTTTCTCAAGATTCTTATAAGGGTGATACCTAGTAGCAAACTTCTTGTATGCTTTCTTTATTTCTAAAGATGATGAATCTCTCTCAATCCCTAGATGTGTATAGGATGACAAAGGTGGTTGTTTCTTCACAAGTGAAAAATTTACAACCATCTCTTCCATCTCTTCCATCTCTTCCATCTCTTCCATCTCTTCCATCTCTTCCATCTCTTCCATCTCTACAATCACTTGATTTTTGGCAATCATTTCTTCCAACCCAATTGTTGGTCCTGAAGCAATCAAAATTGGTTGAGTTTTTCTGATGATAGGTCTTACCTTATTTCGAATCTTTGATGACTTCGTGATTGGTTTTTTGAAGGGAAAAACTTCGTCGTGCGTAGGAATTTTGCACTCAAACGCAGACTTCTTACCAAATAACATGTTTGAGTAAAACTCAACTTTCTCATCAACATGTTTTGTAACTTTTTCATACTGAAGTTTCTTTTCTTTCTCTTCTTCTTGTAATTTCATCAAACGAATTGAAATGTCTGTTAAACTCTTTGAAATTAAAACAATGTCGTTACCAAGCTTATCGTTTTCTTTGAAAGAATCAAAAACACGTGAATACTCTTCTGACAAACGCTTGTACTCCTTCCTCAACTCAACAATCTCATCTGCAATCTCGTATTGTGCATGCTTAATACTAAAATAGTCTTCAACACCAAAACCTGTAATATTCATAATATTATTTTCACAAGAACTAGTCATTTCCCCCAATGAGATTTTTTTCAGAAAATTTAAAAAAAAATCAATTTATATATTTTTTATAGAATTTTGATAATATATTTCTTAATTTTAATTTTTCATTTGTTTTAATGATTTTTCCTGTTGATTTAAAATGTTTATCATGATATTCAAATATTTCATAATATACAGAATATTCAAATGTATC
>Ga0172363_10004734_pt1 | contig 10992 bp, 7 predicted proteins | sample LakKivs2_kivu2a2_FD_114541 | JGI IMG/M metagenome (GOLD analysis project Ga0172363, IMG submission 114541) | Sediment microbial communities from Lake Kivu, Rwanda - Sediment s2_kivu2a2 | ecosystem: Environmental > Aquatic > Freshwater > Lake > Sediment | place: Rwanda: Western Province, Lake... | reverse complement strand
ACTTGCAGTCGGACTCTCAATTGTGGTCATGGCCGGCATTTTTCTTGCCTGCCCGGCGCTGGCCGGGCCTGACAGTGGCCAGGTGCAGGAGGGGCTGACCGTCCAGAGCAAAATTCTGGGAAAAGAAGTCCGTTACACAATTTATCTTCCGCCGGACTACCAGACTTCAAACCGTCGCTACCCCGTGGTCTATCTCCTGCACGGTTATACCGATAATGACACCGGCTGGTTGCAGTTCGGAGAAGTCCATCTAACCGCCGACAGAGCGATAGCCGAGGGCCAGATACCGCCGATGATAATCGTCATGCCCGACGCGGGCGTGAGCTGGTATATCAACGACTATCAGAATAAGGTCTGCTATGAAGACTTTTTCTTCCAGGAATTCATACCCTTCATAGATGCCACCTACCGGACCCGCCCGCTGAAAGAATATCGGGGAATAGCCGGACTGTCCATGGGAGGCTGGGGGACGCTGATTTATGCCCTGCGTCATCCGGAAATGTTTGCCGCGGCCGCACCGTTCAGCGCGGCTGTCTGGACGGATGAAGAGGTCATCGCCACTGACGAGAAGGTCTACGAGCGAATTTTCGCCCCGCTTTTCGGACCCGGATTGAAGGGGAAGGACCGGCTGACAGCTCATTTCAGAAGCTATAATCCTCTGGACCTGGTTAAAACCCAGCCGGTAGAAAAGATCAAAACGGTGCGTTTTTACATAGATTGCGGCGATGATGATTTCCTTTACAAGGGCAACGCTGCCCTGCATGTGGCCATGCGCGACCGGAAAATTCCGCATGAATTCCGGGTGCGGGACGGCGGACATACCTGGAGCTACTGGCGGACCGGCATCCTTGATGCTCTGAAGTTCATCGGCGAAAGCTTCCGCCGATAAAATAGGTGAAAGATGGATTTTCTCTCAATGCCTGAATTCAGGGATAAAACGGTGGTGGTCACAGGCGGTGCTCAGGGAATCGGGCTGGTGACAGTTCTGGCTTTTCTCAGAAACGGGGCAAAGGTTGTAGCTCTTGATAAGGATGAAGAAGCTATTAACAATTCGCTGGAAGATTTCCTGTCAGATTTTGGGTCCCGGGTGGAATTTATAACCTGTGACCTTTCCAGAGCGGATCAGATAAACTTCGTCTGTCAGAGGATTCTCTCAGCCTGTGGAAAGGTTGAGGTGCTGGTTAATAATGCCGGTGTGGGGAGCTGGAAAAGGATCGAGGAAATTTCGGTGGAAGAGTGGGACGAAGTAATAAATATTAATCTCAGAGCAGCCTTTCTGATGGTCAAAAATCTGCTTCCTGGACTGGGGGAGGGAAGTGTGGTAGTAAATATCGCCTCCACCAGAGCTCTTATGTCGGAGGCTAACACCGAGCCTTATTCAGCTTCGAAGGGAGGATTGCTGGCGCTGACGCATGCCCTGGCGATTTCTCTGGCTCCCCAAAAAATTCGCGTTAATGCCATCAGCCCCGGCTGGATTGAGGTTTCATCTTACAGAAAGAGGAAGGAAAGGAAGGCTCTACTGCTCAGGGAAATTGACCATAAACAGCACCCGGCCGGACGTGTTGGAAAACCCGAGGATGTGGCTAACGCCGTGCTGTTTCTTGGCTCTTCCCTCAGTGGTTTTATTACCGGGACCAACCTGATCGTTGATGGCGGCATGACGGTGAAAATGATCTACGAAGAATAAACAGGACGGCGCTTATGAGCAAATCTTCATGGTACCCAACGTGCGTGTATGAAAATTGCAAAAGATTGCTCTTTTTCAGACCTGTTCTGAAGAAAGCAGGATAAGGTCGGTAATTTGGGATGTGAATTTTTATCAGGGAGAAGACATGAAGAAAAAGGTATTTAAGCTACCGCATACGCTGGTTTTGATTTATTTGCTGGTGATTCTGGTTTATATCCTGGCGTTGATTCTTCCGTCAGGCGAGTTTGACCGGGCTGAAAAAACCGTTCAGGGTAAAACCAGGCTGGTTACTGTTCCCGGAACCTATCATCAGGTTGAAAAGAAATGGCTCGGTCCAGAGTGGCTTTTGATTGCTCCGATTCGCGGTTTTCAGGATGCTTCGCTGATAATATTTCTGATTTTTATTTTCGGCGGCACCTTTGGCATTTTGACTAAATCAGGAGCGATTGATGCCGGCATCCACCGACTGGCGGCTTTCTTCGGTCGCAATCCCCGGCTGAGAATCCTGGTGATTCCGGTGCTGATGATTATCTTTTCGCTGGCCGGAAGCGTTTACGGAATGGCTGAAGAGTCTATTCCCTTTGTTTTGATTTTTATTCCTTTTGCCATTTCCATGGGTTACGATTCGGTAGTCGGGGTGGCCATTCCGTTTGTCGGCTCAGCGGTGGGTTTTGCGGCCGCTTTCTTTAATCCCTTCACCGTGGGTATCGCTCAGGGCTTTGCTGAGTTGCCGCTTTATTCCGGGCTGGGATACCGACTCATTCTATGGATTATCGCTACGATCATCGCCATAGTCTTTGTGATGATCTATGCGGAAAAGGTCAGGAAAAATCCCGAGCTTAGCCCGGTTTATGATATTGATCGCGAGAGGATTCATCATCAGGAAAATTCTACCGCTGCTCTTGAGTGGGGGACTTCTCAGAAACTGGTCATCGCCTGCCTTTTCGCCGGCGTAGGACTGCTGATATACGGCATACTGGCCAAAAGCTGGTATATGGAAGAAATAGCCGCTCTTTTTCTGGGGATCGGTCTGATTTCAGGGTTTATGGCCAGGATGAAACCGTCAGAAATGGCTAAGAATTTCGTCGACGGAGCCAGGGATATGATGAACGTCTCTCTGATAATTTCTGGCGGCCGGGCAGTCCTCATCATCCTAAAGGAGGCAGCGGTTCTTGACACCATGCTTCAGGGAGCGGCCGGCTTGATTTCTACCGTGCCTTCAATCCTGACAGCGCAAATAATCTTCTTAGTGCAGGCGGTGATCAATTTCTTCGTTCATTCTGGAACGGCCCAGGCTGCCCTGACGATGCCGATCATCGCTCCGCTGAGCGACCTGGTTGGCATCACCAGGCAAACTTCGGTTCTGGCCTTTCAGCTCTGTGAAGTTATCAACCCCATCCTGCCGACTTCGGCCGTGACCATGGGAGTGCTGGGAGTAGCCAGAATCCCCTGGGAAAGATGGGCTAAATGGTTTGTGCCGCTGATGCTGATATTGATGGTATTCAGCTTGCTGGCTCTGATCCCGCCGGTTCTGATGAAATGGGGTCCCTATTAACCCGTAACCTTCTGGATTTCCAGATTTTTTGATTTCGAAATCAACAATAAGCGAAGACGTATTTTTATATATCCTAATTTTTGTCTCCAAAAACGATGCTAACAAGCCGGGGAGTTATCCTGCATTTTAATTTTATCCAATTGAGGAAGAGGGGACAGCAAATCTGGGACGTAATTTTTCACTTGCCGGACAGTGAAGAATGATCTATGTTTCCTGTTTTTCTCATGCTCAACGGAATGTTGATAAAGGCTGATGATAGCAGAAGGAGGAGTTGATGTTACGATTAAGTCCTTTGAAAGTTGATGCTACTGAATTTCTTCCCGGATTATTCTTTCGATTTCTCCCGGAGCGTGACGCAAAGCCCACATCAGTTTCGCGCAGAGGATTTCCAGGCTCTGAGCTCCTCCTTCTATAACTCCCATCTCCAGTGCTCTACGTCCAACCTCATACATGTTCATCAGAGTCCTGCCGTAAAGGCACTGGGAGGTGATGATCACCGGTAAATTTCTGGCTCTGGCCTTCCTGAAGAAATTATCAAATCCGCAGGGTAGGTTACCCGTCCCGTATGCTCTGATGATGATTCCCTTGATATGCTCCCTGTCCAGCAAAAATTCTAAATCGGCGGGGTCGCAACCCGGTGACAGGGTATGGATAAAAATGTTCGATTCGAAGCCCGGATTTATTTCTATATCGTGAGGTTCTGTGATTCTCTTTTTCACCTGGCTTTTCATCCTGATGTCAACAGAGATCTCCCCGGCATCGTCGCCGTTGACGCTGCGAAATGCGTCCAGGCTGGATTCGGAAGCCTTGGTCGCACGGCTGCCGCTTATGATCCTCCGGTCAAAAACGATAAAAACACCCGAGTAGGGCATGGTGGCCACCCTGAAGGCGTTGACCAGATTGCGGCGGGCATCGCTTTCAATTTTGATCGCTGGAATCTGGCTGCCCGTGAGAACAATCGGTTTGCCCAGTCCTTTGATGGAAACGCTCAGGGCCGCCGCGGTATAAGCCATGGTATCGGTGCCGTGAGTCAGAACAAATCCGTCATAACGCCGGTAATTTTCCTTGAGGCAGAGAAGAATCCGATCCCAGTCGGCCGGAGTTATGTTGGTGCTGTCGATGTTAGCGATGAATTCTATGTTGTAATCGGCAATCGCGGAAAGTTTTGGTTCCACTTCCCTGAGTGTCTTAACTGCCGAATCTTCACTCCCAGGGACAGCCAGCGAGCCGTCTCCTTTTTCTTCCATAACAATAGTCCCGCCGCAGAAAAGCACCAGAACTCTTTGTTTATTTTTCATGCGATTATTTTACCTTAAAGTCAGAGGACAATAAATCATCAACCATCTTTCGGCTGATAAGATACCATGTGCGGTTTGCCTTTGTTAATTTTTTAGCTATAACATATTAAATAGATGTCTTGAGCAGGGAGTAAATGGAATGATGGATAAAACTGCCACTCTTTCTAACAGGCAAACTTATTACCCTGCCGTGCGTTTCTTATATTTTCGCCGGACAGTTTTTTTACCTTTGTTGATGATAATTTTTCTCGGTTTGATTTTATCAGCCTGCAAGAAGACCGGTCCCACAGGTCCGGTTCCACCGGAAGATAAAGGATATTCTTATTATCATATCGGCAATACTGAAGATGTAACCCCTGCCACCAATCCGGGATATGTGCTGATGGGTGGAGGCTCCGATGTGGATGAAGCTTTTCGCTGGATGATTCAGAGAAGCGGCGGCGGAGATTTTGTGGTTCTCAGGGCCAGCGGAGGGGATGGCTATAATCCTTACATCTACAATCTGGGCCAGGTGGATTCTGTGGAGACCCTGGTGGTTTACAGCCGTCGCGGTGCGTCGGATCAGTTTGTGGTGGATAAAGTCAGAAAGGCAGAAGCGATTTTTATTGCCGGAGGCGATCAATCTGATTATATGAATTTCTGGAAGGGTACTCCCTTGAATGAAGCTATAAATTATGCCATAAGTCGCGGCGCTGTCATCGGAGGCACCAGCGCCGGTCTGGCTGTTCTGGGCGAGTTTATATTTGCGGCTTACCGGGGAACTGTTTATTCATCCGAGGCTCTGTCCAATCCTTACCATTCTTATGTGACACTGGAGAGAAATTTTCTGAACATTCCAGTGTTGCAGCGAGTGATTACCGACAGTCATTTTCTCGCCAGAGATCGAATGGGAAGGTTGATAGTTTTCCTGGCAAGGATTATCAAAGATGGTTGGGCTCTGGAAGCCCGTGGGATAGGGATCAATGAAGCTACCGCTCTGCTGGTCGAGCCTGACGGTTCGGCTGGCGTTGTGGGTAGAAGCGCGGTTTATTTTTTGCTCGCTGATAAGATGCCTGAGGTCTGTCAATCAGGAGTCCCCCTGACCTTTACGAACATTCCTGTGTACAAAATTACAGCCGGCGGGTATTTCAATCTTGTTACCTGGCAGGGAAGCGGGGGACTGGCTTACAGCATTTCGGCTGTTTCAGGAAATCTCTCTTCCTCCACCGGCTCAATTTACTGATTTATTGAAGGGACCAGAGAATACGATTTTCAGGAGCTAACTGCCTTAATATGACGGCGGATCATCCGCGAAATCTGCAGGGCTGCCGGCGGGTCGTAATTGGATAGCACAATTATCGTATAGCCGGTGGCGGCCTCAAATTCCAGAACGGCGTTGATGCCAGGCGCACCGCCGGCAATCGCTAAGTTCCAGCGGCTGCGGTCTGGTTTAACTGGAAGGTTCTGTTTTTCATTCATATCTCCGGATGTCAGGCCTTGAGCAGTAGAGTCCGGCGATTTTACTAAAGTCTTTCCTGCCCTGGTTTCCGGTTGAGAACCATTATCATTAGCTATGGTCCCTGTATTATCTCTGCCTGTGAGTTCTGCTTTCTCGCCGGTCGCTTTTCCTGCGGGTACAGCTGGCTCAATACCGCTGAAAACCCAGTCAGTCCAGGCTTCGGTAAGGAGGCGATTTTCAAAAAGAGCCCTGGCAAAGCGCAGCAGGTCTTCGGCCGTAGCGTAGCCACCCCCGGCAGCGCTGCCCCTGGCCGGTCTGGTGTAGATATTTCGTCGCCAGACCGGCGCGGCCTTTTCGACCTTTTGCTCTCCTGAAGCTTCCCTCCCGGTTACTTCAGCCGGCGTTTCTTTCTTTTCTATTCTTGGTTCAATTCCAGCTTTCTGAGTTTTTTCAGGAGCCGCGGCAGGATTTTTATCGAGTTCATTTCTTTCTTCAATCTGTCTGGTATAACCATCGGCTACGTTTTTCACCACGGCATCCGCCTCAAACCAGTAGCTGTCCTTCATCCCGGCCAGCTCAAGAATGTTACGATTTATAAATTCGTAATAATCAAGACCGGAGGCCGCGCTTATGATCTCCCCGAGTACCACATAGCCGCCGTTGGAGTACATCTCTTTTGTTCCCGGCTCGAAAGCCAGCGGTTTGTGAGCAAAGAGCTTCAGGTAATCGCGGTTGTGCCGGAGGAAATTCTTCGGTGTCTTATCAAATTCCGGGCCGAAGAAATCTCCGATTCCGGAAGACATGTTAACCAGATGGCGAACGGTTATTTTTTCTCTGGCTTCGGCGTTCGGGTAATCCGGCAGAAACTTTCCAAGCTTATCGTCAAGCCTGAGCCGGCCCTGCTCCGCCAGCTGTCCGATGGCTATCCTGGTAAAAATTTTATTGATTGAACCGAGATTGAAGCGGGTATCGGTTCTATTCGGCACATTAAATTCTTTGCTGGCGAAACCATATGACTTTAAGAAAATCGGCTGGAAATGCCGGGCGATCAGCACCACGCCAGAGAAACGGTCTTCCTGAACGGCTTTTTCTATCTGTTGCTCAATAGCCTTGAGCGCTTCCGCCGGCGCCATCGGAGGCAGGGGAGGGGCCAGGTCTTCCGGCCCGGCTTCATCGACGGTGAGTGCTTTTAACCAGAATTTTTCTCCCGTTTTCTCGAAGACCAGAGTCAGTTTAAAGAGTTGATTTCTCGCACCTTCGATAAAAAGGCTAATTTCCTCCGGCGATGGCTGAATGACCTTAAATAATTTAAGTTCTTTTCCCAGATGCTGTCTCACCCCGAGCAGTCTCTGAGCCCTGTCCCTGGCCGGTGTCTGCTGGAGTTTCTCGGGCGGTAGGCTCCGGACAAAAAATGCCTCGAGCGCTGCTGCCTCCGCCTTCTCGAACGCCCTCAAGAACTCCTCGGCCTTCTTGCCGGCTCCGGTAGCAGGGAATCCGATTTGGCCATTCAGCTCGGCTGTTTTTATTTTCCCGCTTGAAGATAAGGCTTGCAATTCAGGAATACAGAATGTCCAAAAAATGGCGATAACACATATAAGATAGAATACGATCTGAATTTGTCTGACGAGGCCATTTGTTTTCAGGGACACAGAAAAAAGAGCGTAGCGGTGATTATTTTTCATTATGTTCATTATGTCTTCCTCCTAATAAGATATTAAATCAGGCAAATCTTCTTATTCCCCGGCTGAATCAATATCATCATATAGAATAGAACCGATATTTAATCTCAATTTTTAATAACCTGCAAAATAAAAAATTGTTGCCCGGTCAAGATAGGAAGTCTGACTTGCTGAAATGTTGAATTAAAATAAAGAATGGAATATCATCTTATCTCAAGAAAAACAAAATTGTTGGCCTGATACTCAAGTATTTCAAATTCGATAATTAAGATCACTGGAGGTAATGATGAGTCATAAAGCAAAATTGATTGCCGGGTTGCTTTTATTTGGGTTGCTTTTTAGCCCGTTCCTTATCAGGGCCGACGAGGGAATGTGGATGCCGCACCAGATGCGGCTGCTAAACCTGCAGCAAATCGGTCTCAAGATGAACCCCGACGACCTCTATAAAACCGACGGCACCGGATTGATGAGCGCCGTGGTCAACCTCGGCGGCGGCACCGGTGAGTTTGTCAGCGCCGAAGGGCTTATCCTCACCAACCATCACGTGGCTTTTGGTGCCATCCAGAGGGCTTCGAGCAAGGAGCATGACTATATAACCGATGGCTTTCTGGCCCGCACCCGGGCTAAAGAAATCCCCGCTCAGGGGTATACTGCGGACATCCTGCTCAGCTATGAGGAGGTAACCTCCAGGGTTCTGGCTAAAGTGAATCTCAGAATGACTCCCCGCCAGAGATACGAAGCTATTGAAAAAGCCATCAAGGCAATCGTGGCTGAAGCCGAAAAAGCCGGTCCCGACATCAGAGCCACCGTTGCTTCCATGTACAGCGGCAACCAGTATTATCTCTATCTTTTCAAGAGAATAAAGGACGTGCGGCTGGTTTACGCTCCACCCCAGGACCTCGGAAATTACGGCGGCGAAATAGACAACTGGATGTGGCCCCGCCACACCTGCGACTTCTCCTTTCTGCGAGCTTATGTTTCAAAAGATGGGATTGGCGTCGATTACAGCCCTGAAAACGTGCCCTACAACCCTAAGGTCTGGCTGAAGATTTCCACCGAGGGAGTGAAGGAAGGCGACTTCACCTTCGTCATGGGTTATCCCGGTCGCACCTATCGCAACTACACTTCTTATGAGGTTGAATTTGACCTGAATTCGATGGTTAGACGGATGGCTGAATTTCAGGACATCATCAATTTCCTCGAAAACGCCAGCAAGGGCGACAAAGAAACCGAAATCCGCTACGCCTCGTTGCTTAAAGGACTCTACAATTCCCTCAAGAATATGCAGGGTAAAGTGGAGGGGATGAAAAAGATTGACCTGATTGCCAGAAAGAAAGATCAGGAAAAAGATTTTCTGACTTGGGCTAAGTCCAGTCCCAGAGCCAAGCAATACGGCCTGATTCTCGATCAGATGGCTGATTTCATGAAGCGCTATGAAGTCTTCGCCTCACGGAATGAGCTGATTTCCGGCGTCATAAGCCCGTACTATGGCTCTAATATTCTCTCTCAGGCCTATACCATCTACCGCACTGTCAACGAACTTCAGAAGCCTGATAAAGAGCGGGAAACGGGTTATCAAGAAAGAAACCTGCCCTATATCAAGCAGAGAATCCAGCTGGCCGAACGCGGTTATGTCCTGGCCACAGACCGGGAATTTTTCAAGCATCAACTGAAGAAGTGGCTCAAGCTGCCGGCTGATAAAATACCAGCAGTCTTCAAACCGCTTCTGGCCCAGAAATCAGAAAAAGCCATTGAAGACTATGTTGACGATCTCTATGGCAGGACCATTCTGGGTTCTCCTGAAAAGCGACTGGAGCTGCTGAAGTTGAAACCGGCCGAGCTGATGAAACTGAACGACCCGTTCATCAACCTGGCGGCTGAACTGGAAAAGGAGCTAAAAACCATCAGGGATGAAAGCAAGAATTGGGCTCAGCTCCGCGAAGATATCAAAAAAGTCTACGAAGCTGCTCTCCTGGAGATGAAAGAGGGGAAACTGGCTCCTGACGCTAACAGCACCATCCGCTTCACCTACGGTCCGGTTGAAGGCTACAGCCCGAAAGATGCTGTCTTTTATAAGCCGATTACCACTCTGAAGGGTGTAATGGAGAAGGAAACGGGCGAATTTCCCTTCCGCGTCCCGGATAAACTGAAAGAGCTCTACCAGAAGCGCGATTTCGGCCGTTTCGAAGACCCTGTTCTTAAAGATGTGCCAGCCTGCTTCTTAAACACCACCAATGTGACCGGCGGCAATTCCGGCTCTCCGACCTTCAACGCAAAGGGCGAGCAGGTGGGCATTATCTTTGATATGACCTACGAAAGCGTAATAGGCGATTACTACATTATCCCCGAATGGCAGCGCTCGATCTCGGTTGACATCCGTTATGTTCTGTTCATTACCGAAAAATTCTCCGGCGCCCACCATCTGATTAAGGAAATGGGGCTGTGTACCGGTGAGCACGACAGGGAGCTCTTATAGAATAGGTGATCGGATCGTTGAGGATTATCAGATTATTGCAGAATTAATAGTTGAAAATTGATGGTGAAAGAGATTGATTATTTCTTTTTTCCGGTATCTGTATCTACCATAGTCTTAAGCTGACTCATTACATCATCAATGTTGATGGATTCGATGTCAATGTGATCGTTTTCTTTAGCTTTTGGGGGAGCATCTGCTCTTATCTCTTTCGGCACGTTTTTTTCGACCCAGGCCAGAAGCTCCTTGGTATTGATTGGCTTTTCGAATAAATGGTCGGCCCCAAAACTCTTTATATCAAGCCGGCTGGTGGCTCCTTTGTAAACGGCGGTGATCAGCACCACCCTGGTTCCCTTAAGTTCAGGATCATCTTTGATCTTGCGACAGAGGTCGGCCCCATGGATTTTAGGCAGGAGCATATCGCAGACAACCAGACTGGGTTTAGCTTCTTTGACCAGCTTCAGTCCGGCCTCGCCATCAAATGCCTTGGCAACGGTATATCCGTTTTCCTTAAATAATTTCTCCAGCATCACCGAAGTCACCCGGTCATCATCGATGATGGCAATATTCACATCCATTCCCTTACTCCATCTTAAAATTATTATTGATATTTTATGGTTTCAAGTCAACACTTTATTTCTTCCAGGCACAGACATAGTATCCAGGGTAAGGGTAGTATCTGGAGGCAGCGTGGTGGTCGGCCAGCTGTTGGGATGGGTGTTGAAGAAGCCAGGGGATTGATCAGACTGGCACTTGAAAAAGCAGGGCTTCCTCCGGTAAAAGTTTTGTTAAAACTTTTAGATGAAAGGAGGAAGCCCGAAGCCAAATGACGAGATATATATACCCCAGGTACTATGAGCTT
>Ga0172363_10004733_pt1 | contig 10992 bp, 10 predicted proteins | sample LakKivs2_kivu2a2_FD_114541 | JGI IMG/M metagenome (GOLD analysis project Ga0172363, IMG submission 114541) | Sediment microbial communities from Lake Kivu, Rwanda - Sediment s2_kivu2a2 | ecosystem: Environmental > Aquatic > Freshwater > Lake > Sediment | place: Rwanda: Western Province, Lake... | reverse complement strand
TATTGGAAAAAACGATGGGCTAAATATCCTAAAACAAAGAATAAAATTAAATAACTAAACCCGGTAATAGAATAGGTCATATTAAAATTTTTGAAGATAGTTATAGGCAGATAAAGCAGCTTTGGCCCCTTCGCCAGCAGCAATTACAATTTGTTTGTAGGGAACATCATCAACATCGCCAGCAGCAAAAAGACCGGGAGTTTTTGTTTGGGAAGTTTTTGGGCCAACAATGATTTCATCTTTTTCATTAAAATTAACTAAATCTTTAACAAATGAAGTTGCTGGCTGGGAACCTATTTCAACGAAAACACCCTCAATGGGGAGAGTTATATTTTCCCCATTTTTTCTATCTTGATAAATTATTGAATTTACAAATTTTTCGCCTTTAATTTCTTTTAGGATGACACTATTAATGATTTTTACTTTTCCGGTTTTTTTAACTCTTTCTTGATTAATTTCATCTGCTCCAACTTTTAGCGAATATTCTAAAATATAAATTTTTTTAACCCAGTGAGTTAAAGCAAGTGCCGCCTCGAAACCAGCATTACCACCGCCAATAACAACGACGGTTTTATTGTTAAATAAGGGGGCATCACAGGCGGTGCAGTAACTTAGACCACGACCAATAAATTTTTTTTCTCCTGGAACTTCTAAGGGCCGAGGGTCGGCTCCGGAGGCAATAATTACTGTTTTTGACTCAAATCTATTTTTACTTTTAGTGAAAACTAAAAAATTCTTCCCAATTTTTTTTAATTTTATTACCTCATCTCTCTCCACATCGATTTTTTGCTTTCTTAAATGTTTTTCAAATTTTTGAATTAATTCCAATCCAGAAATTTCCTCAAATCCGGGATAATTTTCAATCGCCACCGCCTTCCTCGCCACTTGACCACCGAAATCCTTAGTGATTAACAAAGTATTTAATTTCTGTCTAGTAGCATAGATACCAGCTGTAATTCCAGCTGGTCCACCACCAATGATTATCAAATCGTACAACATATGTTTAAACTTCCACTTTAAACACTCTAAAATTTTGGTAATACATTAGAAATCTCATCTATTAAGTCAGTCGCTGTCAAAGATTCTCCCAATTTTTCTCCAGCTAATTCCCCAGCTAAACCATTTATATAAGTTGCTGCTTGTGCCACCGTAAAAATATTTACACCTCTGGCAATTAATGCCCCGGCAATTCCGGCAAGTGTATCTCCCGTACCTCCAACGGTCATTAAGGGCGTCCCCGTTCTATTTAAAGCCGCTTCTTTTCCATCAGAAATTATATCTGTTGGTCCTTTCAATAAAATTGTCGTTTGAAGGCGAGCCGCTTCAGCTTGAACTATTTTTATTTTTTCTTCCTCGGACAACTGATAAATTTCTTTTCCAGTTAAAATAAAAAATTCATAAGTATGAGGAGTAAATAGAAATGGTCTGCCAGATGCGATTTCTGTTTTTTTACCAACAGCATGGATAGCATCGGCGTCAATCACTACAGGTAAGGAAACCTGCTCCAAAAAATCAAGGATAGCTTCTTGAGTTTCTTCAGAGCGACCCATTCCGCCACCAATAACCACCGCCGCTTTCCCATGTGCCACTTCTTTAGCTGATTCGGTCAAAGTAAGTAAAGTTGCTAAATGTTTCTTAGTTAACCAACTCCCTTCTAAGGGATAGGCGGCTAAGTTTGGCGAAAAGGAAGCGATGATATCAGCTGCTCTTTTTGGAGCAATGACTCTTACCATATCAACCCCCGATTTAAAAGCAGCTAGAGCTGATAGGGCTGGCGAGCCAGAATAAAAATCGGAACCACCAATCACTAACAATAACCCGAAGTCATATTTTTTAGTATCTTTTGGTCTCTCTTTATAGATATCTTTTAAAATATTTTTAGTTACTTCGATCATAATTTTGTAAATTTTAACTAATAATTTATTATTGACCTTTATCCAATTTTACCACAGATGCAAAAATTTAAAAAATAAAGAGACCCCCCGAAGGGTCTCAAAAAAGGGTTTCTTTTTCTTTTCTTAATTCGGCGCGAGTAGGTTTTTCTCCAATTGCCACTGCTTCAAGTTTAGCCGTAGCCTCTTTAATATCATTCAAAACTGTCTCTGCTCTACCCTGCTGAGCATGAGCTTTAACTCGAGAGAGTCGTTGAAATTCTGGCTCCTGGAGACGGCGATAATATGGATTAAAATTGGGAACTTTTTCAGTTAGATGTTTCCAGATGCCATAGGCCTCATTAGCGATCCTCAGAAGATCTTTAGGTTGAATAACTTCACCACTGGATAGAAGCCTTTGAAGTTCCTCTCCTAACTGGCCTAAACGATTGTAACAGTCGCGGAATCTCCTTTCGATCTCGGTTTGTAAACGAAGCCATTTTCCCGCAAGTTTAATCGACTTCATTGCTATCTCATAATCTTGAACTCGCTGGTTCAGAAGATCAGAAAGAGCTACGCTCACTTTAGCAACGGCTACCCAAAACTTTAACTTTCCTTCTTTAGTTAATTGGATCTCTTTTAGAGCTCTTCTTTTAAGAGAAGTTCTACTTCCTTCCAGAAGTTGGAATAGTCGGACTAATTCATCTGAAGCTTTTTCCGTTAATTGAGGGCTAGGCTTAACACCCTTCAAAAACTCCTGAAGAAGAGAAGAAAGCCTAATAGCATAATTTCCCAGGATTTGAGTATCTCCAGCTAAAACAAATCCTCTTCGGACTCTGGCAATCTTTTTGGCTGGAATATGTCTGCCCCTTTGCCTGACAGCGGCTGGAAGATCTCTAATCTTTTCCACAACCTGGATGAAAAATTCTCCGTCTTTACGGAAAACTCCCAGTTCTTTGAGTTTTTCCTCTGATAAAGTTTTCCATTCTTCAATCTCCCATTCGCACGCTCCTCTCCACTCTCGATGGAGGACTTCACCAGGTTTATACTCCACTAAACCTGAATATTCTTGCCAATATTCTCTAATAACCTTACCTTTCTGGATAACCCTGGCTTTTTCTTTCCAACGGACCGATATCAGGATTGGTTGCAGAACTTCAATTATTTCATATTCTGCAAGCTCTCTTGCCATTCCTTTCATCCCTTTCCGGATTTTTGGCTGAAATTCCATCCAATAAGCTGCTTCCCTAGCCATCTTTCCCTCCTTCCTTATGAAACTTTTAAGAACTAAACACAAAGTGCTTACTAATTGAATTTTAACACATTCTAAATAATGTTATAATAAAGATTAGAAATTATATGAAAACTTCAGAAATAATCCTTATTGCGTTGGGTGGTTCAACAATTTGTCCTCAACCAGGAAAAATAAATGCAACTTTTTTAAAAAAGTTTCAAAAATTGATTTTAAAATTTATTAAGAAGGATTTTAAATTTATCCTTATTGCAGGCGGCGGCAAGATTTGTCGACTTTATCAAAAAGCCGCAACAAAAATTGGAAAACTTCCCTATGAAGATATAGATTGGCTGGGCATCCATGCTACTAGACTTAATGCTCATTTATTAAGAACAATTTTTCGAAAAGTGGCTTACCCGGTAGTTTTGGATAATCCAAAAAAACCGGTAAAAAATAATTGGAAAATATTAATTGCTGCTGGTTGGAGACCGGGCTGGTCAACAGACTATATTTCGGTTTTACTGGCTAAAAGATTTAAAGTAAAAGAAATCATTGATGCCGGCAATATTCCTTTTGTTTACAATAAAGACCTTTTGAAATATAAAAATGTCTTCCCGATTAAAAAAATTACCTGGAAAGATTACCGAAAATTAATTGGCTCTAAATGGATTCCAGGTTTATCAGCTCCAATTGACCCAATTGCTGCCAAACTTGCCCAAAAATTAAAAATCCGTGCCTTAATAATTAAAGGAACGGAGCTCAAAAATTTGGAAAGGGTTATTTTGGGCAAGAAATTTAAAGGAACAATTATTGAGCCCTGAAAAATTTTTTCCGCAAAAAAGTAGGGGTTTCCCAAAAACTTTCTTTTGCTAACATTTCTTTTTCCGCTTCTTCAACTTCTTTTCTAAGCTGAAGGGCATTTTTCCGAATTTTTACCTGTCCCGTAGTCCCCGCCTCCAACTTGGGGGCGGGGTCCTTCGGGGTTTCGGCTTCGGGTTTTACTACTATTTCTTTCTCTGGTTTTTTTGCCCTCATGCCTTTTTTAGGTGTGGGGGTAGGTTTTTTGTTTTTTCTGATTTTTCTCTTTTTTAATCTTGGCGCCGACTCTGGCGGCAGTGAAATTGTTCCCTTTTTTCCTGCTGGTATAGCTTTTTTTATGATTTTTTTTCTTAGCTTTGATTTTTTGAGTTGAGTGGAAAAATTTTTCATTAAGATACCTGTGGCTAAGATCGTGGTTTTAATTATGTTTTGGTATTTTTTACCCTGAGAAATTCCAAAAATTATTTTCGCTTCCTTATGAACCTTCTCCAAGATGGTTTTAGAAATCTGACTCACTTCTTCAAGATTAAGCTCTTTTTCGCCAGCAATATTATATAGGACTCCTTTTGCTCCCCGAATGCTATATGGGTATAATGGTGAATTCAATGCTTTATCAATTGCTTCTTTAGCCGCTCCTTCTTTTCTTTGAACTTCGACGGTATTTAAATAAGCTAATCTGCCTCGACCCTGCAAAATTGTTCTTAAATCAGCAAAATCAATATTGATAAGCCCTGGCTCGTAAATTATCTCGATTAAACCCTCCAAACTCGAAGCTAAACTTTTATTAATAGCTGAGAGGGCCTTTTTTAAAGGTGTAGTTTTATCAATGATTTGGAAAATTCTTTCATTGGGGATAATTGTGATGGCATTTAATTTAGGTCTTATTTCCTCCAAAGTATTTTTAGCAATTTCCATTTTCTTTTCCCCCTCAAATTTAAAAGGTAAGGTAAAAATCCCATAGGTGAGGCTTCCTAAACTCCGGGAAATTTTGGCAAAAATAGGGGTGGCCCCTGAACCAGCTCCTCCGCCTAGACAAGCTATTATTATACATAAGTCTTGACCTTGAAATATTTTTTTAATTTTCTCTTTTTCATTTTGGGCAGCGGTTTCGCCCAATCCAGGGTTCATTCCCGTTCCTAAACCTCGAGTAAAACTCTGACCGAAAGGAAAACGCTCTACTTTTCTTGAAACTCCTTTTAAAGCTTTTAAATCAGTATTGGCAACCACAAAGGTAGCTTTTTTCACGCCTTGCGCTAATTCAGAAACAATATTTCCTCCTCCGCCACCAATTCCAACCACTCTAATTCTGGTTTTTTTAACTTTCTCAGCTTCAACTCCCTCAGTTTTTATCTCGGGTTGAGATTTTTTTAGTATCTTTTTGAGTTTCTTAACCATTATTTAAGTTTACCCCGTTAGAAATTTAAGGTCAACACTTGTGTAACAGCAAAAATAAAAACTACTCCTAAAATGGTAAGTCCTATAAGCTTGAATGAACTGTGCTTACTATGAGCCTCTGGTAAAATATCGCTACCCCCAATATAGAGTAAGAAACCGGCGAAGAATCCTAGGTATAAAATCAGAAAATGCGGAGAAACTTTAAAAAATAGAGTTGAAACGACACCGAGAATTGGAGTTATGGAATCAAGAACTAAAAATATCTTGGATTTCTTTACACTGTTTTTATGAGTTAACATCAAAGTTGCGGTATTCATTCCGTCGGTGAAATCGTGAGAAATTACGGCAATAGCAACCATCAAACCCACCGAGGCGCTAACTTGAAAACTTAATCCAATGCCGACGCCATCCATGAAGCTATGGCCTATCAAGGCCAAAGCAGAAATGATTCCAACATCAGGGTGTTTGTGCTCTGTATAGTCGTCTTCGTGAGCATGGTGTATAAGAATAGTTTTTTCTAGAATATGAAAAATCAAAAAACCTGCGACTAAAGCAACCATGACTTCAATCGGTTTAAAATTATTTATTTTTATTTGTTCAATAATTTCTGGGAAAATATCAAAATTTACGACTCCTAACAAGACCCCAGCGGCAAAAGCCATAATAAAGTGGAGTTTGTTTTTGAACCTTATAGCAAATAGACCACCAAAAAGTGTTGAAAAGAAAGTCGCTATAGAAAAAATTATTTGTTGCATTAAGATATTTTATTATAAAGATTTGGATTATACAAATGACATAAAAAATCAAGCCCTCTCGGGCTTGAAGTTGGCTGCGGGGCCTGGCCTCGAACCAGGATCTTCAGGTCCAGAGCCTGACGAGACTACCAATTACTCCACCCCGCAATATTCGTGTAAATTCGTGATATTTACACTTTTAAATATTTTCTGATGGCGATGGTACTGGAAATCACTCCCAGTAGAATCCCGGTGGCAAATTGAATTAAAATTATTGTCCAAAGATTTCTGGTAAAGAATTGAAAAATATTGAGATCCGGGAAGAAAAATGCAATTTTGGGACTCAAATACCAACAAACTAAACTGAAAATCGAGAGGGAAATCAAGGTGGCGAAAATGCCGGAAATTACTCCCTGAGCTAAAAATGGCCCTCGGATAAACCAATTAGAAGCGCCAACCAATCTTTGGATTCCAATTTCCTCTCGAAAATTATAAATCGCTAATCGAATTGTATTAAAGGTAACCAAGATAGCGAGCAACCCTAAAATTATCGACAATATAATCCCGGTCTTATCTAAGAGAGAGGCTAAGGAAAAAATTCTCTCAATTATTGGTTTTCTCTGGTAATAATCGACTTTTTCGATGAGATCTTTAAAATTTGAGGTTTCTAATAAATTCGTTATAGCTGTATATTGGCTGGCCTCAAAGGCCGTGATATTTAAAGAGGGTAAAAAGGGGTTTCCACCCACCTCTGTCAAGGCCTCCATTAAAGCTGATTCTTTTTCGTGTTTTTTAACAAAGGTGTTTTTAGCTTCTTCCTCGGAAACATACTGTACCTCTTTTATCTCTGGAATACTAGAAATCTCTTCCTTAACCTTTAAGACATCTTCTTCTGGAGTATCTTTTTTAAAATAGACAGAAATATCAGCTTTTTCTTGGAGATTCGTAATTAAAAATTGACTGACATCCCTTAATAGAAAGAGGGAGCTTATTAAAAAAATTGTCATTACTAAAATAAAAATAGTAGCTGCCGATAATTCCCCATCACGAGAAAAACTTATCCATCCCGAACGAAATATTCTTTTAATTAATGTAAACATATTTATAAAATGAATCGGCCTTTCTCCTCATCTCTTATTACTCTCCCTTTTTCTAAGGTAATTACTCTTTTACCTAAAGAATTGATTATTTCTTTATTATGAGTGGCTAAAATAACAGTCGTGCCTAATTCATTAATTTTTAATAAAAGGCGAACGATATCTAAGGTGTGGTAAGGATCGAGATTACCTGTTGGCTCGTCGGCTAAAATTACTTCTGGCCGGTGAATTAAAGCCCGGGCTATTGCCGCTCTTTGTTTTTCTCCGCCTGAAAGTTCGGCTGGAAGATTATTAACTTTTGTACTCAATCCAACAAGCTCCAACACAATAGGCACATTTCTGGCAATTTCTTTTTCCGGAGTTCCAATTACTTCCAGAACATAGGCAATATTTCCATAAGTGGTTTTAGAGGGCAAGAGCTTATAATCCTGAAATACAGCTCCAATTTTGTGGCGGAAAGTTGGTAACCTGCCTGACCTTATTTTATGGACATCTTCCTTATCAAAAAAAATTCTACCCTTGGTTGGTTTTTCTTCAGCTAAAAGAAGTTTAAATAAGGTCGTTTTACCAGCACCCGACCTACCAACAATTGAGACAAACTCTTTCTCTTTGACTTCAAAAGAAATATCTTCCAAAGCCACAGTATTCGGAGGATAAATTTTTGTGATGTTCTCGAATTTAATCATCTTACTACAATTTAATTTCAGAGCGAAGAAATAAATTTCTTCTTTAGCTTCGTTTTTGCTCTGCAAAAACTTGCTCTTCGATGAATTGATCTAAATTTCCATCTAAAATGCTTTCCGTATTTGATGTCTCAATTCCAGTTCTCAAATCCTTAACCAACTTATAGGGATGCAAAACATAACTCCTGATTTGATTTCCCCAACTTGCTGAAATCTTTTTCCCTTTTATTTTTTTTAATTCGACTTTGCGAGATTCTTGGGAAAGTTGGTAAAGTTTAGAATAAAGCATTTCCATCGCCCGCTTTCTATTATCCCCCTGTAATCTCTCCGACTGGCAAGAAACCTGAATTCCGGTAGGTCCATGGGTAATTCTCACTGAAGTTTCTCTTTTATTAACATACTGGCCGCCAGGGCCTGATGCCCGATAAAATTCAATTTTCAAATCGTCAGGTTTAATTTTTATCGCCGATGTTCCAATTTTAATTTCCGGCAAAACTTCAACTAAGACAAAGGAGGTATGTCTCAGGTGTTGAGGAGAAAAAGGAGAGATTCTGACGAGACGATGAACTCCGGTTTCTTTTTTTAAAAAACCGTAAGCAAAAGGTCCTTTGATTTCTAAAGAGGCTTGCTTTATACCAATCCTTCCTTCCGGTCCCCCTCCCTCACCAAAAGATTGATGTAAAATCTTACTTTTGAATCCTCTTCTTTGACAATATCTTTCATACATCCTCAATAACATTGCTACCCAATCTTGAGCATCTTGACCACCAGCTCCGGCAAAAATTGATAAAATGGCATTTCCCCTATCATATTCTCCAGAAAGAAAAACCTCTAATTCTTTTTCTTTTAATTTCTTTTCAAATTCCTCAACCTTAAGTGTATCAGATTTTTCTTTTAAGGTTTCTAATTCTAATTCTAGCTCATCAAACTTATCTACCTCCTCTTTTAAAACAGCTAGTTCCTGATTAATTTTTATTGCTCTTTCTTTATTTTGCCAAAAATCCGGTTTTTGAATTTCTTTTTCTAATTCTTTAATCTTTTCTCTCTTTTTAGCTAAGTCAAAGACAGTCCGTCAAATGACGGAAACATTTGGTTAGATCTTCAATACGTTTTACCCAAATACTTTGCATGTTCTTAAAATAGTATACCACTTTTTTGCCAAAAATAAAGAGCCGGAGGAGAGATTCGAACTCTCGACTTGCTGTTTACGAAACAGCTACTCTACCACTGAGTTACTCCGGCATTTGATTCAAGCGGGATACCGGGATCGAACCGGCGCATCAACCTTGGGAAGGTTGCGTACTACCACTATACTAATCCCGCAATTTTAATATTTCCAATATTTTTTGCCAAAGATTTTTTGGTACAGGAGTAGTTTCTTCTTTCCCCTCTTCCGGCGGCAAGACCACAACCTGTTCTGCTCCTTTTTCGATATACCCTTGTTCATAAAGTTTTTCTTTTTGATAATCCTCGCTTTGGGTTTTTGTAATTCCAGTTCGCAATTCAGTATTTCTTTCTTCCAGGGTTTGAATTTCTTTTTTTAAGGATTCGATTTTAGTTAGTAACTCTCCCCTTTTTTTATTTATTCTCCAGTTAGAATAAACTAATGAACCTATGACTCCTATAAATAAAATTAAAAGCAAAATTGAAAAAAATATACTCTGGTCCTTTTTTGTTTTCTTAAATTTTGCTACCATGGAGGTAATACTGTGAAAAAAATTAAACCGAAAACAATTATAAAAGTAATCTGGACGATTGTGGTTTTTCTAGTAGTTTTGAGTATGGTTATTTTTTTAATTGCGCCTCTGGTTAGATAATAGCGAAATTGCTCTTTTATTTCAACTCTGCTAAATTAAGCTAACTCTTAAACATTTCTAAAAATACTTTGGCTGGAATTCTTATTTTTCCTTTTTCCCTTAATTCTTTTTTGCCCTTTTTTTGTTTCTCTAATAATTTTCTTTTTCGAGTATAATCTCCTCCATAAAGGGGTGCTATGACATCCCTTCTTTTAGCTTTAATCGTTTCTCTGGCAATAATTTGCCCTCCCATTGCTGCCTGGAGTGGAACAGCAAAAAGTTGAGAAGGTAAAATTTCTTTTAATTTCGAAACTATCTTTTTTCCTTCTTTAAATATCTCATCTCTGGGAACAATTTTAGAAAACGCTTCCTCTTTTCTCCAGGCAATTAGAATTTCTAATTTCACTAAATCCCCTTTTCTCCAATCTAAAACTTCGTAATTCATTGAGGCATAACCTTGAGTAGAGCCCTTTAAATTATCGTAAAATCCAGAAATTATTTCTCGTAGAGGAACTTCATAAATCAAAAATGTTTTCCCAGCGCCGAAATATTTGGTTTGGACATAAGTCCCTTTTAAATCATGCAGGAGCTCTGAAACCTGGCCGAGATAATTTGAAGGGGTGATTATCTCTAATCTAGCCCAGGGTTCTCTTGCTTCTTTAATTTCACTGAGATTAGGCCAATCGCTAATGGAATAAATAGTAATTTCCTGGTTTTTTTGATTTAAAATTTTGTAAACAACTGAAGGAGTAGAAATTACTAAATTTAAACCAAATTCTCGGCGAAGCCGTTCGGAAGTAATCTCGGCGTGGAGAGAACCCAAAAATCCGCACTGAAACCCTCTACCTAAAGCTTCTTTTGTTTCTGCTGCAAAAGTCAGGGCGGCATCATTTAATTTTAATTTATTTAATGACTCTTTTAATAAATCAAAGTCATCGGGATTTTCTGGATAAATTGAGGCAAAAACCATTGGTTTTGGCTCTTGATACCCCGGCAATGCCTCAATTTTTAGTTTTTCATTTTTTCGGCCTTCGGCTGACCAGCCGCGGGCTGGAATTTTTAATTTCGTAATTGTGTCCCCCACTCTCACTTTTTCAAGTTCTTTAATTCCAGTAGCAATATAACCAATTTCGCCAGCTTTTAATTCCTCAATTGGTCTCAATTCTGGTTTAAAAATCCCGACCTCTTTTGCTTCACCGAGGGTCCCATTTGCCATTAAATAAATTTTCTCTCCGTTTCGAAGGGAGCCATCAACTACTCTGACATAAGCTATCACTCCTTTAAAAGGATCGTATTTTGAATCAAAAATTAAAGCCCTTAAAACATCAAAGTTTCCGGGTTTCGTTGATGGTGGGGAGACTTT
>Ga0172363_10004730_pt1 | contig 10993 bp, 8 predicted proteins | sample LakKivs2_kivu2a2_FD_114541 | JGI IMG/M metagenome (GOLD analysis project Ga0172363, IMG submission 114541) | Sediment microbial communities from Lake Kivu, Rwanda - Sediment s2_kivu2a2 | ecosystem: Environmental > Aquatic > Freshwater > Lake > Sediment | place: Rwanda: Western Province, Lake... | reverse complement strand
TCGCAAGTTGTCCGGAGCTTGGTGCAGTCGCCCTCACCCAACCCTCTCCCAAAGGGAGAGGGCTATCAACATAAGCACCCAACTGCGCTTCCAGCGCAACTTTCTCGCTTAACGCCTATGCTCGAACACGGAACGGTTTGAAAACCGAGCGATTTTCGGGCTGCTAACCACAGAGAGCGCAGAGGCAAAGGAGAGGGCAGAGAAAGCACGAATGGCCATCGAGCTATTGTGGCACATGAAGCTGGCCCGACCCGTTCGGTTACCATCCGCACTGGTCAGGTCTCAACTGCGCCAAGCGGTCCGGGTTCTGGCTTCGCCGTTCCACCATGCCGGTCGACGTCTTGGCCCGCAACTCGAGTCGCGGTCGCCGTGCCGCGCCGGACCGATGCGAGTCGGACGAGGCTTCTCTGTTGCACCCCGGGATCTCCGCGCCCGCGGGCCTGGTCTCTTTTGCAGACCTCCACGCTTGGTTGCTAGGGTAGACTGATGCTCCAGGGTCTCGTCATGACAAAAGCAAGGACGCCGGTCAACTCCAAGCCCAAGGCCATTAGAGGCCGCGCGGTGACCCTCGATACGGCATACAGGGCGCTGGAGCCCACGCCGCTGCTCAAGGCCGAGGACTTCGCCGCCTTCTATCGAGATGACATCAACAAGTTCCGCGGTGAGGACTGCGTCGCCCGCTTGCAGCTCGGCCTCGAACGCGCGGCGGGTGCACAGTACTACAAGGCGCTGCTCATGGGGCATCCCGGCGTGGGGAAGTCCACCGAGCTGACTCGCCTCCTGCGGCAGGAGTCAATCGTTGCCAAGTACAATCCCATCCGCCTCAGCGTGATGGAAGACCTCGATCCAGGCGCGTTCAAGCCTTTCGACGTGCCCCTTGTCATGCTGCACGAGATGGTCGAGCACACCAAGAAGCCACGCCGCGAAGGCGGCATCGGGAAAGCCCCCGCGGACGCGCTGCTGGGCAAGGTCTTGCGGTGGTTTGCCACCGAGACATCGAAGATGGAGCAAAGCACCGCCGTTGCCGCGAGTGCCGGGGCCGGTGCTGGCCCGGGCGCAACCGGAGTGCTTGCGAAGTTCCTTGGTCTCTTTGTCAACCTGCGTGGCGAGATGAAGTACGCGAGCACGCGCAGGAAGGAGGTCGTCGACTACCGCCTGTCCCAGCTCAATTCGCTCCTCGAGGCATGCAACGACCTGATGAGGGAATGTAACCGCCAGTTGATGGATGACCAAGGTCGTGAGTGGCTCTTCGTGGTCGAGGACTTCGACAAAGCCGGGGTGAGGCCGGAGGCCACCGAGGACTTCTTCATCACCTACGCGAACGTCGTTCGTGGCTTGCAGTGCCACCTCGTGTTCACCCTGCCCGTTGCGCTGGGGTATTCCGCGAAGGCGTTCGACCTGCCGGTTCCCGGACAGCAGGTCTTCTGCATTCACGATAATACGGTCTTCGATCGCAAGCACAGGCCTCACGACGCCTCCCGGATGGCGATTCGCGCCGTTCTCGAAGGACGCGTCGACCCCGAGCTGTTTGCGGATGGACAGATCGAACGACTCATCGTCGCCTCGGGCGGGAATCTGCGTGATCTCTTCGAACTGACCAGCCGGTCCTGCGACAGCGCGCTCTTGCGCGGAGCCGCTCAGGTGGAAGCCGACGACGTGACCAAGAGCATACGCGAGACGAGGTCCCGGTATGAACGTCGCCTGGGCGACAGCCCGCACGACGAGGCCCTGTCGGCCGACGGGCGCGAGCGCATCACCTACGACAAGAAGGCGGAACTCATGTTGCGCATCTGCCGGGGCGAAGAAGACGCGAAGGTGCCCAACGCTGTCCTCTATTCCTTGCTGCGCTCGCGAGCGGTCCAGGAATTCAACGGCGATCGCTGGTTCGGCATCCATCCCCTGGTGGTCGACATCCTGGCGGCCCAGGGGCGGATTGAGCGGCAGTCCGATGGAAAAGTCCTCGGCGGAACCATCTGATTCGATCGATGACGGTGGTCTGGAAGCCGTCGCGGCGCGACTGGGGCTCTGGGGCAAGCGCACTCCCCCCGGCCTGGCCCAGGTCGAATTCGTCGACGAGAAAGTCCGCCGTCTCGTGGTCGATCGCTTGCGCATCGATCTCGGCGCGGCTTCCATCCAGTTCACGGAGATCTCACTACTCACGGAAACGCCCGAGCGATCCGTGGCGGACTACCTCATCGAGCGCCTGCGGAGCACACCCGCCGGGGTCGTATCTGTGGACGGTCTAGCCGCCGCACTGCCCCACGAGGCTCCGAAGCTCGCGGACTCCATCTACCGATTGAACGTGAAGCGGGAGCTGTTGATGAGCCCAAGTCATCGTCAGATATGGTGGGTCCCGACCTACCTGGCCGAGCTGTTGGAGAAGATCGCTCCCGATCTGGAGTCGTGGATCCAGCTCAAGCTGCACCTCGCGATGGTCGGCTCGCCTCGCCAAGTCGAGCTATCAGGGCCCACGGCTGCAGCGGCCCTTCAACCCACGCTTGAGTCCGCGCCTTTCGCGGCAGACCCCGTCGAGGCCCGCCGAAGCGCAGAGGATGCGCTCCGTCGTTTCCGACGCGCAGTCGAGCAGGGCACCCCACCATCTGAGGGAATCCGATCGCTCGTACGGCCGGCCGTCGACCGGCTGCGGCGTGCGACCCTTGCCGAGGAGGCCCAAGAACTCGAACGGCGGAGCCGCGAAATCGCGCTCCAGCACGATGGGGGCAAGGGGGCCCCCACCGCGAGATCGGCATCAATCGACCTCTTCATCAGCTACACGGGCCAAGACCGGCGGTGGGCCGTCTGGCTCGACTTCATGCTGCGCGAGGCGGGCTACGCGACCAAGGTGCAAGAGTACGACTTCTTGCCGGGCCAGAGCTTCGTCGAGGCCATGGACCAGGCGCTTGTGGGCAGCCGGTTCGTGGTATGCCTGCTTTCGCCGGGCTATCTGGCGTCCCGCTGGTGCAAGGAGGAGTGGCAGGCCGCGCTTCGCACGAACAAGCTGTTTCTGCTGCGCATCGCGGACTGCGATCTCGACGGAGTCTTGGCCCCGCACGCCTACCTGGACCTGGTGGGCGCTTCCGAGGCCGAGGCGCAGGCGCGCATTCTCGCCGGGCTCGGCAAGCTCGAAGGCAAAGACCCGCGGCCCAAGGTGCGGCCCGGTTTTCCAGGTCCGGCCGCGGCCGGTCTAAACTCGGCCGACCCGCGGCTGAGCTTCCCCGGCGCGCTGCCGGCGATCTGGAACATCACCGAAGCGCGCAACCCCTACTTCACCGGGCGCGACGAGATCCTGCGCCGGCTGCACGCGGCCCTCGGCGCGGGCAAGGCGGCGGCGCTCACCCAGGCCATTTCGGGGCTGGGCGGGGTGGGCAAGACCCAGTTGGCCCTGGAATACGCCTACCGCCACGCGGGCGAGTATGCGGTCGTGTGGTGGCTGCGCGCCGAAACTCCGGCCACCCTGGCCGACGACTACGCAGCCCTCGCTCCGCACCTAGGCGTGACCCTTGTGGCTGACCAAGGCGCGGTGATTCGCGAGGTGCGCGCCGAGCTCGGCCGGCGCGACCGGATCCTGCTCGTGTTCGACAACGCGACCGAGCCTGGGAGCATCAAGCCCTATCTGCCGGTCGGGCCGGGCGCGCGGGTCATCGTGACCACGCGGGCGCAGAACTGGCCCGGCGCCGAGGCGCAAGATGTGGCCGAGCTGGCGATTGAAAAGGCGGTCGAGTTCTTGCTCAAGCGCAGCGGCCAGACCGACGGGCCCGCTGCCAAACAGGCGGCAGAAGAGGTGGCGAAGCGCCTCGGCTGCTTGCCCTTGGCCCTGGAGCAAGCCGCGGCCTACGTCGAAGCGTGCGGCAAGTCCTTGGCGGACTACGCGGCCTTGCTCGAGCAGCGCGGCCTGGAGGTGCTGGAAAAGGGCGAGCCCTTCCAGTACGAGCGGACCGTGGGCACCACCTGGGAGCTGGCTTTCGAGAAGGTGAAGGCCAAGTACCCCGCGGCGGTGGAGCTGCTCTACTTCTGCGCCTTCCTGGCTCCCGAGGCGATCCCGCTCAAGGACCTGGCGAGCGCGCGGGAAAAGGTGCCTGCCGACCTGGCCAAGCTCCTCGACGACGAAGTCGCGCTCGACGAGGCCAAGAAGGCCCTGCTCGGCTTTTCACTCATACGTGCCGATGGCGAGAGCCTCTCGATCCACCGCCTGGTCTCGGAGGTCATCCGCAAGCGCATGAGCGCCGATGAGCGAGAGCGCTGGCTTCGGGCCGCGCTGGGGGCGGTGGGCCGGCTTTTTCCGGGTGAGCCACAAGACGTTCGCACCTGGCCCCAGTGCGAGCGCTGGCTGCCTCATGCCCTGACCGTCGTGGCTTGGGACGATGCCGAGGCCGTGGACGCGAGCACCTGCTCCCTCCTTCTCAATCGGGCTGGCACGCACTTGTGGGACAAGGCCAGCTACAACGAGGCGGAGCCACTCTTGCGCCGCGCTCTCGCCATCGATGAGCAGAGTCTAGGCCCGAACGATCCAAATGTCGCCACGGCCATGAACAACCTGGCGGGTCCACTTGTGGACGCGAACAGGCTGGCCGAGGCCGAGTCGCTCTTGCGCCGCGCCCTCGCCATCTACGAGCAGAGTCTCGGCCCGAACGATCCAGACGTCGCCACGGCCATGAACAACCTGGCGGAGCTTCTGAGATCTGCTAACCGGCTCGGCGAGGCGGAGCCGCTCTTGCGCCACGCCCTCTCCATCGACGAGCAGAGCCTCGGCCCGAACCAGCCGAGCGTCGCCAGGGACCTCAACAACCTGGCAATGCTTCTGAAGGCCACGAACCGGCTCGGCGAGGCGGAGTCGCTCATGCGCCGCGCCCTAGCTATCTGGGAGCAGAGTTACGGCCCCAACCATCCGGATGTCTCCACGGCCCTCAACAACCTGGCGCTGCTGCTGAAGGCCACGAACCGGCTCGGCGAGGCGGAGCCGCTCTATCGCCGCGCCCTCGCCATCGACGAAAACAGCCTTGGCCCTGATCATCCCAAAACGCGCACCATTCGGAACAACCTGGACTCGGTCCTTGCGGCGATGGCAGGCGGAACCGGGGGTTCGCAAGGTTGTCCATAGCGAGGATTGGATCGAAGGCCGCGAAACAGATCTGGGGCAGAACGCCGGTCTATCTGCGGGTCCGGCGAACGGAGCGCCAGGGTGAAGGCCGAGGACGCCGCATGGCCTGGGTGCCCGAGGGTCGTCCCAAGAGCGCATCGTACTCGGCGTGCGATCCGATCCAGAACCAAACCAGATCTCCCTCGGCTTCGATCGCGAGCGCTCGGTAGTGCAATCCCACACGTGCTGAGCGGAAGGCGTTCACCTTCTTGAGATGGAGGGACCGGTGGCCGGGATCGGTCTTCACTAGAGCAAAACAGCGATCTGCGAGCTGCCTGACATCCTCCGGCAGTGCTCGATAGCACCGCCAAAATCGACTGGATGCGCGATGGGTCACAGGCTTGTCGTGCGCCCGGTCTTGTGCTCGCGGATCGCCTCGCTCGCCAGGGCGTCGAGCCTGCCGGCGGCAACATCGGCCTCAAGCTGTTTGTCCCAGGCTGCGGCGTCGTATTCCACGAACCACTTCCTGAAGCGAGCCAGCTCCCTCTTGGGGAGACGCCTCACGGCGCCAGCGATCTCTGCAACAGTGGTCATAGGAAGAGAATAGCCCGCCCGTGGGACTCCGGCAACGCTCATCCCGTGCGCCTCGGAAACACGCGCCGGGCGACCTCGGCGCCGTAGAGGCGCCGGGCCAGCTCATGGCGAAGCTCGTCGTCGTCGAGGGCACGCCCTGCGTGCGCGGCCCTGATGCCCGCGATCGCCAGCTCGCGGGTTGCGCGCGTAAGGCCGAGGCAGATCGCCAAGCGCTTCTCCGGACCAGCTTCCCGAATCAGCTCGGAGTAGCGGGCCTTCGCCTTGGGCGATGTGTCTTCCACGTGGGGCAATCTACCACGGCCAACCTGGCCACACCCTGTCCCGGCCCGCCTCAATCCGTCTCCGCGTCCTCTTTGGCCTCTGCGCCCTCTGTGGTGAACAAAACAAACGGGACGCGCGAATGGGCGAAGCGACCGCGATGGGGTAGGGTAGGGCAGCCATGGCCGGGAGCCTCTTCATCGTCGATGCGCTCAACTACCTGTTTCGGGCGTTTCATGCCTTGCCGCCGCTCTCGACCAAGGCGGGAATGCCGACGGGGGCGCTCTTCGGCTTCTGCCAGATGCTCCTGCGCATCGAGCGCGAGCACGCGCCGTCGCACCTCGGCGTGGTGTTCGATGCGCCTGGCCCGACCTTTCGCGACGAGCTCTATCCCGCCTACAAGGCCAACCGGCCGCCCACGCCGCCCGAGCTCATCGCCCAGATCAAGCTGGCCTATGAAGTGCCAGAGGCGTTCGGCTACACGCTGCTTTCTATTCCCGGGGTCGAGGCGGACGACACCATCGCCACCTTGGCGCGGCTGGCGACGGCAGAGGGGCTCGCGGTAGTCATCGGCTCGTCGGACAAGGATCTCATGCAGCTTTGCAGCGAGCAGGTGCTGCTCCTCGACGCCATGAAGAACCGGCTCATGGGCCCGCCCGAGGTCAAGGAGAAGTGGGGCGTCTTGCCGGACAAGCTCGGCGATGTGCTCTCTCTCATGGGCGACACCGTGGACAACGTGCCGGGCGTGCCGGGCATCGGCCCCAAGACCGCGGCGGAGCTGGTCAATACCTACGGCTCGCTCGACGAGGTGATCGCGAAGGCGGCCAGCATCAAAGGCAAGAAGGGCCAGGCCATCGCCGAAGCGGCCCCCGGGCTCGCGCTCTCGCGCCGGCTCGTGCGCCTGCGCGACGACGTGCCGCTGCCCACGACCATCGCGGGGCTGCGCCGCGAGCCGGCCGCGCCGGACAGACTACGCGCCCTCTTCGAGCGATTCGAATTCGGGCGGCTTCTGGCCCAGGTGCCGGGCGAGGCAAAGGCCGAGAAGGCCTCTCCCACGCCCGCGGCAAGCGAGACGGCACCGCCCGCTGAATCGCCGGTTTCTCCCGCCGCGTTTTCTCTTCGCATCGTCACCGACCAGGCCGGTCTGGCCGAGCTGGTCGCCGCTCTCGAATCCGCGCCCTCCGCCGGCCTCGCTGTCCTGCACGCGGGCCCCAGCCTGGTGCGCGCCGATCTCGTCGGACTCGCATTCGCCTTGGTCGAGGGCGGCTGCTTTCACATTCCATTCGCCCAGCAGCGACTTGGCAGCTCCGCATACCTTCGCGAGGAAGAGGTTCTATCCGCGCTGCGGGCTCCCTTCGCCAACCCGGAGATCCGCAAGCACGTCCACAACGCCAAGGAGCTGGATGTTCTCCTGCGCGCGCGCGGCGCCTCTCTCGGCGGTCTCGCCGGCGACACCATGCTCGCCTCCTACGTGCTCGACTCGGCCCGCACCGACCACGAGCTGCCCGCGCTCGCACGGGAAGCCGGCGTCGACGAGGTCAGTCCTCGCTCGGCCTGGCTCGGCAGCGGCAGGAGCGCCGTGGCTGCGGCCGACGTGCCGGCCGAAGAAGCAGCCAAGCACCTCTGCGCCGAAGCCCGCGCGGTCCTGCGCTTGTCGGCGATTCAGGCCGAGAAACTCACCGCCGCCCACCAAGAAAGCCTCTACCGCGATGTCGAGCTCGCCTTGGTGCCGGTGCTCGCGGCCATGGAGTGGGTCGGGATTCGCCTCGACAGCGACTACCTGCGCAGCCTGGGCAACGACGTGGCTCGCGACATCCAGACACTCGAGCACGACATCCACGGGCTGGCCGGCACGTCGTTCAACATCGCCTCGCCCAAGCAGCTTTCCGAAGTCCTGTTCGGCAAGCTCGGCCTGCCGAGCATCCGCAAGACCAAGACCGGAGCGTCCACCGACGCGGAAGTCCTGGAGGAGCTGGCGGCAGTGCACCCGGTGCCGGCCAAGATCCTCGAATACCGGACCCTGACGAAGCTCAAGGGCACCTACATCGATGCTTTGCCTTCGCTCGTCGACCCGCGCACGAGCCGCATCCACACCACCTTCCATCAGGCCGTGGCCGCCACCGGTCGCCTTTCGTCGAGCGACCCAAACCTGCAGAACATCCCCATCCGCAGCGAGCTGGGCAAGAAGATCCGCCGCGCCTTCATCGCGGATCCAGGCTTTGCCCTCGTGTCGGCCGACTACTCGCAGATCGAGCTGCGCGTGCTGGCGCACTTCTGCGAAGATCCGGCCTTTCTCGAAGCCTTCCGCAGCGGCGCCGACATCCATCGCCGCACCGCCGCCGAGGTGTTCGGCGTCGCCGAAGCCGACGTGACCGCCGAGCAGCGCCGCATCGCCAAGGCGATCAACTTCGGTCTGGTGTTCGGGCAGACCGACTTCGGCTTGGCGCAGGCGCTGCGCATTCCGCGCGGCGAGGCGCACGCGTACATCGAGAGCTACTTCGGCCGCTACGCCCGCGTGCGCGAGTACATGGACGCGACTATCGCCGAGGCGCGACGCGCGCAGGTGGTGTCGACGCTGCTCGGCCGCCGCCGCCCGCTGCCGGGGATCGCCGCCAAACGCCCGCAGGAGCGCGGCTACGCCGAGCGCATCGCCCGCAACACCCCGATTCAAGGCTCGGCCGCCGACATCCTCAAGCTGGCCATGCTGCGCGTGTCGTGCGGTTTATCTCGGTTCCCCAAGGTGCGTCTCCTGCTCACGGTCCACGACGAACTCGTGTTCGAGGTGCCCGAGGCCGACGTTGAGGTCTTCGCTCCCTGGGTGAAGCACGAGATGGAGGCCGCGTACGAGCTGCGCGTGCCCCTGGTGGTCGAGGTGCACCACGGCGCCTCGTGGGGCGAGGCGCACGCGCACTAGCCTGGATTTCCACGTACGACAATCCTCTTAGGCCGGGGGAGGTTTCGAGGCCGGTGGCGGTGACGGTGACGGTGGTGGTGACGGGGCCAGTGACGGTGACGGTGACGGTGATGGTAGCGGTTTCTGGTGTACGGCCCTGGGCCCGAGGAGCCCGGGGCCGTATCGGATCAGGGGTGTTTCAGGCGCCAGAGGATGGCGAGGATGTGGTCGAGCAGGCCCAGCACTGTGTCGGCGGCAGTGCCGTCGAGGTCGCCCCAGGCGGCGGCAAGGGCGAGACGCGTGGGCGTAGCGAGGCTTTGCCTCGCGCAGCCCGTCGCGGGAGGGTATGGGAACCCTCTTAGTACAGGTCCCCGGAAGTTGGGGACCGGTCTGGAGCAGGGTTGCAGGATTTGCGGCGAGGGCTTCCGACACGAAAGTGCACGCAACTCGGGTCGAGGCATCCGGGAGATCAACAGCCTCACCCCCCACCCCCTCTCCCGGAGGGCTTAGGGTTCCCATCAACAATTGACACCCGGGATCGTCAACGATAACTTCCGACCTGCGCCCGCGCAGAGGAGGAACTGATGGCTAGCGAAGATCCCTGTTTCATCGGCAACAAGACCACCGTCCGGGGCCAGGTTTCCGGCAAGCAAGACGTGGTGGTGGAGGGCCGCATCGAAGGCCACGTCAGCCTGCAGAGCCAGCTTACGATCGAGGAATCGGGAAGCGTGGAGGCCGACGTGGAGGCCGCGGTCGCCACCCTTAAGGGGGAGGTGCGCGGGCCGGTGGTGGCGACCCGCTCCGCGGTGCTCCACGCCACGGCGCGCGTGGCGGGCAAGGTCAAGGCGCCTTCCATCACCATCGAGGACGGGGCCCGCTTCTCGGGCGAAATCGACATGGATGTCGAGCTGCCGGCGGGCCTGGCGCCGGGAAATGCATAGACGGCCGCGCAGACAACGGGTAAAGAATCATGGCAAAGGAAAAGGAAACAAGACCCATGGCGAACACGGTGGTTGGCAGCAGCATCGTCATCGACGGCGAAATCAGCGGCGAGGAGCCGCTCACCATTCTCGGCACGGTGAAGGGCAAGATCGCCGTGACCCAAAACGTGACGGTCGAACCGGGCGCCACGGTGGAGGCCGACGTGGAGGGCCAGACGGTCACGGTGAGCGGCAAGGTGACCGGCAACGTCACCGCGCGCGAGAAGCTCGAGCTGCGCGCGGATTCGAAGATGGTCGGCAACGCCAAGGCCCCGCGCATCGTGGTCGCCGACGGCGCCACGTTCAAGGGCAACGTGGACATGGACGTGTAGGACGACGCCATGGCTGACAAGGAAACCGTGATTGGCGTCGAAACCCGCGTCGCGGGCGAGATCCGCGGCGAGGAAAATCTGGTGGTCAAGGGCCGCGTCGACGGTAAGATCCATCTCACCCAGGCCCTGACGGTGGAGAAGGGCGCTGTCGTGCAGGCCGACGTGGACGTGCGCGCCCTGGAGGTGTCGGGCACCTTGGTCGGCAACGTCGTGGCATCCGAAAGCGTGCGCTTGCTGGCCAGCGCCCGCGTGGTGGGCGACCTGGCCTCGCCGCGCCTGATGATGGAGGCCGGCGCCGCTTATCGCGGTCGCGTTGACATGGGCGACATCGAAGCCGCGCGCGCCGCGGTAGCGGGGCGCGCCGTGGTCAAGCCCGCGACCGGCGCCGCCGAGACGGCGGTGCGGGCCCGGCCGGCGCCCCCGCGGATCGCGGCTCCCCCCAAGATGGCCGCCCTGCCGAGCACCAAGATGGCGCCCAAGTTCGTCGCGCCTGCCGGCAGCGAGCGCGCTTCGGGCAGCACGCCCCCTGCGGCTCCACCCGCCTTTCCGCGCGTCGCCGGCAGCGTCGGCAACGTCGCGCCGCCGTGGGCGAAGAAGAAGATCCGGCGGCGCTGATTCGCCGAAGCGGTGGCGTGGGGCGCATGCCAAGGGCCCGCGCTTTCGGCATGACGCCCTGAGGACCCGCTCGAAGATATCTGTGCGTTCTGGACAGCCGATCCATCCCGGCTGGCGTCGTTGCTCGTCGTCGCAGTATCACTAGTTTCCTGATGAGCCCTAAGGACCCGCTCGAAGATATCTGTGCGAATTTGGACGGCCGATCCATCCCGGCTGGCGTCGTTGCTCGTCGTCGCAATACGTC
>Ga0172363_10004728_pt1 | contig 10995 bp, 10 predicted proteins | sample LakKivs2_kivu2a2_FD_114541 | JGI IMG/M metagenome (GOLD analysis project Ga0172363, IMG submission 114541) | Sediment microbial communities from Lake Kivu, Rwanda - Sediment s2_kivu2a2 | ecosystem: Environmental > Aquatic > Freshwater > Lake > Sediment | place: Rwanda: Western Province, Lake... | reverse complement strand
GAGTTCAACATCGAGAACGCCCGGTACCACCGCATCATCCTCATGACCGATGCTGATGTCGACGGAGAACACATCCGAACATTACTGCTTACGTTCTTCTATCGATACATGCGACCACTCATCGAAAAAGGTTATCTGTATATCGCACAACCACCCCTTTATAAACTCACAAAAGGAAAGAGCGTTGATTACGCGTACTCCGAGCAAGAACGTATGCAAAAAGTAAAACAAATGGGGGAAACCGGCCTGGGCATCCAACGCTACAAGGGCCTCGGGGAGATGAACCCACAACAACTCTGGGAGACCACCATGGACCCAGAACAACGGGTGATGCTCCATGTCACCATTGAAAATGCAGTGGAGGCAGATGAACTGTTCACCATCCTGATGGGTGAAGCAGTCGAACCACGGAAATTGTTCATCGAACAACATGCTAAAGATGTGGTAAACCTGGATATCTGAGGTGAAAAAACATGGTAGAGAACATTAAGAAAAACGACCAACCACGCGACATCAACGAAGAGATGAAACGTGCATTCATCGATTATTCCATGAGTGTTATCATGAGTAGAGCCCTCCCTGATATCCGGGACGGACTCAAACCGGTTCATCGACGAATCCTCTATGGAATGAACGAGATGGGGATGGGGTACGAGAAATCCTATAAGAAATCCGCTCGTATCGTGGGCGATATTCTTGGGAAGTACCATCCACATGGTGATCAAGCGGTCTATGACTCTCTCGTTCGGATGGCACAGGACTTTTCATTACGATATCCTTTGATTGCAGGACAGGGTAACTTTGGGTCGGTTGATGGGGATTCCCCGGCTGCTATGAGATATACAGAAAGTAAGATGGCTAAGATAACAAAATTCATGCTGCAGGATATCGAGAAAGATACCGTGGAATGGCGTGATAACTTTGACGGATCGTTAAAAGAGCCTGAAGTTCTTCCTGCGGTGCTCCCAAACCTTCTTTTGAATGGTGCATCGGGTATCGCGGTCGGGATGGCGACCAACATGCCGCCTCATAATCTCACTGAGGTCGTCGATGGGATTATCAAAATGATTGACACCCCCGAAATTACAATTGCCGAACTCATGGATATCGTCAAAGGACCTGATTTTCCCACCGGCGGAATCATCTATGGTCGCGGTGGCATCCTTTCTGCGTACACCACTGGTCGTGGTGCACTTACGGTCCGTGCGAAAACATCCATTGAGGAAGGAGAGCAGAAGGACCGTATCATCGTCTATGAGCTGCCTTATCAGGTGAACAAATCTGTTTTATTACAAACGATCGCTGAGCTTGTCAAAGAGAAGAAACTTGAGGGAATCTCTGACCTGCGAGATGAAAGCGACCGGAAAGGCATGCGGATCGTCATCGAACTGAAACGAGACGCTATCAATGATGTGGTGCTTAACCAGCTCTTCGAACATACCGAGCTACAGTCCTCCTTTGGGGTGCTGAACCTTGCGATCGTTAAAGGTGAACCAAAGATCCTGACATTAAAAGAGATGCTTCAGCATTACATCGAGTACCGTGTGGAGGTCATCACCCGGCGCACCACTTATGATTTGAGGAAAGCCAAGGAAAAGATGCATATCCTGGAAGGCTTGATGATCGCGCTGCGGAACATCGATGAGGTCATTAAAATTATCCGGCAGAGCAAAGAGGTAGAGGAAGCAAAAGACCGTCTCATGAAACGGTTCAGCTTCTCAGAAATCCAAGCTAAAGCAATCCTTGATATGCGGTTACAAAAACTCGTCGGAATGGAAATCGCAGCGGTGGAGAAGGAATACAAGGAGACCAAAGAGCTTATTGAACAACTCGAGGCGTTGCTTGCTGACCATCAGAAAATTCTTGCAGAGATCAAACGAGAGCTCTTAGAGATTAAAGAGAAATTCGGTGACTCTCGACGCACCCAGATAGTGGAAGGTGAGGTCGGCATTGACATAGAAGATCTCATCCCGCAACAGGAGGTTGTTGTGACCATCACCAAGGATGGATACATTAAACGAATCCCCACAGAGACCTATCGGACACAACACCGGGGCGGCAAAGGCCTGATTGGTGTGAGACCAAAAGAGGAGGACTTCGTGGTGGACACCTTCATCACCTCCACCCATGACTATCTGATGTTCTTCACAAACCACGGGAGAGTCTATTGGCTGAAAGGCTATAAGATACCGGAAGGAGACCGGTATGCGAAAGGAAAAGCCATCATCAACCTCCTGCCGAGATTGGAGGAAGGAGAGAAAATCGAGACCGCGGTTCCGATCCACGAGTTCGATGACCAGCATTATCTCATTTTCACCACAAAGAAAGGCACCATCAAAAAAACAGTCCTGTCCGCGTACGGCAACATCCGGGTCAATGGCATTATCGCCATCAAACTAGAGGAAGGCGATGAGCTCATGGGGGTAACCCTCTCTGATGGCAGTAAGACCGTCATGATCGCTACTGCCCTTGGACAGGCTTGCAGGTTCAACGAACGGGAGCTGCGGCCCATGGGACGCGCAACCCATGGTGTCATCGGCATCCGACTAAAGAACAAGAATGACTCTGTGGTCGCCATGACCGTCGTGGACATCACCGGGTCGTTGTTCACCATGACCGAGAACGGTTTTGGGAAACGATCCCCAATCGATGAATACCGCATGACCCACCGAGGCAGTAAAGGGGTCCGGACCATTGTGACCAACGAGCGAAACGGGAACGTCATCTTCGTCAGTCAGGTCACCGATGATCACGAGCTGATCATTACCACCGAGCAGGGGATGACAGTGCGCATCCCGGTTCGAGACATCCGGGAGCAAGGGAGAAATACGATGGGTGTTCGCATCATGCGACTGAATGAGAAGGACAAGGTGGTATCTGTCACACAAGTCCTGGCTGAACCCCAGGCAGAGGAAGGACGCACCGAATCAATCGAGTCTCTCCCCATCGGCTTGAGCGAAGAAAAACCCCTCACCGAGGGCATAAAAGAGCCACCCGTCATACCAATGGAACCAGTAGAACAAGAAACACCCTCACCAATACCTCCAAAACCAGCTAAAACAGTAAAGAAACTGACACCGTCATCAAAGGTAAAAAAACTGACCAAACCAAGGAAGACCACGAGATTGGTCGCTAAAGTAAAAAAAGTAAAAACGAAAAAAGTCACAATAAAAAAATCAGTCAAGAAACCAGCGAAAAAACCAGGAAAAAGAAAGAAGATAACCCTAACAAGAAAAAAAACCAAGAAACCGAAAAAAACAATCAGCGCAGCAAAAAAAACAAAAAAAGTGAAACAAAAACCAAAAAAAGCAAAGAAAACACCGATGAGAAAACCAAAGGTTAAGAAAAAAACGAAGCGGAAGAAATAGCCTAGGTTTCTTTTTTCTTTTTCTTTGGGCATTCTGGGTTGATGCATAAATCCCACGCCCGTCGACCTTTCATTTTTACTTGAACAATTGGTGTGGAACAGGCGTCGCACAGGTTCTTCGTCATCGTCAAACCACCTTGTTGCGGAAGCGAATAGGTGTTCTTGCACTCCGGATACCCCGAGCACCCGACAAACCGTTTCCCCTTCTTTGACACCCGGACCATGAGGGATTTGCCACATTTCGGGCAGGGTCCAATCGTGTTCTGCGCCTTGACGGCATTATTGATGTTTTCCTTGATTTTCTCCTTCTCGGGCTCCAGTTCTTCCATGACTTTTGTCAGCATCATGCGTGATTCTCGGACTGTTTCCTCCAGAGTCTTCTTTCCTTCTGCAATATCGTTCATGTCCGCCTCAAGCACCGCGGTCATTTTAGGTTTGACAACATCGCAATTAATCAATGCATCAACCACTGCGATAGCGGTGGAGGTCGGGGTAGGAGTCCCGCCCATGACATATTTCCGACCATACAATTTACTGATGATCTCATGACGAGTGGATTTCGTACCTAGGGAGAGCTGCTCCATTTTTGCGATCAGTGCCCCTTGTGTGTAACGCTGTGGTGGTTTGGTGAATTCCTTTTTAATGGTGATTTTCATGATTTCGAGTCGTTCCCCAACAGAGAGTTCCGGAAGTTGCTTCTTTTTCTCCTTAAAATACGGATACATATTTTTCCAGTGTGCTTCAACAAGTCGGTATCCGGTGGTGAGAAAGACCTCCCCAGAGATATCGAATCGTACGTCCGTGGTCTCAGACACCGCGTCTTTGGCAAGAGTGGCAAAAAACCTTCGGCAGATTAGTTCATAGATTTTCGTTTGGTCAGCACCGAGTTTTTTCGATGGTGCATCAACAGGATGAATCGGGGGGTGATCTGTCGTTTGTTGTTTTCCTCTGGTCGGGTAGGTTCTCCCGTTTGTTTGGACTTCTTTGACTTCTTTTGAAAAATGCGCATTAGAGAGTTTCTGTAGAATACTGTGAATGTTCAATGATGGAGGATAAACGGTGTTATCAGTTCGTGGATACGAGGTGAGCCCCATCATATAGAGTTCTTCTGCGATGCTCATGGCTTTTGCCGCAGAAAACCCTAGATAGGAGGCTGCTTGGATAAAGGTCGTGGTGTTGAATGGTGCTGGTGGGAGTTCATGGTTGATGGTTTTTTGAACTTCCTTGACAAGGGCGTCTTTGCTGTCTTTGATTCTCTGATGTATCTCCTGAGCGGGTTGCTCTTCTCGAAACACCCCGTGTTCATGTGTCGTATCAATGGGTCGTTCCTTCTTGAGCTGCGCCAGCAGCGTCCAATATGGCTTTGGATCAAAGGTTTTGATTTCTTTTTCCCGTTCTACCAATAACGCTAGCGTTGGTGATTGTACACGTCCTATAGATAGAAAATCCCGTCCGAGACGACGGGATGTTAGGGAGATAAACCGTGTTAAGACTGCTCCCCATACCAAGTCGATGATTTGACGAGCTTCACCAGCGCTCGAAAGGTTATAATCAACTTCAGTGAGATTGTCAAAGGCAGTGTTGATCTCATAGGGGGTGATGGCGCTGAATCTGGCGCGTTTGATATCGCTCAGACCTGGATTATAGCTTCGAAGAAGGTTTACTGCTTCGGCCCCAATGAGCTCCCCTTCTCGGTCAAAATCCGTCGCTACGATTAACGAAGGAGTGTCCTTTACTAACGTTTTTAATGCAAAAGCGATACCTTTTTCACTGATATTTTTGCATGGCTCTACCTCGATGAGTTGATATGGAGGGATCTTCGTCCATTGATTAAAACCACTGGGGTAATCAAGGTTGATGATATGGCCCTTTAATCCAATCACGTTCCAGGATTCATTGTTTTTTGTAAACGAATACACAGGGATTTTCCCGAGATGCGTGCTTTTTATCTGCCCGCCGGAGAGAATGTACGCAATCCTCCGTGCAGCAATATTTTTCTCGCAGATCACTAACTTCATAATCGTTCCTAGTTCGAGGACTGAACATTCAGATGGGATATAATTAGTTTACGATACGGAAGCAGGAGAGGTTGAAACTATTTATACACTGACCGTATTTCCTGATGTGAGACTATGAAAATCCAGATTATCATGGGGTCGTCTTCTGATATGCCTGTTGCAGAAAAAGCCAAAGCAATCTTTGAGGAATTTGGTATCAGGTATGATATTCAGGTCGCTTCCGCGCACCGGACGCCAGACTTGCTGCGCACCCTTGTGGAGAAAAGCGATGCAGATCTCTTCATCGGAATCGCAGGATTGTCGGCTGCCCTCCCAGGGACGATTGCGGCACATACAATTAAACCGGTCATCGGAGTGCCGGTGAGTGGGAAAGTCAATCTGGATGCTATCCTGTCCATCATTCAGATGCCGCCTGGGATTCCCGTTGGAGCTGTCGGTCTTGACCGGGGGGAGAACGCAGCGCTGCTTGCGGTAGAAATCCTTGCTATGTATGACAAGAAAGTAACAAAAAAATTACAGGAATACCGCAAAACGATGCAAAAAAAAGCTGTAACAAAATAGAGGTGCACAGATGTTCCAGGCAGAGAAATTCATAGAAAAAACCATCGTAAACCTTCAGAAAGAAATCAAAGGCAAAGCATTGATAGCATTTTCTGGTGGGGTGGACAGCACGGTTTGTACTGCACTTGTCAACAAGGCGATTGGGAAACAACTCATCGCGGTTCATGTCAACACGGGGTACATGCGCAAGGACGAACCCAAGCAGGTCACCCAACTGATGAAAGACCTTGGATTAAACTATCGGTATGTTGCCGCGGAAAACGAGTACTATCAAGCGTTACAAGGGATTGAAGACCCAGAGAAAAAACGCAAGATCATCGGGGAAAAATTCATCAGAATCTTCGAACAGGTCGCGCGAAAGGAGAACATCGAGTACCTCGTGCAGGGAACGATTGCACCGGATTGGATCGAATCCGGTGGCGGTCTCCGCGAGACCATTAAATCCCATCATAACGTCGGTGGATTACCGCAGGATATGAAACTAACGCTCATCGAACCACTCCGGGATCTCTATAAAGATGAGGTGCGTAAAGTCGCTCGTGTATTGCACATCCCGGTTTCAGAACGGCAACCTTTCCCAGGACCTGGGCTTGCGATTCGTATCATTGGTGAGGCGACACCAGAACGCGCAAAACTCGTGCGAGAAGCATGCGACATTGTGGAAAAAGAAATCGAACGTGCTTCGGAGCAAGGACTCATGGAGCGGCCTTGGCAGTATTTCGCGGTGTTGATCCCGATAAAAACCGTCGGAGTACATGGCGATAAACGCGCCTATGGTAACACGATTGCGATCCGCGCCGTGCAAAGTGTGGATGCGATGACCTGCCATTATAGCACGATTCCGCATGAAGTGCTCGATGCGATTTCAACAAAAATCACCAATACCCTCAAGGAGAATGTGAACCGTATCGTCTATGACGTGACCAATAAGCCTCCAGGGACCGTCGAGTGGGAATAATCATATGGTACGAATCTACGTCATCGATAACGGAGGACAATGGACACATCGTGAATGGCGTACACTCCGAGACCTTGAGGTTGACACTAGTATCGTACCAAACACAACACCGCTTCATGACCTATTAAAAAAGGACATACACGGTCTGGTTCTCTCCGGGGGAGCCCCACGAATAGGACTGGATGGCACGTTAGGGAATTGCACGGAATATCTTGAGAAGGCTGACTTCCCAATTCTTGGAATCTGCGCAGGGCATCAATTCATGGCACGTCATTTTGGTGGTATGGTACAACCATCGAAAGTCCCTGAGTTTGGGAAGGTGAAGTTGACTCTCTGTGCCGACGACGCCCTCTTTGCCGAGGTACCAACCACCTCAATTGTCTGGGAATCCCACAACGACGAGGTAACCAAGCTCCCGAGGGATTTTATAAAGCTCGGGGAAAGCGAAAATTGCACCATCCAAGCGATGAAACATAAGAAAAAACACTTCTACGGCCTGCAGTTTCACCCAGAGGTAGAACATACTCAATACGGGGATCAAATCTTCAAGAATTTTATTCAGTTATGCGAAGAGTGACAAATCATTTTTTTCCAACTCTGATACTTCGATAGAGTGTTTCTCCCAGCACGATGAGGAGGAAGAAAAAGAGAAGCATTCCTACGAAACTCCCGATGAGAGACACGACTGGAAACCTAAAAGTATTGAGGGAAAAAAGATTCTGAAAACTTCCAAGAAAGTTACTCCCAGTAAGGATGATAAAAAAAACACTGGCGAGGACAATAGAGATGATCAGTTCAAAGAGATAGCTTTTTTTTCCTGAACGTACTGATGGAGATCCGTCTGAGTTCTCTCTGAGTTTCATCTCCTTGGAGCCCTCGATGCGGGCATCCGCCTGTTGTTTTTGATGCGCAAGTGCCTCTAAGAATTTGTTATATTCAGATTCGGACTCAAATATAAGGGATGCTCCTTGATAGCCACAGTCCCGACACACCTCGTTCCACGAGGATAACCCAGAGATAATTCCGTCACCAAGGGTTCCGATTCTTATGTTCTTACTTCCACAAATAGGACATGCTGTAATTTCCATTGGTTACTCCAGTATTCATTTCCATCGTTTGAACAAGCAGTGTTGAAGCCCAAGCTGATCAAAGACTTTCCCAACGATGAAATCAACAAGGTCCTCAATGCGTTCTGGTTTATGATAGAACGCAGGCATGGCAGGTAGGATGATCGCCCCGCTTTCTTTAGCCCTAAGCATGTTAGTAACCCCCGGGAGATCTAATGGTGTTTCGCGGGGAACCAGTATCAGTTTTTTTCCTTCCTTCAGACAACAGCTCGCTGCTCGTGACGTCAGGGTATCTCCAAACCCATGCGCTACTGCTGAGAGTGTTTTCATACTACAGGGGATAATAATCATTCCGTCAAGAGGGAACGACCCACTTGCGGGGCCTGCGAACAGATCATCGTTCTCATAGACAACCTGCGCATGGGTTGTAAGGAGAGTATAGGTATATGTTGTTTCATGTTGAAGAATCTTTTTTGCACCTTCTGAAACCACCAGATGGACCTCGTGACCCTGCTTGTTTAGTTCTTGAACCAGCCGGATACCGTAGATACTGCCGGAAGCTCCTCCGATACTCACAAAATATCTCATATTTTATAGACCTTCTATTGCGCTCACAAGACGAGCGAGAGTTGTTTTTAAATGGATATCTTTTTCAATGGCGGTCCCGGTGATGATGACGTCTGCTCCTGCATGAGCTTTTTCCTTCGCGGTCTGGGGGTCTCGGATTCCTCCACCGACAAAAAGAGGGATGGAGGTGTTTTTCTTCACTGCGTGGATCATCTCATTGGGTACTGGTTCAGGTGCTCCAGATCCAGCCTCGATATAGAAAAACTTCATGCCAAGGTATTCTGCCGCTAATGCATACCCGACTGCCGTGTGAATATCATTTCTTTGAATCAACTCCGCATCTCCGATACGACCCGCGGTCATCCCCGGTTCTACGATGACGTACCCCATCGAAATTGGCTCAAGCCCAGAGGATTTCACAAAGGGTGCCCCCTTGACATGTTCTCTGATGACATATCCGATATTATTAGAGTTCAAAAGGCTCATGAAGAAAACCGCGTCAGCGTATTTGCTGAGGAATTTCGCGCCAGAGGGAAAAAGGATGACGGGGAGATCTGAATTCTTTTTGATAGCTTGGCACGTCTCATCGACCTGTTGTTGCGACAAAAGCGTGGACCCACCAACCATGATAGCGCTGCTTCCCGCATCAGTCACCGTGTGTGCAATCTGCCCTGCAACCGCTGGTTTTTGTTTATCGGGGTCGAGCAGCGCGAAATGGAGCTTCTTTTTCTTCGTCAGTTTAAGGATGTTCTCAGCGATGGTCATTCGAGGGGAAAAGGACACCGGATGTATTTATGTTTTATGCCTTGTGCAGAAGGTCTCTGATTAATTTCTCCGAGCATCCTGCAAGAACGCTTGTTCTGCCGACTAAATCAAAGTCCATGTCAAGGTTTTCGCCAGTGATGGTTTTGACTACCCCGCCTGCTTCACGAACAATCAGGGTTGCCGCAGCGATATCAACCACACGAAGGATATCTCTCCCAACGAAATAGAAGTCTAGAGCACTGAGTGCAACCATGCACATCTCAAGGGATGCAGAGCCGAAGGAGCGGATGTTACCTTTTTTCGATAACGTACCTGCTCGGGGGGTATAGTTCTTCCCAAGAGAGATCGAGGAAAGCATGTCAGCAGAAGGTATCTCGCAGACTCTGATACGTGTATTGTTCAGGAACGCGCCCTGGTGTTTCTCTGCAGTAAAGACATCGCCTGTCGGGATGTTTTTGACAATCCCGTACTCGATATCGCTGATTTTTGAGGTCCCAATCGCCAAGGAGACGGAGTAAAAGGGGATTCCACGATAGGCGTTTCGTGTGCCATCCACAGGGTCTAATACGAAGACCGACATGCCACCAAAATCCACAAAACCTTTCTCTTCGCTGAGGAGATTTACTTTTACCGCTGATTTTTCTAATATAGCGAGTGCGACATCTTCTGCAATCTTATCGATATAAGATGTTGGCGAACCATCGGCTCCGATACCGATGGTTTTCCCAAGTTTATAAAAATTCTTTTTGGCTTCTTTTTTTACCACTCTGCTTATTTGTTCGACAATCTGATAAGCGAGTTGTTTGAGCGTTTCTTCCATAAATCATCCCGGGACGTTGATACCTAGATAGGCAAGAACCCACCTGATGTAAATCGTCAGGAGAATCATAATCACCGCAGCAAGAAGAATTCCAAGAAAGATTGTAACCAGGGACCGGGAGAACTTTAAATTAAAAAGATACGCGATTAACGCACCCGTCCAAGCACCAGTGAAGGGGAGAGGGAGGGCAACAAAAGCAAATAAACCCAGATATTCATATTTTCTTATTCGTTCGTCTGCTTTCTTCCGGGTTCGAGCGAGCAGCCAGTCCATGATTTTTACCCAAAACGGGAACCTCCGGAGAAAATCTTCGACATACTTGAAGAAGAGGAGGATAAAGGGGACAGGCAAAATATTTCCAGCGATCGCGATGGGAAATGCCTGCCACCATTCCCATCCATATTGGAGCATAGCAAACGGGATGACATATCGGGCCTCAAGCCAGGGTGCCATAGAAAAAAAGAAAATTTGAAACCATTGAGGAAGGAACTCGAGCATCTCTTACACCCCAACAAGATCCCCAAATCCTGGTTTCCCGAGTACCTGATGGTCGTCGATGACTTTTTCGCCTCTGATGAAAACCTGGGAAGGGAATATCCCAGGGAATCCTTCAAACGAGGTCCATCCACATTTCGAATGGAGGCGCTCTGCGGTAATGGCCTCTGTTTTTTTCATGTCAACGACAATGAAGTCAGCGTCTCTCCCTACCTCGAGTTTCCCTTTGGGGATATTCAGAAGGTGTGCGGGCCGGTCACAGAGCATGGTGAGAAGAGTATCCAACGTGATTTGGCCGTTTTTTACACAAGCAAGTAACAGAGGATAAATCGTCTCAACACCGGGCAAACCTGATGGTGCATGATGAAAATCTACGT
>Ga0172363_10004725_pt1 | contig 10996 bp, 10 predicted proteins | sample LakKivs2_kivu2a2_FD_114541 | JGI IMG/M metagenome (GOLD analysis project Ga0172363, IMG submission 114541) | Sediment microbial communities from Lake Kivu, Rwanda - Sediment s2_kivu2a2 | ecosystem: Environmental > Aquatic > Freshwater > Lake > Sediment | place: Rwanda: Western Province, Lake... | reverse complement strand
GCCGTCGGACTTTATCACTTGTCTAACCGAGCTCTAGAGAGCTCACCAAAACTGATCTCCCGGCTCGACCGAAGGCTGCGGCACCAAACCTCCGCTGCGAGTGTTCTGTCTCGCTCCGCGCGCCGAGGTGCAGTTAATTACGCAACCGCCTTGCGGTTACTCTCCCGAACAACCCCCATTCTTGACGAGTCTAGCGATGACCGACTCTGCAAAGATCATCCTTCCTGGCGGCAACGGTTTTCTCGGCCACGTTCTGGCGGAGTGGTTCACCGCCCTAGGCCACCAGGTCGTCGTGCTTTCACGTGGTCAACACAAGTATCGCGGCCCCGGCCGAGCCGTTGCCTGGGATGGCCGCACGCTCGGCCAATGGCGTCACGAACTCGAAGGCGCTACGGCCATCGTCAACCTGGCCGGCCGCAGCGTGAACTGTCGCTATCACGCCAGCAATCGCGCGGCGATGATGAACTCGCGTATCGAGCCGACACGCATCCTCGGCGAGGCGATTGCTGCTTGCTATAGTCCGCCAGCGGCGTGGCTTAATTCCAGCACGGCGACCATTTATCAGCACTCCCTCGATCGACCGATGGACGAACTGACCGGGACCATTGCTGCCACACCGGAAGCCAAGGACGCCTTTTCCATCGAAGTTGCGACGGCCTGGGAGCGTGAGTTCTTCGCCGCCTCCACTCCGCGTACGCGTAAGGTAGCGCTTCGCACCGCAATGGTTTTTGGCGATTACCCCGGCACGGTGTATCGTGTACTCAGGCGGCTTGCTCGGCTGGGATTGGGTGGACCAATGGCAGGTGGCGAACAGTACGTTTCCTGGATGCACCAGCGGGACTTCTGTCGCGCAATCGAGTTCTTAATCGACCGAGACGACATCTCCGGTCCGGTGAATCTGGCTGCGCCGCGTCCGCTCACCAATCGTGCCATGATGCACGTCATTCGGCACGCGCTCGGAGTTCCATTTGGCCTGCCGGCTGCGCGCTGGATGCTCGAAGTAGGCGCTTTCTTTCTCCGCACCGAGACGGAGCTGATCATCAAAAGCCGCCGCGTCGTGCCTGGCAGGTTGCTTTCGTCAGGGTTTTGTTTCGATTACGAAAACCTGGCCAGTGCTGTGGCTCAGTTGGAAACTGCCGGCCACACTTCCGTCGACAACATGCACAATTCGCGAGTTGCCGTGTCCACCACGCGCTGATGGGGATGCGAGGCGGTTGTGCTACACTGGCTGCGGAGCGCTACAGCCATCCCCATCCAGGCAATACCCATGGACTATCCCGCTCAGCAAGTTGCCGAGATCCTCGCCGGCGCGGGCTTCACGCACGTCGTGTGGCTGCCTGACTCCGCGCTTGGCCCCTGGGAGCGGGCGCTCCATCAGCCGGGCAGACTCGAACTGGTCCGCGTCTGCCGCGAGGGCGAGGCCTGGCTGATCGCCGCGGGCCTGCATCTCGGCGGCAAACGCCCGCTGGTGATGATCCAGAACACGGGCTTGTTCGAATCCGGCGACGCTCTGCGAAACGTCCTGTTCGACCTCAAATTGCCGATCCCCGCCGTCATCGGCTACCGCAGCGCACTCGTTCCGAACTCACCCGATTCGGCTCGCCACTTCACCGAGCCGCTGCTCAAGGCCTGGGGAATCGATTACGTTGTGGTCAGCCGGCCCGACGAACTTTCGAAAATGGCGGATCACTTCGCCGCCTGTCAAATGGCCGGTAAGCCCGGCGTCGTGCTCATCGCCGAAGGACGCATGTAATGCCAGGGACTCAATCCAAGCCTGTGACTCGGATGCCGTTCATCCCCGCGCTCCAAGTGCTGGCCGACCTGCGCACCGACCAGGTCGTCGTCACCACGATGGGCTCGGCCCGCGAGTGGCCCAAGCTCTCGCAACACCCGCTCGATCTGCACTACATCCCCTCGGCCATGGGACAGGCGCCCGCGCTGGGGCTTGGCATCGCACTCGCCAAACCGGATCGCGAAGTGATCGTCCTCAATGGCGACGGCTGCCAACTCATGAACCTGGGCGTGCTGGTCACGATCATCGCCAGCCGCGCGCGGAACCTCACGCTGATTGTCTTCGACAATGGAATCTATGAAGTCACTGGCGGCCAGCAAACCGCGGCCGCCACGACCGAACGGGGCGGTATCGACTTCGCCGGCATGGCCCGCGCTGCCGGCTTTGAAAGTGTTCGCAGCTTCAATCGCCTCAGCGATTGGCAGCGCGACGCGGCCAGCACACTTGCGCTTCCCGGTCCGCGGTTTGTCGCGCTCTCCGTCGAACCGCTATGCCTTTCTGAAGACGCCACGGCCTATCAACTCGAATCTCCCGGCCCGATCGCCGAGCGGCTGGCGCGGTTCCAATCGGCGCTGGCCGTCAGCTAGCACGACTGACCCATCCAAACTTGTTTGCGGCGCTCACTCGGATTGACCAAATTCGCCGAACGTGTCAGGTTGTGCTGTGCGAAGCGGGGCATGGAGCGCCCCGCGATCTAAGGGCATGGGCTGTCAGGAGTGCGGAGCCATGAGTTACGTGCTGGTCGCGGTAAGTGTGTTTCTGGCGGCGCAAGCTCCCAGCGGCGACTTTCAACCCATGCAACGTCCCCGGCGCGGGGCCCCCGCGGCCGATCTTGGCGAGGCGCCGCGTCAAGCGCAGCCCGCGCGCAGTCAACAGCCACCCGCTTCCACCGCTCAGCCCGGCTTCCCCGATCTTCCGGCGGCCGATCCCTACGCCGACCCGTATGAGAATCAACCGCCTGCGGTGGTGCCCGCCCGCCGACCCGCGGCATCCAGTTCCGCCACCGGGCAGCCCATGCAGCCGGTCGACAATCTACCGCAGCGTTTGCGTCCGCCCGAATTGATCGCCGAGGCGCTTGAGAATCCCAAGCAAGGCGCCGTCGTCGGCACGCCCACGACGCTCGCCCAGGCGATGGCCGGCGCGAGCGACCGCAACCAGCAACTGGCCGTTGCCAAGGCCTATTGGCGGTTGGCCACGGCCCAGGCCGAGTATCATTGGTCGCTCCAGCAGCGCGATCTGTTGCGCGATCAAACCCGTTCGCAAACCAATCAGCCGGGCACGCTCAGCGCCCGGGCCGCGGCCCGAGCGGATGTCCGCGCCGCGCAGCTTGGTGTCGATCGGGCGCAGGCGGAACTCGCTGCGTTGATTCCGCCCAACGCGAAGCTGACCGCGCCGCTCACCGTCGATCGGCCGCACGTCGGCGAGTATCGCACGAACTTCGACGAGATCTTCGGCAATCGTCCCGCGCCAGGTCGCTTGCGTCTCGTGAACCGCACGCTGCCCGTGCGCCGGCAGGCGATCGACGCGCATGCCGAAGCGATTGTGGCGGCCATGGACGCCGTGGAAGCGACGGGCGAACAGTTCCGCACCACGGGGCAGGGGATCGCCACGTTGCTCGACGCGATCGACCTGCTCAAGCAAGAACGCAAGGCATTCATCGCTGAAGTGCGCGAGTACAACCAGGAGATCGCCGAGTATGCGTTTGCCGTCGCACCCAGCGGCGCCGCCAACCAGACGCTCGTCTCGATGCTGATCCTCACCACCCCGCCAGCCACCGCGCAGGATCCTCGCCGGCCCACGGATCCAAATCAGCCGCAACTTCGCAAGACATTCCGCCGGCCGCTTGAACCAGGCGACGGGGCCTCGCTGCGCACGTCAACCAATTCCGAGCGTGTGACGGTTCGTCGCCAGCTTGGCTTTCCCGACGCCCCTGCGGAAGAGCAGCCTGCGGCGACCGCGAATCTCGACCAGGCCTGGTACGCCACGTTTCTGGAGCTGACCAATCAGCCGCAGCGCGTGCAGAAGCTGAGCAACCTGATGCACTGGGATCGCAACTACTCGGCCGAAGTCGGCAAGCCCATCTCGCTGGCGACCTACCTGCGCGATGTGCCCGCGCCGAATCGTCTGGCCGCGATCGAAGCTTTCTGGCAAGCCCGCGAAAAGGCCGCGGCGCTGCAGCTTCTGTACGATCAATTGGAACAGCTCACCGCCTTGCAGCCGCTGGCGATTCCCCGCGCCGGGCAAGAAGGGCTTGCCGAAGCCGGTGTTCGCTTGCAGGCCGCGCGCCGCGCAACTCGGGCGACCATTCTCGATGCCCAGACCGATCTCATGACCGCCCAGGCCCGGTTGGTGGAAGTGCTGGGGCGGCCGGTGGATGCCAACTGGCTGCTCCCCGCCACTCCGCCGCAAAGCGGCCGTTATGTCGTCTCGATCAAGGCGCGCCGCGGCTTTGCCCAGGGGAGCCGCTGGGCCGATCGGATCGCGCTGGAATATGACAAGTTGCAGCATCGGGGCGACGCCCTGATGCAGGCCGACGCTCATCGGATGCAGCTCTTGGCCGAGATCAACGAGTTCGGCCCCGACCGTGCTGCCGGCGAACGGATGACCATGGTCGACAAGGTGCTCTGGTCGATCCATCGCCAGAACCAGATTGGGCGGGGGTTTCTTCGCGACCTGACCGAGTACAATATGGCCATCGCCAACTATGCGATTCTTTCGCAGCCCGAAACGGTTTCGGGCGAGCAGTTGGCCGCCAAATTGGCGATTCCGCGAAGCACGATTCGCGAGTCGTAAGCGAACGTGAAGATTCCCAGTAGCTCCTGGCAACAAGCGGCGAGTGCCGCGGAAATTGCCGATTCAACTCCGCTCGCACGCGTTCAGCCGCTCAAGATCGGCCCGCTGGTGGTCGATCCGCCGGTGCTGCAAGCGCCGATGGCGGGCTTTACGAACTTTGCCTATCGCCAGATCGTGCGCCAGTTCGGCGGTGCAGGGCTGCAAGCCACGGAAATGGTGCACGCCAAAGGCTTCTTGTGGCTGGAGAACGAAGCCGACGAACTGCCTGAGCGGCTGTGGGGCGTGGCCGAGGAAGCGCGGCCGCTGGCTGTGCAGATTTGGGACAACGACCCGGCGACTCTGGCCGAAGTTGGCGCGAAGCTCGCGCATGAGTTTCGGGTGAGCGTGGTCGATATCAACTTCGGTTGCCCGGTGAAGCAGGTGACGGAAAAGGCTCACAGCGGCAGCTACCTCCTGCGATATCCCGATCGCGTGGGGGCGATCGTCGAGCGTGTGGTGGCGGCCTGTGCGCCGACGCCCGTTACGGCCAAGATTCGACTCGGCTGTTCGCGCAACAACATCAATGCCATTGAGATTGCCCAGGTGGTGGAACAGGCTGGCGGCGCCGCGCTCACCGTGCATGGCCGCACCGCAGCCGATTTCTTCAGCGGTTCGGCCGACTGGGAGCGGATCAGCGAGATCAAACCTTATCTCAAGAAGATCCCGCTAATCGGCAACGGCGACCTGGCGTCCCCCGCGGCCGTGCTCAACGCGTTCGCACGCTACGACGTCGACGGCGTGATGATCGCCCGGGCCGCTCTTAACAAACCCTGGCTGTTTGCCCAGGTGAAAGCGGCCCTGGCCGGCGAGCCGGTTCCGCCCGATCCGACGCTCGAAGATGAGCGTGCGCTGCTGCTGCATCATTACCGGCTGGTTTGCCAGCGCTTTGGCGAGAACAAGGGCACCGTTCTGATGCGGAAATACGCCTGCTGCTACGCCCAGGGGAGGGCCGGCGCCCGGGAGTTCCGCACCCGGGTTTCCAAAGTCGCCAGCCCGGTCGAATTCCACGCCGTGGTGGCCGAATCCTTTCCCCGCTGACTCGTCGTACTCAAGCCCAGGAAATGCTTTTCCTGGGTTCCTGTTGGCCCTTCTCGTCCGTCCGTTTTATTTTTGACATATTCAGTTGTCAAAAATATCCAAACCGCTATGATTTCAGTATGAATCATGTGGCGGAAAGCTCTGACGACGGCCTGCTTGGCTTGCTCCGCAAGTCGAGCTCGCTCTGCGTCTCGGACCTGACCCGGGCCACCGGAGTTACCCCCACCGCGGTTCGGCAACGGCTGGTCCGACTGATGGCCGAGGGGCTGGTAACCCGGGAGGTGACCCGAGCCGGCCGCGGCCGTCCGAGCCATCGTTACGCACTGACCGACAAGGGACGCCGGCAAAGTGGCTCGAATTTCGCCGATTTGGCCCTCGCCCTGTGGCACGAAGTGCGGGCCGTCGAGCATCCCGAGGTTCGTCGCGGACTGCTCGAACGGATCGCCAAAACCATGGCTCGGATGTATTCGGCCGAGGTTTCGGGTACGACGACGGCCGAGCGAATGGACTCGGTTTCGCGGGTCCTGAGCGAGCGGAATGTGCCGTTCGAGGTCGACCGATCCGGCGATTTGCCAGTGCTTTCGGCAGTGGGGTGTCCTTATCCCGACCTGGCTGAGCAAGACCGGGGAATTTGCGCCCTGGAACGGATGATGTTTTCGGAGTTGGTCGGAGACGGTTTGCGCCTCTCCGAATGCCGGCTGGATGGCGATGAATGTTGCCGCTTCGAGCCCCGACAAGGTGCTTCAAAAGAGGAAGCTACGGCGGTACAGTGAAGGGTTTCCTGTCGCCCCGCAGATCCTCCGACAAATCGAGACACGTAACTATGACCCAACCCTGGATCGAAGGCCGTTTTGAAGAAGGCCTGATTCTCACGACCGTCGAGCAAGGCATTAACTGGGCTCGTCAGGCCAGCCTCTGGCCGATGACGTTCGGCCTGGCCTGTTGTGCCATCGAGATGATGGCCGCCGGCGCCAGCCGGTACGACATGGATCGCTTTGGCGCGGGTGCGTTTCGCGCGAGTCCCCGCCAGGCCGACCTGATGATCGTCGCGGGTACCGTGACGTACAAAATGGCCAGCCGCGTGCGTCGGCTCTACAACCAGATGCCGAATCCCAAGTTCGTCATCGCGATGGGCGCCTGCACCGTCGGTGGTGGCCCCTACTTCAAATACGGTTATCACGTCGTGAAGGGCGTCGACCTGGTCGTCCCCGTCGACGTTTACGTGCCGGGCTGCCCCCCGCGTCCGGAAGCCTTGCTCGAAGGCCTGATGCGGATCCAGGACAAGATCATGGGCCACAAAATCGGCAAGAAGGCAGGCCAACTCGCCGGCAACAAGGTCGACGACGAACTGCCGATCCCGCATCACTCGGGCTATGTCGATGCTCCGGAAGACGAGCCGCTGTTCGATCACCAGAAAATTACGGGCTAAACGGAAGAATGAAGGCGCTCTCGCCTTCCAAACGCAAAGCGAATCATGTCTGACTCTGAAACACTGAAGATCAAAGATCTGCACGTCTCCACGACCGAGGGCAAGGAGATCTTGCGCGGCGTGAACCTCGAAATCAAACGCGGCGAAGTTCACGCTTTGATGGGGCCCAACGGCTCGGGCAAAAGCACGCTCGGCTACGCCATCATGGGACATCCCGGCTATGAGGTCACGCAGGGCAGCATCACGCTTGGTGACCAAGACGTGCTTGAGATGGAGCCCAACGAGCGGGCTCGCGCGGGCATCTTCCTGGCCTTCCAGCGGCCGATGGCGATTCCCGGAGTGAAGATGGCCGACTTTCTGCGGCACGCGGCGACGAACGTGCGCCGGCCGGATCGCAAAGAGGGCGAAGAGCTGATTCCGATGCGCGAGTTCCGCAAGGAACTCAACCAGAAGATGGACCAGCTCCGGATGGACAAGGAATTCGCTCGCCGCTACGTGAACGATGGTTTCTCCGGCGGCGAAATGAAGCGGGCCGAGATCCTGCAACTCGCCATGCTGCGACCGAAATTTGCGATTCTCGACGAGACCGACTCGGGCCTCGACGTCGACGCCGTAAGGTTGGCCAGCCAGAGCATCGCCGACATTGGCGGCAAAGACATGGGCATTCTGATCATCACGCACCACGAACACCTGCTCGAGCACAATCGGCCCGACTTCACGCACGTCATTTTGGGCGGACGGATCGTCGAGACCGGAGGCCCCGAGTTGGCGCTCGAGCTGCATAAGCAGGGTTACGACCGCATCCGTGCGGCCTATCCCGAAGCGGCCGCCGCAGACGCGGCCCTGAAGCAAACCGAACCGGCCGGGGCTCACTAAGGTCTCCGGCTTCCGGTTCACTCCAACGCGAACACATCTTTCCGAAAGATAAGTGCGAATATGGCAACCGACGTAGCTGCCAAGCCGAAATTTGGCGAAATCAACAAGTACGACTTCCACACCGACTCCAAGGCCGTCTTCAAGGCCCGCAAAGGTCTCGATGCGGACATCGTCCGCCAGATCTCGGACATGAAGAACGAGCCGGCCTGGATGCGTGATTTCCGGCTTCGCAGCCTGGAGATCTTCAACGCCAAGCCGATGCCCCGCTGGGGCGGAGCGATCGATCTCGACTTCCAGGACATTTACTACTATCTGAAGCCGGCCGACCGCCAGGGCAAGACCTGGGACGAAGTGCCCGACGAAATCAAGAAGACTTTCGACCGGCTTGGCATTCCCGAGGCCGAGAAGAAGTTCCTCGCCGGCGTGAAGGCTCAGTTCGAGAGCGAAGTGATCTACGGCTCGCTGAAGGAAGATCTCACCAAGCAGGGCGTGATCTTCACGGATACCGACACCGCCATCCGCGAGTATCCCGACCTGGTTCGGGAGTACTTCGCCACGATCATTCCGCCGGCCGACAACAAGTTTGCCGCGCTCAACTCGGCCGTCTGGTCGGGCGGGTCGTTCATCTATGTCCCCAAGGGCGTGAAGATCGAGTTCCCGCTGCAGGCCTACTTCCGCATCAACGCCGAGAACATGGGCCAGTTTGAGCGGACCCTGATCATCGTCGACGAAGGTGCCGAAGTGCACTACGTCGAAGGCTGCACCGCTCCGATGTACAGCACAGAAAGCCTGCACTCGGCCGTGGTCGAAATCATCGTCAAGAAGCATGCCCGCTGCCGCTATACGACGATTCAGAACTGGGCCAACAACATCTACAACCTGGTGACCAAGCGGGCCATGGCCTACGGCGACTCGCTGGTGGAATGGGTCGACGGCAACCTGGGCAGCCGGCTCACCATGAAGTACCCCTCGGTGTACATGATGGAGCCCGGCGCCAGGGCCGAAATCCTCTCCGTGGCCTTCGCCTCGGCCGGGCAGCACCAGGACGCCGGCGCCAAGGCCGTGCACTGCGCCCCGCACACCTCCAGCCGCATCGTGTCGAAGTCGATATCCAAGAACGGCGGGCGCGCCAGCTACCGCGGCCTGGTGAAGATCGAGCGCGGGGCCAAGAAGTCCAAGTCGAACGTGGTGTGCGACGCCTTGATCCTCGACCCGCGCAGCCGCAGCGACACTTATCCCTACATCGAGCTGGAGGAGCAGGACGTGATGGTCGGCCACGAGGCCAGCGTCTCGCGGATCGGCGAAGAGCAGTTGTTCTACCTGACGAGCCGCGGGCTGACCGAGGCCGAGGCCAGCACGATGATCGTCAGCGGGTTCATCGAGCCCCTGGTCAAGGAGCTCCCCATGGAATACGCGGTGGAAATGAACCGGCTCATCGCCCTGCAAATGGAAGGCACGGTGGGCTAGTGGTCAGTGGCCAGTGGTCAGTGGCCGGTGGCCGGTGGCTAGTGGTCAGTGGCTAGTGTTTATCGGCCAGTGCGAGGTAGTGAGCCGCTTGCGGTTTCGCAGGGTATCCACGACCGATCGCCTCGAAACATCCCCGGGCGTTGCACTCCCCAATTGCATTCGATCATGATTCAAACCGCTCTGGAAACAGGCTTCACCCAGGAGGCGTTCGACGCCTTCCTCGCCGCCCGGCAGGAGCCCCGGTGGCTCGCGGCGCTGCGCACCCGGGCGTGGGATGCCTTCTGCACGCTGCCGCTGCCCGACCGAACCATGGAAGAGTGGCGGCGGACCGACATTCGCCTGTTCCGCCTGGAGCAATTCGCGCCGCCCGCGCCGCCCTCGGACGGGGCCCCGTTGCCGCCGGCCCTGTTGACCGAGAAGGTCGAGCTGGCCGGCCGCACCGTCACGCTGGACAGCCATCACGTCCGCGCCGAGCTCGACGAGTCCTTGGCCCGGCAGGGCGTGGTCTTCGGCAGTCTCGACCTGCTGGCCGCCCAGCGGAGCGACCTGGTCGAGCCGTATTTGTTTGCCCGGGCGGTGGACTTCTCGGCCGACAAGTTCGCCGCCTTGCACGCGGCCTTCTGGTCGGGCGGGACGTTCTTGTACGTGCCCCGCGGCGTCGCCGTGGACCGGCCGCTGCACATCTTTTCGGCCTTGTCGGCCGGCAGTGTCGATCTGGGCCACGCGCTCATCGTGCTGGACGAAGGCGCCGAGGCCACCGTGCTGGCCGAGACCGCCAGCCTCGATCCGGCCGCCGCCGGACTGCACTGCGGGGCCATTGAAATCCTCATGGGACCGGGGTCGCGCCTGCGGTACGTGAACCTGCAGAACTGGGGGACGGGTGTGTGGCACTTCGCCCGCCAGAAGGCCCTGGTCCAGCGCGACGGCCAGCTCCAGTGGACCATCGGCGCGCTCGGCGCCCGGCTGGCCAAGGTCAACCAGCACGTGGCCCTGGTCGGCCCCTACGCCGAGACCCAAGTCAGCGGCGTGATGTTCACCGAGGGCCGGCAGCACCTCTCGTACCACACGCTCCAGCATCACCAGGCCGACCATTGCCGCAGCGACCTCTTGTACAAGGGGGCCTTGCAGGACAAGTCGCACCTGGTGTGGCGGGGCATGATCCGCGTGGACCGCGACGCCCAGAAGACCGACGGCTACCAGCGGAACGACAACCTCATGCTCTCCGAATCGGCCCGCGCCGACTGCATCCCCGGCCTGGAGATCCTGGCCGACGACGTGCGCTGCACGCACGGGGCCACGGCCGGGCGCGTGGACGACGAGCAGGTATTCTACGCGCTGACCCGCGGATTCACCCGCAAAGAGGCCGTGCGCATGATCGTCACCGGCTTCTTCCAGCAGGTGTTCGACCGCATTACTATCCCGAGCGTGCGCGACGCCCTGGGCGACGCCATCCGCCGCCGGGTCCGCGAATACCAGTGAGGAGGGAAAAAGGTGACAGGCACCATTTGTGCGAAGCACCCTCCGGGCCGTTCCGGCAAATGGTGCCTGTCACCTTTTTCCCT
>Ga0172363_10004723_pt1 | contig 10996 bp, 11 predicted proteins | sample LakKivs2_kivu2a2_FD_114541 | JGI IMG/M metagenome (GOLD analysis project Ga0172363, IMG submission 114541) | Sediment microbial communities from Lake Kivu, Rwanda - Sediment s2_kivu2a2 | ecosystem: Environmental > Aquatic > Freshwater > Lake > Sediment | place: Rwanda: Western Province, Lake... | reverse complement strand
GCGATGTATTAAAAGTTATCATCACGGCACAATAATCTGGTATAATAATTAACTGCTCTTGGGGCTGTAGCTTAGCTGGGAGAGCGCCTCCCTTGCACGGAGGAGGTCAGGGGTTCGAATCCCCTCAGCTCCACGACTCTATTTTTCTTCCTGAGCCAGTTATCATCCTCCATGCTAAACAGCCAAACACAGCTCCGACTTGCAATCTGCGTGTTGTAGCTATTGACACTGCAGGAATAATTAGCTTAATACCCATCTCAACAAGCTGAAAAGGCTGGATATCTATGCGTAGATGCACAGCCTTTTTTATTCCCGATATTGCCGGTTACACAATTCAGGCTATTGTACAGTATCAGGACAGTCCAGTTTCTTGCTATATACCTCAGGCAGTGCCTATGGCTCGGAATCTAATAATATTCTCTCTCTGGATGCGGCTAATCCTTTTTCTTCTCAAGTCCCTTTTCTTTTATCATTGCCTTTGTGCGCTTACTTATCTCATCAGCTTTAGAGAGCAGATAGATCATGCCGCCTAGGCACACAAGGAAAATGCCAATGCCGATAGGTGAACCCCAATAGAGTGCCAACCATAGACTTTCCATTTCTCCCTCCTTTTGTTGAGCATCGACTTTTGTGCTTGGATTCTATACATGGGTCTACAGATAAGCCAAAAAAGGATACACCGCCAAAACCCAATTCACAACAAACTCTTCTCTGGCGGGTTGCACTAAGCGCCCAATTGTTGCCTTGTGGGAGAAGGCAATGCTCCCGAAGTCTTATAGCGGGCCAAGTTCCATTCCTCTGGGTACCACCACCACACCCTCCTCTGAAACCGTGCAGCCTCTTTTTTTATCAGCCTCTAAGTCGTAGCCAAGTGACGCGCCAGCCAAGATTTTAGCCTCTTTGTCAATGATAGCACGATTGATTTTCGCGCCCGGCTCGATAATGACATCGTTAAAAATGACTGAATCCTCTACCAATGCATTTCTCTCCACGATCACGCCTGGAGACAGGATAGACCGCTGCACCAGTCCGCCACTTACTATACAACCGTCGGAAATCATTGACTCCAGTGCTCTTCCTCCAATGATACACTTACTTGGGGGCAGTGATCTTTCATATGTCCTGAAAGCCCACTTCTCTCCATAGAGATTAAATAGCGGGTTCACCGCTACCAGATCCATGCTTGCGTCATAATAAGAATCTATTGAACCAACATCCCTCCAGTAGGCTGAATCTCGAGTTCTTTCCACCAATATCTTTTTCCTCAGGCCATTCTCGACTTGAACCACAAAATCTTCTATTTGGTTGTTCTCGGTATAATCGTATACTAATACTTCAGTTCCTCTGTTAATCATTGCCGGAATGATATCCTTGCCAAAGTCCTCTCCCTCCATCCGCAGAGCTTCCATCAAGGCGTTAACCTCAAAGAGATAGATGCCCATTGACGCCAGAGCATGGTCGGGGTCCTCTGGAATTGACTTTGGTTGCAATGGCTTCTCTTCGAACCCGATAACTTTCAAGTCTTGAGCTACCTCCAAGACACCGAGACTACCGGTAGCTTGCTCTTTTCGTACTTTGATAGCAGACACCGTCAGGCTGGCCTTGGTTTTCTTATGATAAGCTAGCATCTGCACGTAATTCATCTTGTAAACATGGTCTCCGGAAAGAATCAGAACTTGGTCAAAGCCCTTCCCCCGGAGCAAATCAAGATTTTGGCGTACAGCATCCGCTGTGCCTCGGTACCAATCTGCCCCTATCTTCTGTTGTGCCGGTACACAATATATATACTCCCCCAGCCTTGAACTGGATATGCTCCAGCCCTCTTGAATATGCCGCTGTAATGACCAAGACCTGTACTGGACGAGAACATAAATCTGCCGCATGCCTGAATTGATGCAGTTAGTTAGCGGGAAGTCAATCAGGCGGAATTTGCCCCCAAAAGGAACGGCTGGTTTCGAACGTGGTATCGTCAGTGGGTGAAGTCTCTCGCCGGCTCCTCCAGCCAGTATAATAGCGAGCACCCTGTCCATCCTTATCCCTCCCCAAGATTATTAGCCGCATCAGGGCATGAATCCTTTTTTGAATTATAATGGATTTTGCCAGCGAATTCAAAAATAGTCATCCTGGTAAGAAAACCACAAGACCGCTACTTGGTGGCTCTAAGTGGCACTTTTGTATTCAGAACGGAATGCAAAATCGCCTTATCGGCAATAGTGGGCAGAACGTTCTCGTTCATTACCCTTTGCTATTGATTTAGCCAGCCACAAAGGATACCATATGACCAGTATTCCGATAAACGAATAAAATGTGAGTAGCGACTGTATCTAGTCCGAAGTCGCGACCCAGGCTGGGTATGAGCCGAGCCAGATAAAATTCGGGGTTGCACTTTTAGGATAAAAGCGTGGTCATCGCTCCCAAAGGAGTGAATAGCAACCTGGCTTATTCTCCTAGGCTGAGTCCGGTTCAACTGACAGGGTGTTTGTTTGGGCTTGAGCAAAAGACAAAAACAGATTGAGAGTCACGTCTCTGGCGATAAGACCAAGATAGAGCCAGCCATAGAACACACTGATAGCCCAGCTACCAGCAGGTCATTCCTTGAAGCGCCACAGGTGACCATGGTCTCGCCCGAGATTGCTCCCTTCGCCAAGACAGGCGGTCTCGGCGACGTATTAGGCGCTCTGCCTCTAGCACTGGAGCGGCTGGGGCTTCGCCCATGCTTGTTCATGCCGGCATACCGTTCAGTATTGAGAGGAGGTTTTCCTCTGGAAGATACCGGGATACGCTTCACTGTGCCCCTCTCCAGCCATAGGGTGGAGGGCAGCCTCCTCAAGACGGTAACGGGCAGTGCTATTCCCGTCTACCTCATCCGTGCCGACCACTACTTTGACCGTGACTACCTCTATGGCGCCCCTGACGCTGACTACCCGGACAATGCTGAGCGTTTTATCTTTTTTGCCCGCGCTGTCCTTGAGGTGCTAAGGCTGAGCCCACCCCATCTCCTCCATGCTCACGACTGGCAGTCGGCCCTAGTCATCGCTTTTCTCAAGGCTCAGGCTCAGCTTTATCCTGAACTTGCCTCGACCAAGACCATCTTCACCGTCCACAACCTGGGCTTTCAGGGCCTTTTCCGACACCTCGACTGGCAGCTATTGGAGCTAGATTGGCGCTTTTTCACCCCTCGCTATCTTGAGTTTTATGGGAAAATCAACTTCCTGAAGGGTGGCCTTGTCTTTGCTGATACCATCACTACAGTTAGCCCAACCTATGCCGAGGAGATAAAGACCGCCGAGCAAGGCTTCGGGCTGGAAAGCGTCTTCCAAGAACGAGCAGCCAGCTTGGTTGGCATTCTCAATGGTGCTGATTATAGCATCTGGAACCCGGAGACAGACCCGTTTATTGCCCAAAACTATAGCGCCAAAGACCTTTCCGGCAAGAAGAGCTGCAAGACTGCTCTCCAACATGTCTTCGGGCTCCCTTTAGATGCTGAGCTGCCCCTTGTCGGAATGGTCTCACGTCTGACGGTGCAGAAGGGCATTGACCTCTTGCAAGAAGCCCTGGATAGGCTGCTCTCCCGTAAGCTACAGCTTGTTATCATCGGCACAGGTGAGGGCCGCTACGAGCAGTTTTTCAGCAATGTATCTCTTGCTTACCCAGGCACGGTGGGCGTGAAGATTGTCTTTGACGAATCTTTGGCCCACCGGGTGATAGCCGGTGCTGATATGTTTCTCGTGCCATCCCGCTATGAACCGAGCGGCTTAACCCAACTCTATAGCCTGAAGTACGGTACAGTTCCTATTGTCAGAGCCACAGGCGGTCTGAAGGACACCATCGAGGAGTTTGATCCTGAGATGGGAACAGGGAATGGTTTTGTCTTCAGCTCTTATCAGGTTGATGATTTTCTGGCTGCTGTAGACCGGGCCGTAGCCCTCTTTCGCCAACCTGAGAGATGGACAGTTCTGATGTATAAGGCCATGATTACGGACTTCTCTTGGGAGCGTACCGCTCGGGCTTACCTTGACCTGTACCGCAAGCTGGGAGTTGAAGTCAAGCTGGCTACTGAGGTTAAGGAGGCAAGACACTGAGCCGCTACATAATTAGCGGCAGTTGCTCACAAACCTGCGGAATTCTTCCATTAACCTGGAATTGGGACGGCCGTCGCCGGATTTAATCACCAGCTCTTCACTTGGGCCTTGCCTGTACCAGCGGCGCAACAGTTCTGTGGTGACCTCTGGCATGGCATCTATTACACGTGTACCGAATCCGATCTCTGAACCGGCTTGGTCAGCTGGCAGTCTGGCCCGCCGCGGATAGATATGTACATGCCAGCGGTAGTATTTGCGTGCCGCCTCGATTTCGGCGGAGGTAGCCATGTGCACAGCTATATTGAGGTCGGTGATGCCTCGGGAGAAAAACAAAGCTGGAAAAATGCCCAGCACTGGACGTATTATGCGCAGCCGATCATACTCCGTTGTTTGGATAATATGGGCAATATCTTCTTTAGGGAAAACCAGTATTTCGTCAGGGCAAGTCGGCGCAAATGCCGAAACGATGAAGATATCATCATCGTGAATCACCCTACGACCATCGCTACGTTCCTCCTGCTCCAGCAAAAGGAAGGGGTTCCTGCCATAACGCTCCATAAGCCGTCGGCAGTGTTCCATTTCGTTACTCACGCTAGGGCTAGGTACTTGCGTGGCGCTCTTACGCTGCGAGTGGGGATGCTGTTGTGATGCCCCGGCGAACACCCCCCAGTTGGTGAAATCCACAAAAGAAACAACCTCAGGGTCATGGGCACAGACCATTGCCAGGTCGTAGGAGGACTCTATCATCCGCTCTAGGTCATCAAAATATAAGTCAGACAGAAGCATCTTGTGGGGTGCAAAGGGAGGGTATATGGTGATCCAGTCATACTTTTCCCAGGGATACCTGTTGGGCACCGATACCGCGCCGCAGGCGTGCTCAATGCGCTCTTTTGGGGTTTTCTCTCTGTAGGCACAGAATTCGCAATTCTCAACAGGCCGCATCTGTAGCTCAACTGAAATACCAATGCTTCTCTTCGCCCTTACCTCTGAGATTTTGGCTACATTGCCAGAGAAGGGGTCTATCCTGGTAAGATAACTGACCTTCTGCGATTCACCATTCAGGCTGAAGAGCTGCGCCTGCCCTATATGTTCCTTTAGAAGCATAATACTAACCTCAGGGACAAGAGCCTTCCTTTCATTATATAAGCCAGGGCTGTGCGGTCAGCAGCTCTTGAGGAGAGACGCCAAGTGCTCCGGCAAGCTTGCGAACCGTTTTGGGCATGGGTTTACGCTGGCTGAGTTCGATGCGATTGACCGTGGTCACGCTCAAGCCGGCACGGGCGGCTAACTCCCTCTGTGACAGTGCTCTTAGCTCTCTTAGCCGGCGGACATTGCTGTTCACGCATCTAGCCCCTATTTATAATTCTAAATATGTTTTTGTCTGGTTGTCAAGTTGTTTTAATTTTGTTTCATAATACCTTCGCCTGCCTTCTTCCTCGTACTTTATTCATTATAGGCTAGACCGGAAAGGACAAAAATTGCTGGCAAAGTCGCTTTTTATAAAGGGCATTGGCCCCATTATACGGTTCACCGTATATTCCCATTGGGCCATCTGGGGCACATAATTCGCATTGCACGAAACGCTATTTCGTGTAGTGAGGTAACAAAGTACTATATCGTGCAATCATCATTCTTTCTGTCGATTTCTATCAATATGCCGGAAATAATCATTGAGTATATAGTGCCAAACTGCCTCAATTAAGAAAAACACTGCTAGAAATCCAAAGACTATAGCCCACCATTGCGAGGCGAAATACGACCATAAAATAGCCATGATTATACCTGCAATCAAATTCATCGTTCCAACTAATTCTGTGTCTGAGAATATCTCTTTTAAGAAGTTTTTCATAGTTTATCACTCCCTTTGTTTGTTTAGTTCTTAGCAGGCAATGGAGCAGGAAGATACACTAAAACCAGGTCCTCTTCTTATACTCTTGATAATCCTTGTAGTTCTTTGCCAGTTGTCTTTCTTCTGAGGATTTCCAGTATAGAATGTGCGGTATCCAGATAATTGCAGATGCGAGCGTAAAAGCTGCATTCGTAAATATGGGAAGACCAATAATCCAGATTATGAAGCCTAAATACATTGGATTCCTTATTTTTGAGTAGATACCGGTTGTGACCAGTTTGTCAGTTTCCTGTCCTTTTGCTAAAGACCGGAATACCGTGTGGGACAATATGAAAAGGCAGAATCCAATTATGAAGAGTGCTAAACCAGTATATCTTGCCCATGAGGGGAGATTCATTTCATACGGATCATTGAGAGACATACAAAACCATGAAAACCACAGGAGGGCCATTATGACAAATAGCATGGTAATGAGCTTTCTATTCTCGGCTAACGGGTTTCCCCTATTAGCCAGTACATGGTATGAAGTACGAATAGCGAAGCATAGGAAACAGAATCCAAAAGCAATATAAAAAAGTAATATTTCCATGATTTCCCCCTTAGCCGTGTTTGGTCAAGCCACTCCTTGCTGATTTCGCCTCTGACGCAGTAGCCTCACAAGCCCCGAGACGAAGTTCATTCCGGGTACCTTTTTCATATAGGCTCGATAATCATCGCCGAACTTCTCAATCAGGTGTTGGTCTTCCTCTCTGCAGCTCATGTAGATAACTAGCGCGCCTGCCACCCCCATCACTCCGAATAGCCAGTGTGGATACCACAAAAAAGTGGTCAGGAAAATTGCGCAGATTCCACCGGTGTATTGCGGGTGCCGAACTACTGCATAAATGCCTGTATCAACCAGACGTGTTGTGTTCACAAATGATTTATCTTTGGGAACCCCACCCCGTCGTGGGAACATGACTATAGGAGCCATGACCAGCACCATGCCGAATGCCCATACCACCCAACCGATGATGAATAGTATGGGGTATGATTCTACTTCCATTACACCTGTCAAGACGAGGGGATTAGCTGGAAAACAGACAATACCCAGGATGGTCATGAGCGTGCTCCACAGGATATTCTTTTTGGTTATCCATCTTTCTAACATCGATTTCTCCCTTTCTGTTAACCGCTTTAATAGCAGAACGATTAACCTCGTTCCGGCTACCGGTTAACGTCTGTTCTGCCCCCACCAAGTGTAACCGATAATGCTCATCTGCAATAGCAAAATGATTGACTAAGCACAGACCTGATTCCAGGTAAACTGCATGCCACCCAACAATGTTCCCATTGACGAACCAATCGAGAAAGCCAGTGGCCAGATTATCAGTAGATTGGACGTGATGCGGAACACTGCTCCGTAGAATAGCCCTGCAAGCAGCGCATTATGAGGCTGTCGGGTGAATAACTGCCAACATGGTAAGCGGTAAAACTCAGCCCTGCTAGTATTACGCTAGGTACGATGCCAAAGGCGCGGTCAAAACGCAACTGCAGCCAGCCATAAACAAAGAACGGTTCCCAGAAGCATACGGCATTAAAAAGAAGATGCGGCAGCCAGTCAATGCCGGCCACCATTTGCCAGAGGCGAAACGCCGAGGCACTAGCAACGCCGGTACTGATGAGTAAGCTGGAAAGCCACCGCTCTGTGGTTATGCCCAGCTCACCCAGTGGCCGTCTACGGTAGTAGGCAATCCACCACACAGGCAATAGCGTATCGAGAATGAGGTTAGTCAAAACGCCAAACACCACAATCGCCGCAACTTGTGAGACTAGCCAGTGAGTGGCGGCATAGTATGCGAGAACCATAAGTGGTAAGGAAGCAAATGCTATGGCAGTGTCAACATTTGGAGTCCATCGTATCCACTTATTCATATCGCGGTGCATCTGGGACGACAAGTTTTTACCCATGTCTTTGCCTCCCTCCAAGGACTTCCCAGTTCTTGACCAGCAATACTAGACCGTATACTCCCGCAGCAAAGAGGATGCAGTCCTCGTAGCAATCAAGTGCTCCCAGGCACTTGGGCAGGCTCAGAATCGCCCAGGGCAGCAGAAAAACGTATACTTTTCTATCAACGTGCGGAATAGCGGCGGCAACTAATGCAATTGCGAGTACGGTTAGCGGGCAGGGCGCCATAGGCATGCAGGTTTCCGGGTAATAATGACCGAGAGCCATGCCGATAACCGGGTAGAGGAATACAAGGAAAATCCAGAAAACCGTGAGACATCTTGGCCACCTTGTAACGAAGAGTCCAAACTCGATTTTCTTCTTAAAGATATCCAGAGCAAATAATATGGCTACAACGATGAATAGAGCACTAGCAGCCACAGATATTGTACTCCTGGCGAAAATCAGGAAGAATACTATCCCGGTCCAAGCAAAAGCAAAGGGAAGGAACAACTTCATTAGCATATTTGCCCTCGTACTGGTTTGAGCCAACACAAAGTGGGGTCGACGCCCGGGGCCCGGCCGAGAGAAGCCCTCCAAGATTTGTTTAATACCGGCATAGAGTTGTCGCACTACTGGGATTTTCGCCAACAAGGACTCACCATAATGAATCACCCTCCTTCCTATAATTTGCTGGCTATCACCCCAGCTAAATAGATCAATACTATGGTTACGCCAAAGCCTACCCCGGGAAATGTGCGACCCCATATAGACCTGATTATAGGCTGTAGTATATTGTCGACGGCACCAAAGAGCCAGACCAATATTAATATGGTGACACCAATTGGCACAATAACGGGAGTGCCCGTGATAAATTGCGTCCTTAATTTCTTACCTAGCCAACCCAAGGATACTTTCCGAGTGCGCTTCATTCCCTCATCCTCCTTTTTGCACCAAGTACACTAATACTTTCAAGCAAGCAATTGATAGCTGTTCTAACACTGTAAATTGCCGGCGAGAAATGAAATACAACGAGCCTGAATTGACTGAAGGTCAATTAGAAGATGGCACCTCAAACTGGTGAAGTCTGTTCTTCACCTAAAATTAACAAACTGGCTCTTCATTCAATGGATCCGAATAAATAGTATCTAAACTGTGCTATACTGGTGGTAATGTTATTCATATTGACTTCTTTAGAAGGGGGACAACGACCGATTCGCTTGATAGAGTTGCTGAACTGGTGACACAAATCTCCATCGAGGATATAACCCAGGAGAGATCCAGACGTGAAAAGCAAAGGTGAGCACCCTGAAGTGGGGTGGTCTAACAGTAACCATTTAGAAAAAGGAGGTGCAAAATGCCAGATGTTGCTGTTATGACGGATACTGTAAGCTATATGCCTGAGGAAGTAGCTAACAAATACAGTATAACGCAAGCCCCCACACATATCATTATTGATGGTAAAGCACATGCTGAAAACCAGCTAAATTTAGTGGAATTCTACCAGTCAATGCCGAAATGGAAAGAGGAAAATAATCTGCCCACGACTTCATCTCCTTCTCCTGATGATTTTGTGAGGGCGTTTCGCAAATTAAGTAAGGACTACCAATCTATGGTATATATTGGGTATAGTAAACACCTGGGTATGGCTGTACAGTCGGCTTTGCTGGCAAAGGAATTGGTTAGAGAGGAATTGGCTAAGACCGAGATAGAACTGCTTGACTCAAAGACTTGGGGTGGAGCCCAAATGCTGATAACGCTAGAAACTGCTAGAGCAGCTAATGCCGGTAGCAATCTCAAAGAGGTATTAAAGGTGGCTAATGAGATGATAACAAAGGTGAATCTCATTATCTTATTGGATAGCCTGTATTATTTGGCAAAGGGGGGAAGAATACACAAAGCACGTCCGTGGGCGGATTCTAAAATTAGCAATACAGCAATATTGAAGCTAGATGCTTCCACTGAAGGGAAGCATACGCCTGTCGCAAGGTGCAGAACCAAAGGTGAAGCACTTAACACACTATTCAATTTAGTACAGGGGAAACACCATGTTAGTAGATTACATGTTGCCATTAATCATGCTGATGCCTTGGCTGAAGCTGAACAGCTTAAAGAAAGGGCCTCATCACAGTTCCAGTGTGAAGAGGTGTTCATAAGCAATATTGGTCCCCTGGTTACAATTCACACAGGACTAGGAACTCGTGCTTTCTCCTGGTGGGCAGAATAGAACTCTACCTAAGATACGAAGGCTCTGCTTACAGAGCCAAGCCCATAATCCTATTGATAAACCCTCTCCGTACAGATTAAGCTAGAATCTATCTCTTATTCTGTAAGATTGCTGAAACAAGTGACCACGCGTTATCTATGAACGAGTAGATGGCTCATAGAGGTTTAGACTACCGCTATGTTGCCTTGACCTAGAAGCTGGCGTCTGGATGTAACTTTTTGGAGCTACACTAAAAGATGACGAAATGTTAAAAATCATCCTTTTTTGTTATAGGTATGGGCAATGATTCTGCGTTAACTGCCTCCATCCATACCCATGAACCCTCTCAGCTTCTTTGAAAGAGATAGCCAAAGCGAACTAGATTGAACTAAAAGAGAAGGTATGCTACATTCCATTCCAAGATTATGGCCAGCTCTGTAACATTAGCGCCAACCACGATTGCGCCAATCCGTCGTGCCTTTCCTGCTGAGAAAGCAAAGGCTTGGCACTATAAGATTCATCCTTACTATACAAAACAGCCTTCCAACGTGGTGGGCGAATATATCCGCCACTTTTCCCATGAGGGACAATTAGTTGTCGACCCCTTCTGCGGCAGCGGTGTTACCGCCATTGAGGCACTAGCTAATAGGCGCCAGACGATATGCCTTGACTGACCCTCTAGCAGTTTTCATCACCAGAATGACCTGTCTTGCCCCTGTTGACCTTAATGCCTATTGGGATGCCTATCGGCAAGTTGAGCAGGAAATGGAACCAATCGTGGAATTTATGCGTAAAGCCTCGTCTAAGGAGTTAGACGATTATAAGCTGATGGAGTGGTATCCTAAGGGAGTTAAGCTTCCCTCCAATGCTGACAGAGGCTATGTTGAAGACCTCTTTACTAAAGCCAACCTGGTAGTGTTGAGCCATCTTCG
>Ga0172363_10004722_pt1 | contig 10997 bp, 8 predicted proteins | sample LakKivs2_kivu2a2_FD_114541 | JGI IMG/M metagenome (GOLD analysis project Ga0172363, IMG submission 114541) | Sediment microbial communities from Lake Kivu, Rwanda - Sediment s2_kivu2a2 | ecosystem: Environmental > Aquatic > Freshwater > Lake > Sediment | place: Rwanda: Western Province, Lake... | reverse complement strand
TCAGCGGTCAGCTTTCAGCTTGTCGTGGTGTGCACGAGGGACCCTCGCAGCAACTGAGCGATTGGGCCTGCTCGGCTGACTGCTGATCGCTGAATGCTGACGGCTTTTCGACGTTCCTGCACAGCGGTGAACCGTTACGCACGCCGGGCCGCTCAACCAATGTCCCGAACAGCCCGGCAGTCAGGACGTCGCAATCGGCTCCAGCGAGTCGGTTCGACGTTGACCGGCGGGGCGGGCGGTGCTATTGTGACTTGGCCGCTGCGCCCCGGTGCGGCGGCGCTGGTCCTGAGCCGGCAGGAATTGCCGCGATGCCACCGAAGCCGTTTGTAGATCTGGCCGCCATCGACCCCAACCGCGTCGTCGCCACGCGCGAGGACATCGCCAAGGTCAACCCCCACCGCTTCGAGTTCGCCATGCTGGACGGCGTGGTGCTCCTGGACCGCCGGCAGGAGACGATCGTCGGCTATCGCGACGTGCGGGCGGATGAGTTCTGGGTCCGCGGGCACATCCCCGGGCGCCCCATCTTCCCCGGCGTGCTGATGATCGAGACGGCCGCCCAGCTCGTCAGCTACTACGTCGTCAGCGAGCAGGGCGGCAAGGGCTTCCTGGGCTTCGGCGGCGTGGACGGCGTGAAGTTCCGCGGCGAGGTGGTGCCCGGACATCGCATCATCATGGTCGGCAAGATGGCCGAAATGCGCTCGCGTAAGATCATCGGCCAGACGCAGGCGTTCGTCGACGGGCGAATGGTCTACGAGGGCACCATAACGGGGATGTGGCTGTAGCGCCCGCCGATTGCCGATTCCCGATTGGGAAGGTGAGGGTGGCGAAGGAAACGACACCGGGGCGGCACGCCCCGGCTCCTTCTGTTTGCCTGTAGACCGATCTCCGTGAGACAGACAGGCGGAGCCGGTCCGTGTCGGGCCGGTGCCTTTCTGATCGGCGCTGGCGCAGATCGATGACTGCTGAATCCCATCCTGATCCGTGGCAGGGGCTGTTCGACGGGCGCCTGGACGTCGCGCCGCCGCTGACGGACGAGCAGCTTGCGGCCGTGCCCGCCAAGCGCGGCGTGTTTTTCCTGGCCGGGTCGGGCGGCGAGGCGGTGCTGCTGGCGACGGCGGCGAGCATCCGTTCGCGTCTGCGGGGCCGGCTGGACGAGCCGGCGGAGCGTGCGGGCCGCCGCGCCGACTTGCGGGCGGTGACGCGGCGGGTGTATTGGAAGCTGGGCGGCGGGCACTTCGAGACGGACTGGCGCTACCTGGAGCTGGCGCGGCGCATCTGGCCGGGCGGGTACGGGCGGATGCTCTCGTGGCGGCCGGCGTGGTTCGTCCGCGTGGACGGCGCCGCCGACTGGCCGCACTTCCACCGCACGCGCGAGGTCTGCCGGCAGGCGGGGCGGGTGTTCGGGCCGTTTCCCGACGGCCGGTCGGCGGAGCGCTTCGTCGGCGTCATCGCCGACGCCTTCGATCTGTGCCGCGACGTGCGATGCCTGCGCCGCAGCCCCAACGGCGCCAAGTGCTCCTACGGACAGATGGGCCGCTGTCTGTCGCCCTGCGACGGCAGCGTGTCGATGGACGCCTATCGCGTCGCGGTGGCCGAGGCGGCCGAGTTCGCCGCCGGGCGCCGCGCGGGCCGCGCCGAGGAGCTGCGCCGGCAGATGCGCCGGGCCTCGGCTGACCTCCAGTTCGAACGCGCCGCGGCACTGAAGGCGCGCCTCGACCGTCTGGCGGAGCTGGACGGGCGGGCCTTTCAGCACGTCGCGCCGTTGGAGCAGTTCGCCTTCGTGCTGGTGCAGCCATCGGGCAGCCGCAGGCGCCTCAGTACGTTCTTCGTCAACGGCGGGCGCATCGCCGACGGGCCGCCGCTGCCTCTGCCGCCGGGCGACGAGCAGCTCCGACAGGTTCTCGACGCGGCGGCCGCGCACATGGCCGGGGCACGCCGCAACGGCGACGAGGCCGCCGACCGCTGGGGCATCGGCCTGGTGGCCCACTACCTGTTCGCCGGGCCGAAGCGAAGGGGCGTGGTCCTCCGCTGGCGCGAGGGCCTGACGGCGGGGGAGGTGGGTTCGGCCGTCGCGGAATACCTGGCGTCGTGACGGAGGAAGGGCGGGCTGTCGGCGGCGGCTGGGCGGTACAATGCGGGGACACGGCCGGCGGGGCCGTGGCGCCATGGCTCGACTGCGTGACATCCTGAGGAAGCTGCCGCGCCGGCGGCGCCACTGGCGCTACGTCTCTCCGCGCCGGCGCACCGCGGGGCTGGTCATTCTGGCCGTGCTGACCGTGGCCATGTTCGCCTACGTGTACCTGCCGCTGGCCCTGGCGGCCTGGACGCGCGAGGCGGCGGCGCGGTACTTGGCGTCGTTCACGGCCGGGCGGGTGGAAGTCCGCGGCGCCAGCTTCAGCGTCTTCGGCGGGCTGGAGCTCCAGGGGGTGCGGGTGGACGTGCCGAACGCCCCTCCGTCGCAGCGGTTCTTCCAGGCCGACACGGTGGTGCTCCGCCATCGCCCGTGGAGCCTGTTCACCGAGGGCCGGCTCGACGTGCGGGAGATCGTCTGCATCTCGCCGACGCTGACGCTGGACTTCGACGCGCAGAAGGGGCGTTACGCGGCCATGGACCTGCTGGACGCGCTGCGCCGCCACCGGCTGAACGTCGATGCCGCCGGCATCGAGTCGCTGCCGGTGGTCTCCATCCGCGACGTGACGGTCCAGTCGCTCACCGGTCAGTTGCACCTGGACATCACGATGGTGCCCGACGGTCCGGGCAGGTACCGCATCGCGGTCGAGGAGGACCGCGTCGGCGGCGGGGCGCGCATCCGCGGCACGCTGAGCCTCGACCTGACCAGCGGGAAGTTGGACCTGTCCGGCGAGATGCCCATCCCCAACATCGACGGCGTGCTGCCCGACCAGTACGTCCGCTGGCGGCGGCGCTACGCGCTGGACGGCAAGGTGCTGCTGAAGTCGCGTCCGGCCGCCGGCGGGCCGGCGCGGCAGGTGCTCGAGGCCACGCTGGCCGGCGGGTCGCTCCAGCTCCCGGCCGCCGAGGGCGGACTCGACCTGACGGGCGTGTCCGGCAAGCTCGTCTTCGACAGCAACGAGGTGCGGGTCGTGGAGCTGGCGGGGGCGATTCCGCAGGCCGGCGGGGCAACGTTCCGCATGAGCGGGCGCTATGGCGGCTACGACCCCGACAGCCCCTTCGAGCTGGAGGCGACCGTTCGCGGCATGTCGCTTCCGCGGCGTGGCGGCGTGGCCGGTTGGATCGAGGAGTTCCTCGACCACCTTCGTCAGATGCTTCAGCCGGCGGGGCAACTGGACGTGCTGGCCTCCGTGCGGCGCGGCGCGGGCGGGCGGATCGAGGCGCACGGCTCGGCGGTCCCGCGCGGCATGTCCGTCACCTACCGCAACTTTCCCTACCCGCTGGAGGAGGTGACGGGGACCATCGAGTTCGACCCGGGCGAGATCCGCCTGCGCGACGTGTCGGGGCGGCACGGCGAGGGGCGCATGGTCCTCAACGGGCGGGTGGACCTGACCAAACCGTGGTGCTACGACCTGACGGTCGCCGCCGAGGGCGCCGTGCTGGACGGCGCGCTGCGTGCGGCGCTGCCGGCGGAGCCGCGCGAGGTCTGGGACAAGCTGGCGCCGACGGGCAGGGGCGGCGCGACCGTCCGCGTGTGGCGCGACGGGCGCGGCACGCCGGAGCGGACCGACGTGCGCCTCGCCATGGACGGGCGGACCAGCGCCGCCTACTGCGGCTTCCCGTACCGCCTGGAGGCCCTGCGGGGCACCGTCCGCATCGCCGGCTCGCAGGCGGAGCTGGAGGACGTGCGCGGGCGGCACGGGGCCATGACCTGCCGCCTGCGGGGAACCGTGGGCGGCGTGGGCGCCGGCGCCGCCCAGACGAACCTTGCCATCGACGCCAACGACGTGCCGCTGGACGACGAGCTGATCGCGGCCATCGGCGGCGAGATGGGGCGGGCCGCCAGGACCCTGCGCATGGCGGGCATGGCGCGGCACGTGCGCGTGCGGCTGCGGCAGAACCCAGGCGAGAAGCTGGACTATCGCGTGGAGGCCGACCTGGACGGCTCGTCGTTCCGGCCGGAGGTCCTGCCGTACGCCGTCGGCGACGCCAACGGCACGATCGCCGTCGTGCCCGGGCGGGTGGTGATCGATCGCCTGGCGGGCCGACACGGCGAGACGCCCGTCCGCGTGGACGGGCAGGTCCTGCTCGACGGCAACCGTCCCGGCGTGGACCTGCGCATCGCGGCGCGATCGGTGCGCCTGGACGAGGAGCTGCTGACTGCCCTGCCGCCGGCGGCGCGGCGCATCTGGCGTACCGTCCAGCCGGCGGGCCTGGCCGACGTGGAGATGGCGATCCAGGACAACATGCCCGGCTCGCGGCGCCGGTTCGACTACCGCCTCACGCTGGACGCTCGCGGCATGTCCATCCGCCACGAGGCGTTCCCGTACCCGCTGCGGGGCCTCACGGGGCGGGTGGTGGCCGTCCCCGGCCGCGTGACGCTGACGGGCCTGACGGCCTCGCACGGCGCGATGCGCCTGACGGCCAGCGGCGTGCTGACCGCCGACGCCAACGGCGAGGACGCCCGCCTGTCGGTGGGGGGCAGCAGCGTGCCGATTGACGCGGAATTCCTCGCCGCGATGCCGGGGGCGCTGGCGCCGCTGGCGAAGCGGTTCCGCCCCGGCGGGACGTGCGATCTGGACCTGGCCGAGATTCACGTCTCCCAGCCGTCGCGCGACGACGCCAACGGCGGCGCCGGGCCGGGCGGGACGGCGCAGAGCGCCCCGTCCAGCCGCGCCGCGGCTGGCGCCACGTGGGCCCTGCGCGGGACGGTTGCCTGCCGGGACGCGGTGATCGACCTGGGCCAGGGACACAAGACGTTCTCCGGCAGCCTGCGGGGGCAGGCGTCGCAGGGGCCTGGGGGGCTGGCCATCGACGCCCAGGTCGCCCTGGACAGCGTGACGGTGGCACAGCAGAAGCTCACGCACGCGGCCGGGCGGCTCGTCAAGGACCGCGCCGCCCAGATCGTCCGTCTTGTGGACCTGACGGCCCGCGCCCACGGCGGGCGGGCGGCGGGGTTCGCCGAGATCCGCCTGGCCGAGCCGCTGGAGTACGGCGTCAGCCTCACCGTCGAGGACGTGGACCTGGCCGAGCTGTTCCAGGCCGCCCTGGAAGGCGAAACGAAGCCCGCGGACGTGAAGGGCCGCCTGGCGGGCACGATCCAGCTTACCGCCACGCCGGGCGCCAAGCCGGCCGTGCGGGCCACCGGCATCCTGCGCATCAGCGACGCCAAACTCTACAAGCTGCCGGTCCTGCTCAGCCTGCTGCACGTGCTGTTCCTGGCCCTGCCGGGCGACAGCGCGTTCAGCGAGGGCAACGTCAGCTACCGCCTGGCCGACAACACGCTGACGTTCGAGGAGATCTTCCTCCGCGGGCCGGGCATGTCGATCGTCGGTTCGGGCACGCTGGACCTTGCCAGCGAGGCGCTGCGGCTGAACTTCCTGGCCGGGCCGCCGCGGAAGCTGCCCCGCATCGCCAGCGTCGAGGCGCTGCTGGAGGGCATCGCCCGCGAGATCGCCGAGATTCACGTTCGCGGCACGCTCCGCAAGCCGCAGATGCGCACGGTGCCGCTGCGCAGCCTGGAGGCGGCCATCAACGAGCTGCTCAACCCTGGCAGGCAGCAGCGCTGAGGGGTATCATCCGCCGTCGGCGAAGGCGCCGACAGGCAAGCCGCGTCAGCAGAAGCGCCGAGAGGCAAGCCGCACAGTGCGCCATCCCGCGTCGGTTGGGCGAGACTCGCCCGAGCGAGGAAGGAGAACCATGGTGGCGGTCAAGGCGCGCGTCGGCGTGATCGGCGGCAGCGGGCTGGGCGAGGCGCTGCTGGGGACAGAAGGCGAGGCGGCGGCGGTCGCCACGCCCTTCGGACGCCCCTCCGACAGGATCGTTCTGGCCACCTGGGGCGGCACGCAGGTCGCCCTGCTCAACCGCCACGGGCCCGGGCACGTCCTGAACCCATCAAAGGTCAACTACCGCGCGAACATCTACGCGCTGAAGAAGCTCGGCTGCACGCACGTGATCGCCTCCGGGGCCGTCGGGTCGCTGCGCGAGCACATCCGACCCAGGGACCTTGTGGTCCCCGACCAGGTGATCGACAAGACCTGGCGGCGGGTGCCGACGTTCTTCGACGCCCACATGGCCGTGCACGTGGAAATGGCCAGCCCGTTCTGTCCGGTGCTGCGGCGGCACCTGCTGAACTGCGGACCGGCGGTGGCCACGACGGTGCACGACGGCGGCACTTACGTATGCATGGAGGGCCCGGCCTTCTCGACGCGGGCCGAAAGCGAGATGCACCGCGCCTGGGGCGGCGACCTGATCGGCATGACGGCCATGCCCGAGGCCCGGCTCGCCCGCGAAGCCGAGCTGGCCTACGCTCTGGTCTGCCTGCCCAGCGATTACGACTGCTGGCGCCCGCCGCCGTCGGACCTCGACCGCCACGAACTGCTCAGGGAGATCATCGAGAACCTCTCCGAGGCCACGCAGAACGCCGTGGAGCTCATCAAGGCCGCTCTGGCGCGGTTCGCGGAGATCGCCGATGCGCCCAGCCCCGCGCACAGCGCGCTGGAGCTGGGCATCTGGACCAGCCGCGACCGGCTCAACATTCCCGCCGTCCGGAAGAAGTACGGCGTTCTGGTGAAGAAGTACCTGTAGACTCCCGGCGAGCGAATGCCCGGTGTTGAGTCCCGGCCCGCCGGGACGAAACGTCGGGATCACCTTGCCCGCCCGCGAGCATTCCCGCAAGGAGGGTTACTTCTTCTCCACGATCCAGATATTGCGGAACTGCAGCGGGTTGCCGTGGCCCTGGAGCTTGATGGGCCCGGGCGTGCCTTCCGGGTCGCCCCGGCTGCCGCCCGTCTTGCCGTTGATCTCCAGGTTCTCGTGGATCACCACGCCGTTGTGCTTGAAGGAGTGGATGACGGCGTTCTTGGTCTTCTTGCCGTCCGGCCCGGCCACGGCGTTGCTGAAGTCCACGTCGTAGGTCTGCCACTGCAGCGGCGGCAGGCACATGTTCACCTTCGGGTCGGCCTTGGTGTAGACCCCGCCGCATTCGTTGTTCCTGCCGTCCAGGCCGAAGCTGTCGAGGATCTGCACCTCGTAGTGGTCCACGAGGTAGAAGCCGCTGTTGGCGCGCCCCTGCCCGCGGGCGTCGGGGCGGAAGGGCAGCAGGAACTCCAGGTGCATGACGAAATTGCTGAACTTCTGCCTGGTCCGGATGTCGTGGGCGTCGGTGTTGAGGAATCTGGTCTTCTCATCGCACCGCCCGCCCTCGAAGGCCTCGGCGTTCGTGCCGTCGAACAGCACGATCGCCCCGGCCGGGGGCTTGGCGCCCATCGTGGGGCTTTCGCGGACGACGCGCTTGGCGGCGATGTCCTTGCCGTCGTCGGTCTTGCCGGTGAACGTGCCGTCGGCGAGCTGGCCCGTCCAGTCCTTCTGGCTCGGCGGCGGGAACTTGCCCTTCGCGCTGAACTGGTCCGGCGGACCGGCCAGGTACTTGCGGGCGCCCTTGGCCGCCTCGAAGACGGTCTTGCCCCCCTCCAGCTTGCCCGCCAGCAGGATCTTGTTCTTGCCGTCCCACCCGGTCCCGGGCAGCCCGCCGGGCAGGCAGACGGCCTGAAAGGCCCCGCCGCTCAGCGCGATCACCTGGATGCCGATCTTCTCGCCGCCGGCCGTGCCTTCGTATTCGCCCTGGATGTCGATGTCCGGCCCGGCCTTGCGGGCGTCCTCGAGAGACGTGTAGACGGGGCTGCCCTTCCGGGCGGGCTTGGCCCGCGGGGCGGGCTTGGCGCCGGGGGCCTTCGCTTCGCCCTTGGGCTTGACGGCGGGCTTGAGGGGCCCCAGATCGAGAGGGTCGGCCGCCATCGCGACCATCGCGACGGCCAGCAGTGCCGATGCCGCAGTTGCCGCGCATTTCAGTGCCTTTGACCGTGTCATCGCTTCTGTTCCTTCTCCATCGGGTGCTCTCCGGCGCGCCGCCGCCCAGCGCGGGCGGCACGAGCGGCCTGATGCTGTAACCACCACCGACGCCCGGAAGGACCGCGCGCAGACGGAAACCTGTGCAACGTCCCGGACCGCCTTCCGATATAAGATACCGGCTGCGCCCCTGTCCGCCGCGACCGGCGGGCAGCGGCGACACGATCGGGCGAGGCAGCTTGCGGTGAGCAACGGCCAGACAACACCTCCGGCCGCACACGGGCCGACGGGACTGCCGGCCTTTGTCGAGGCCATGCGGATCCCCCATTGGCTCAAGAACGCCTTCGTCCTGGCCCCCGTCCTGTTTGCGCAGCGCTACGCCGACGTGGCGGCCTGGGCGTTCGCCCTGGGCGCGGCGCTGACGTTCGGGCTGATCGGCAGCGCGACGTACCTGTTCAACGACGTCTGTGACCGCCGGCGCGATGCGGCCCATCCGACCAAGCGGCTGCGCCCCGTCGCGTCGGGCCGGCTGAGCGTTGCGGCCGCGCTGAGCGGCGCCGCCGTGCTGCTGTTGGCGGGGCTGGTGCTCGCCGTCGCGCTGAGCCTGCGGCGGTCGCGCGACGAGGCCGTCGGGGGTTGGGGCCTGCTGCTGTGGGCCGGGGCGTACCTGCTGACCAACGTGCTGTATTCGCTGTGGCTGAAGGACAAGGTCATCGTGGACGTGATCCTGGTGGCCATGGGGTTCGTGTTCCGCGCGATGGCGGGCGCCGCGGCCATCGGCGTGCCCGTCAGCCCCTGGCTGGTGCTCTGCACGTTCACGTTGTGCCTGTTCATCGCCCTGACGAAGCGCCGCGGCGAGCTGGTCGAGCTGGCCCCGCACCAGGTCGCCCTCGCCCGCCCTGCCAGCCGCTCCTACGGCCCCGAGGACCTGGAGCACATGCTCACGGTGTCCACGGCGATGGCCATCCTGACCTACAGCCTCTACTGCATCGCCCCGCGCACGGTCGCCCACTTCGGGTCGGCCCACATGATCTGGACGGTCCCTTTGGTCGTCTACGGCATGTTCCGGTACAATCGGGTCACGCGGGCGAAGGGCCAGTACGACCCGGCCGCCGTCCTGCTGAGCGACCGGATCACGTGGCTGGTGTTGCTGGCTTACGTGGTCCTGACCGCCCTGATCATCCAGTTCGGGCGGATGGCGTCGCTGCGGCGGCTGCTGGACATGGACTGACGATGAGGTCGAAAGTTGCCGTAGTTCGCGCCAGGCCGGAAACCATCCTGGACGACGTGCGCCGCGCGATGGTGCTGGGCGGCCTGGCCGAGGCGATGGACCGCTCGACGGGGACGATCCTCAAGAACAACATCTCCTGGCACCTGATGTATCCGGGGGCCAACACCACGCCTTGGCAGCTCGAGGGGGCCATCCTGGCCCTGCGCGAGGCGGGGTTTGCCGACCTGACCTGCGTGGAGAACGAGACCGTCGTCACCAACGCCGCCAGGGGCGAGCGGCTCAACAAGCAGCGGGCCGTCTGCGACCACCACGGCGTGCCTGTCCGATACAACTTCCGCCCGGCTGACATGACCTGGCGCGTCTACGACCCCAACGCCGAGATGCTCGTGCTGGACCGAGTCTTCCCCCGCGGCATTCGCATTCCCGACTACTTCATCGGGCGCAACGTGGTGCACCTGCCGACGGTCAAGTGCCACATCTACACGAACACGAGCGGGGCGATGAAGAACGCCTTCGGAGGACTGCTCGACAACCGCCGCCACTGGTGCCACTCCTGCATCCACGAGACGCTCGTGGACCTGCTGGCCATCCAGAAGGAAATCCACCCCGGCATCTTCGCGCTGATGGACGGCACGACGGCCGGCAACGGTCCGGGGCCGCGGACCATGCTGCCCGTGCGGAAGGACATGCTGCTGGCCAGTGCCGACTGCGTCGCCGTCGACGCCGTGGCGGCGAAGATGATGGGCTTCGAGCCGATGGACCACGGCTTCATCCGCCTGGCCCACGAGCGAGGGCTGGGCGTCGGGCGAATCGAAGAAATCGAGATCGCCGGCGACGTGGACGTCGGGAAGGAGAGTTGGGGATTCCACACGGGCAACAACGCCGCCTCCGCCGTGGGAAAGTTGCTGTGGTTCGGGCCGCTGCGGTGGCTCCAGGATCTGATGTTCCACACGCCGGCGGTCTACGCGTTCATCCTGGCCTCGGCGCTGTATCACGACCGCGTGTGGTACCCGCTGAAGGGCAGGGGGGTCGTGAAGCGATGGCTGAGCGACACATGCTGGGGGCGGCTGTTCGACCAGTACGCGCCGGGAAACGTCGCGCTGTCAGCAGCGCGGAGTTGAGGAACGTTGGGGATCGCCCGCTACAGCCTGTGCTTCAGCCGCAGGTAGTCCCGGAACGAGCGGAGCCGCGGAAGCGACTCGCGGTCCTTCGCGCGATTCGTCGCCTCTTTGCTGCGGATGATGTCTTCGATATGGCAGACCGGCAGCCCCTCTACCTCGACGTGCCGCTGCCAGGCGTCCTGGAACCGCTCGATGCCGTCCGGCGCGAAGACGAGGTCGAGATCAAATGGGCCGTTCTTGAGCTGGACGAAGTCCTTGCCGCTCTGGATCTGCCGCGACTCCTCGTCGGTCAGGTCAAACCCGATTTCGCGGAGGGCGGCGACGAGCGCGGCGCCGTTGTCGGGCGACTTTTCCACGAACAGATCCGCATCCTGCGTGGTGTCGGGGAAGCCAAGCAGGATAGCCCCCGACTTGCCGATGAACAGGTAGCGGCAGCCATGCCTGGCGAGTGCTGCCGCGGTCTCCGTTGCCTGACGATATTCAAACGCTGCCATATCCGAGCCAATCAGGCAGATTCCGCTCACACCACTCGCGGTATTCGCGGGTGGTGTTGAACGCCCGGAAGCGGGCGTCGTCCAGGACGGGCTTGTAGGGGTGGATGAAGGCGTACCGGATCCGCGTGGCCAGGGGCCTGCGTGCCGCCGCCTCGAATTCGGCGAGCCACGCCG
>Ga0172363_10004720_pt1 | contig 11005 bp, 11 predicted proteins | sample LakKivs2_kivu2a2_FD_114541 | JGI IMG/M metagenome (GOLD analysis project Ga0172363, IMG submission 114541) | Sediment microbial communities from Lake Kivu, Rwanda - Sediment s2_kivu2a2 | ecosystem: Environmental > Aquatic > Freshwater > Lake > Sediment | place: Rwanda: Western Province, Lake... | reverse complement strand
ATTGTCTTTATTCATTATTGATCAGTTTGATTAGAAATTGATATGAAAAATCATATCCGAAATTTAAAGGAAAACTTTGTTAACCCGGTCCCCCTTACAAATATTTATTTTTACAATATGTTTAATTAATTGTCACCCTTTAATGCGTCTAAAGGGTCTCAGTATTGAATTAATTATTATGGGAGAAAAAGAAAAATACCAGGAAACTGATGAGTTGCTGGTTACATATCTGACAGGAATGGCCGGAGAAGCAGAACGTGAAGCTGCCATTGCATGGATTCACGAATCAGCTGAAAACAAAAGGTACTTCGACGAGCTGAAGGAGATTTATAAGGCTTCGAAATTGGCTGATCCTTCAGTCAAAACCGATACTGCTCTTTCATGGGAGAGGATCAAAGCCCGTCATTATAAGGAACTGAATGATCTCGTTATCGGGGAGAACCATCAAAACCGGTTTTCTTTCATAAGGGAAACACTGAAATACGCCGCCCTCATTGCCCTGGCATTATCGATTGGATATTTCGCAACCCGGAACTACAGCTGTGGAAGACTTTTATAAGACTGACAATGATGCCGAAGAAGCTGTTGCTGCAGTTTACGGACAGGTGAGGAATATGTATGGCGGCTGGTTTTTCCTGCTTACCACGCTTTCTGATGATGTTACAAACGGTGGTGGCGGAAGAGGAGACAACCCCAGCCTTGAACAGATGAATGAATATACTTTCAACCCTGCTAACGGAAATATTTCAGGTTTCTTCAGCAGTTGCTACACACTCATTTACAGGTGTAATATGGTGATTGATAATGTTAAGGGAGGTACACCAGTCCAGGATAAAGCTATTGCTGAAGCTAAAGTTATTCGTGCCTGGGCAAATTTCCACCTGGTTAATCTCTGGGGCACTCCGCCATTTGTTAAACATGAACTGGCTCCCAGCGAGTACAGACAGACTAACGGCAATCCTGCTGATTTCTGGTCACTTATAGAATCCGATCTTACTGAAGCTATTGCTTCTAATACTCTTCCTCAGAAATCAGGTCTGGATGACAAGACCAAAAATGCCAGGGTTACAAAACAACTGGCTCAGATTTTACTCGGTAAAGCTTACCTGTGGCAGGAAAAGTACAGCCTTGCTGCAGCTCAGTTTACAGCGGCTATCAACAGTGGTTTGTATGAATTAATACCCGACTATGAGAATGTCTGCCGTCAGGTACAGGATTTTGGAAGGGAGCAGGTATGGGAGGTTGTAGGGCTTAACGACCCGGCTAATACATGGACCGGCGCTTCTTCAGGTATACTTATGAATATGGTGGGATGGCGTGGTGATCACATGAACATGGCAGGTTACTTCGTCGGCCTTCATAACATACACTACGGCGGTTGGGGCTTTATGAATGCCACACCTGAAGTGTATCAGGCATTTGTTGATATGGAGGGAGTAAATGGCTTCCGTTTGGGCAGTACTCTGAAAACATATCAACAGGTACTTAATATATGCCCCGTTCCCGGCTTGCAACTGACTGTGGGTCCGCAGGGCCTTTACGGCCATTCAGGTTATTTTACCTGGAAATACCGTGTACTTCGTTCTGAAGCCCTTGAGGGAGGATTCGGATATGCATGGCATGTAAACTGGCATTATATGAGATATTCTGAAGTGCTGCTTCTTGGCGCCGAAGCTAGCCTGATGGCCGGAGATGAACCAACAGCACGCACCTATATAAATCAGGTACGTACCCGTGCACAGCTGTCTTCACTGGGAACAGTAACACTTGATGATATCAAGAAGGAAAAGAGACTAGAGCTTTGGAATGAATGTACCAGGTATCTCGACCTTATCCGCTGGGGTGATGCAGCAGCAGCTCTTGCAGACAATGGAAGCCAGATACCAACATTCTGGGGCTTTGAAACTGATGGCGTAACACATAAGGTTACCTACCCCCATACTAATGCTGTATATGGATTTAAAGTCGGGAAGCATGAACTGCTTCCATTCCCTGAACATGAGGTGATGGTCAATAAAAACCTGGTTCAGAACCCTGGATGGTGATCCACCTGGTTAGGATAGTGTTTCTATGAACTTAAAGAACGTACCATAACCCATTAGATGTCAAATGAATGGCACAATGGTACGTTCTTTTCAAATTAATGCGGCTCCCAATGAAATGGCATTCCTCCGAATTATTCTCCCTTTTAGCCATCTGCCATTTACTTCTTGCATGTTCCAAAGAAAGTACTGACGATAATAACGGCGAAAAAAAGAATTATCCTAAGGGCACAGTTGATATAACCAGGACGATGACAAGCAGTGTTCTTGAACGTGAAATGCATCTTTCTGTCTATCTTCCTTTTGGTTATGACACGTCCGGTATTGAATATCCTGTTCTGTATCTCCTGCACGGTATGTGGGGAAATTATCAGGACTGGGTGAAAAACGGAATGGCCGGTGTTCTCGATTCCTACATCAGGGAAGAATACGCAAAGCCAATGATCGTGATAATGCCTGATGGTCTTGATGCTTTTTACTGTAATAATTATAATAATGGTACCATGAGGTACGAGGATTACATGATTGACGAACTCATCCCATGGGTTGAATCTAACTACAGGACTAAGAATGATCGAAAGAACAGAGCTGTCGCCGGGCTATCCATGGGAGGATATGGCTGCACTTTTCATGCATTCAAGCGGCCCAATCTCTTCAGCAGCGCCTACTCAATGAGCGGAGCCCTTTCAATGGGGAGCTCAGCGCCTGACATCCAGGCGATTATAAATGCCAGTACCGGTGATGAATTGCATAACCTTCCTGCGTACACAATGGAGTGCGGAACGGAAGATGCCCTTGTTTTTACTTCGAATGTTCAGTTTGATTCTTTCCTCACGGGCAAAAACATCACACATACTTTTATTAAACGTTCAGGCAGCCACGACTGGACTTTCTGGATGGAATGCCTGCCCAAAGTCGTTGAGTTCGCAAGCAAGAATTTCGATTAATCAGATCCCTTCCTGCCTTGCACACCTAAGCCTTGGCGAAGGTAAGTGCAGGGGTGGGTTATTTCTTAAAAAAACAAATGAAACTATTAAAATCAAATTATATGAAAACGAAAATAATAATGATTGCTTTGTGCTTCATTATGCCTGTACTTTCAATTGCCCAGGGCCCTGTACAGGCCCCCGCAAAGAAACCTCTTCCGATAATCGACATTCATGTTCATTCAATGTCTGTGGGCACTTTCCAGATGGGGGACATCTGTCCATGGTTCCTTGAAAACATGCCAGGGACAGATCCAAAAACCGGAATGTCATTCCCTGTCAAAGACTGCGTGGACCCTTGGAAACCAGCGAAGAACGATGATGAACTGACCGCTGCTTTTCTCGAAACAATTGAACGGCTTACCCCGACATGATAGAGGACTCAATAAGCCTTATCCAGAATGCCAGCTACCTTACTGAGGAACAAAAACGGGATATACTTTATAATAATGCCGCAAGATTCCTGAGAATTGATGAAATTAGGGGTAAATAAATCAAAGATGAATTTTTGTATGAAAAAATTAAAAATCATTACTCTGCTGCTGATATTTATATCAGCGCTGACACCGGCAATCCTGAATGGACAGAAACTTAAGCCTGGTCCTCAGGACCTTTCATTTTTCTCAACCGCCGACGAGTCCGATCAGCCTTATGCTATCTACATTCCCAAGAATTATGACGAGTCGAAGCAGTATCCATTGGTAATATTCCTTCACGGAGCAATGTCGAACCACCGCCTCGGACTGAGACGTGCTTTCGGGGAAGGCAATATCGCAGGCACTGATTTTATCCTCCCAAACCGTGTTGTAACTGAGACAGATCTCGAGGCAACAAGGTACTGGCCTGAACTGAAAGATGTCAATTATTTTGTCGCAGCACCTTTCGCCCGTGGAACAGCAGGATACCAGGGTATCCCCGAACAGGATGTATACCAGATGCTTGACGATATTAAAAGCCGCTTTTCTATTGATGAGGATCGTATTTATCTAACCGGCCTTTCGATGGGCGGAGGCGGAACAACATGGCTGGGACTTACCCGGCCGGATATATGGGCTGCTATCGCTCCATGCTGCCCTGCTCCCCCCGACGGCACAATTGAGCTTGCTGACAATGCCTGCAACCTGCCTGTTCACCTTTTCGCGGGCGATAAGGATTTCCTTTACAAGACTGCCCTGGAATGGAAAGCAAAATATGAAGCTGTAACCCCCAGGTTCGATTTTATTGAATATCCCGGAATAGGTCATAACAGCTGGGAATATGCTTACAAGGACGGATTCATCTTTGATTGGTTCTCGCAGTTTACACGCGATCCCTTTCCGCAACAGGTTAAATTCAATACCAAATGGTTTAAATACAATAAGGCATACTGGGTTAAGCTCGATAACTTTACTCCCGGGACACTTGCAAAGATTGATGCAAAGTTCACAGCAGTTAATACGCTTGAGATTACAACAAACAACCTCGATGCTTTTACACTCAACATTGCCGGACATTCGATGTTCAATCCTTCACAAAAGGTTGCTGTAATGCTTGACGGAAATTCATTCACGGCAAAAACATCTGACGGGGTATCATTCATGAAGTTGAATGGTGCATGGACAAACAAGAAGTTCACTCCGGGTCTCACCTCAAAAATGCAGGGCGCCGAAGGACCTCTCTCCGCTGCAGTCAGCAGCAACCATGTGTATGTTTATGGAACAAAAGACAATCCGTCGCGCGAAGTGCTTGCAGAAAGAATGGCACAGACAAACAGCGTGGCCGACTGGGGCGGAATGGCAGGAAGAATAATGGTCTTCCCGAGAGTCATATCTGATACACAGGTACGCCAGAGCGATTATGAGAATTCGAACCTGATACTCTTCGGAACAAGGGAGACAAATGCTATAATTGAAAAATTTGCCGATAAACTACCTGTACACCTTAAACCTGATGCAAAAGAGTACGGACTGGTTTACATCTTCCCGATGAACGACCATTATGTACTTGTGAATTCGGGCCTTCCATGGTGGACACCGGCAAAACAGGCAGCCCAGGCCGGAATGGCTTTCATGGGATCAAAGGTCAATGCACTGAATAACCTTAAAGACTTCGTTCTTTTCAGGGAAACATCAGATAACATTATAACTCAGGGTTGCTTTGATAATAACTGGAAACTGCCTGCCGAAGCCGTAAACGCATTGAAGGCAACAGGTGTTATAAATGTAAAGGAATAATTGAAAAACACTCCTTTGTGCTCTTAATGTGTACTTAGTGCTCTTAGTGGTCAAGAATAAAAACATATCTAACCACAAAGGACACAAAGGAGAGCACAAAGAACACCAAGGAAGAACAAAATAATATTTAAAATAAATATCAATGAAATAAAACAGACGTAATTTCATCAGGACAGTCGGTACCGGCGCTGCCGGACTGACGATAACCGCAGCAGGTATCACCGCCACATCTTGTGCACCTTCATCTGCAAAAAAGGAAGAGGATGACGGGCAGATCCTTTTCATTGGCGATGACATTGCCCTTGCCGATACACAATACGGAAAAGTAAAAGGCTATCAGCTCAGGGGAATCTGTTATTTCCTTGGAATACCTTACGGCGCCGATACTTCGGGCGCCAACCGGTTCATGCCGCCTCAGAAACCCAAACCGTGGAATGATATTTTCCCTGCAGTGTGGTGGGGTAATACCGCTCCGCAGAACATGGAGAAAAGATATGCAAACCCATACGGATCATTTGCCGATCACTGAAACTACGATGATGTAAGCGAGGACTGTCTCAGGTTGAACGTCTTCACTCCCGCTGTAAATGATGGAAAGAAGAGACCCGTGATGGTATGGTTCCACGGCGGAGGATTTACAAACGGGAACGGGATTGAACAGGATGGATATAATGGAGAAAACCTGGCAAGGTTCGGAGATATTGTATTCGTTTCGGTAAATCACAGGCTGGGTCCGATGGGATTCTCTAACTTTGCAGGAGTGGCAGGAGAGAAGTTCTCCGCATCAGGTAATGTCGGAATGCTCGACCTTGTCGCATCACTTGAATGGGTGCGTGACAATATTATCAACTTCGGCGGTGACCCGGGAAATGTGACAATAATGGGACAGTCGGGCGGCGGTGCAAAAGTTACAACAGTTACAGCTATGCCTTCAGCCAAAGGTCTCATTCACAGGGCAGTTGTCCTGAGCGGGGCAGGAGTGAAGACTGGTGATAAAGAGTATTCTGAAAAACTCGGCGCCTATATCCTGAAAGAGGCGGGACTCAAACCCAAAGATATCAGCAAGCTCCAGGAGATGCCGTGGCAGGATTACTATGCACTTGCAAACAATGCGTCTGCAAAAATGCTTGCAGAGACAGGTCCTGCAGGAAGCGGAATGAGAATGGGATTCAGTCCCTGTGCCGACGGAGTATATATTCCTCAGCATCCATATTATCCTGATCCTGCCCCTTCAGCATCAGATGTACCTATGATCATATGTTCAACAATGAACGAAATGGCACCCAGCCGCACCGATGCCTCACTTGAAAATGTCACCCTTGATGAGGTGAAGGAAAGAGTTAAGCTGCGGGCAGGATTCGGTGCAGGTTTCGGCGACAAAGCCGGCGAGGTTGTTGATGCATACGCAAAAGCATTTCCGGATATGAGACCTGTTGAAATCTGGACCCTTGTAACTGCAAACCGCCAGGGTGTCGTAGCTCTTGCCGACGCGAAGGCTAAACAACCCGCGCCGGTTTACGTAGCTTGGTTCTGCTGGCAGCCTCCTTTGTTCGATAACAGAATGCGCGCATTCCATTGCGTCGACATCTGCTTCTGGTACTATAATACCGACCTGATGCTCACACATACGGGAGGAGGCGCCAGGCCAAGAAAACTGTCAGAGAAAATGGCATCGACTCTCATTCAGTTCATGAAAAACGGAGACCCTAACGGCGGAGGACTTCCTGAATGGAAGAAGTATTCAACTGCGGCCGGCGAGGTAATGGTGCTCGACGATGTAAGCGAACTGAAAAATGACCCTGACAGGGAAGCAAGGAAAGCGATACCAAGTGCCTAGAGTGACTAAAGTTTGGAGTGACTAAAGTTGATTAAAAGAGATAACTCTAGTCACTCTAGTCACTCTAGTCACTCCAAACTTCTTCAATATAAACCAAATCAAACCAATTAAAAATTATTCAATATGAAAACAAACTTTAAAATACCATTTGTAACATTTGTTACAATTCTCTGCATGTTTGCAGTAACCTCTTTTGCCCAGCAACCGGCTAGTCCTGCAGCTGCACCTGCTGCAAGACCGGCTTTCAGAATGCCCCCCAGGGTGATATCTCCGGAGATATTACCCGATAACAAAGTCACCTTCAGGGTCTATGCGAAAGATGCTCAGAAAATAACTGTATCCGGCGAATGGCAGGCCGGATTCGGAGCCAGTCAGGATATGGTGAAAAACGATACGGGACTTTTTGTGCTTACAGTGGGACCCCTTGCTCCTGAGCTGTACGGATACAGTTTTACTGTTGATGGAGTCGGAGCTTTAGATGGTAATAATTCACAGGTACGCCGTGATGGAACACGCTACCAGAATTTCTTCATTGTTCCGGGAAAAGAATCAGATCTCTATTTTCAGAAGAACGGTGTCCCTCACGGAACAGTTACAAAAATATGGTACAACTCATCAGTCCTGGGAATCGACAGAAGAGTATATGTTTATACTCCTGCAGGTTATGAGGGAGGATCAATGAAGTACCCGGTATTCTATCTCCTGCATGGCGCCGGCGGCGATGAGGACGCCTGGACAAACATGGGATGCGCTGCCCAGATAATGGATAACCTCATTGCCCAGGGCAAGGCTAAACCTATGATAGTGGTCATGACCAACGGCAATGCAAACCAGGCAGGTGCACCCAACGATGTTCCCGCTCTCGCGGCTGTACAGGGCGAAGAGGGAATGGCAGCATATATGAGACTGGCCGGTAAATTTGAAGAACACCTGGTGAAGGATGTCATCCCGTTCATTGAGAAAAACTACCGCACACTGACTGGAAAAGAGAACAGGGCAATTGCAGGACTCTCAATGGGTGGAATGCATACACAGACTATTACAAACGATAATCCCGGCCTGTTCGGATATATCGGTGTGTTCAGCATGGGCCTGATGACTTTTGGTCCCCCGAACCAGGACGCTGCAAAGGTCGAAGCTGAAAGAAATGCCAAGCTCGAGGTACTGAAAAACAGCGGTCAGAAACTATACTGGATAGCCTGCGGAAAAGACGACTTCCTGTTCAATAGTGTCACTACAATGCGCGAAGTGTACGACAAAATAGGATTTAAGTATATTTACCGTGAAAGCACAGGCGGACATACATGGACCAACTGGAGAATATACCTTTCAGAATTTGCACCTATGCTGTTCAAATAGAAACAATTAAGACCTAAAACAAAAGATATGAATAATAAGATCATCGCACTGATCGCCCTGCTTTCATTCGGAGTGATCAGTTTTTCACAGACTGCATCTCAGCTTGGTAAGGAGCCGGTTGCGAAAGTTATAAGTGCTATGACGCTTGAGGAAAAGGCAGGCCTTGTAGTTGGTATGGGAATGAGAATGAACTTTCCCGGAGGTGGACAAGGAGCACCAGGTCAGGCCCGGCAGGGTAATAATACTCCGGCTACTCCTGCTCCTTCTGCTCAGGACCAGCCTGCAATGCCCGGAGGTACAGTGGTGGGACAAACACAGGATCTGGTTGCCGGCGCTGCCGGTACAACCTTCGCTATACCACGTCTTGGAATACCTTCAATGGTTGTAGCTGATGGTCCCGCAGGATTAAGGATAAGCCCGACAAGACCCGGGCAGGAGGGAACTTTCTATGCTACCGCATTCCCTGTAGGAACACTTCTGGCATCCACATGGGATGTTGACCTTGTGAACAGTGTCGGTAAAGCTATGGGTAATGAGATCCTTGAATATGGTGTTGATGTTATTCTGGGACCTGGTATGAATATCCATCGCAATCCTCTCTGCGGAAGGAATTTTGAATATTATTCGGAAGATCCGCTTATTGCCGGCAGGATGGCTGCAGCAATGGTGAACGGTATTCAATCCAACGGTGTCGGAACTTCGATCAAACACTATGCAGCAAACAATGCCGAAACAAACAGGAACTCGGTGAACACGATCGTAAGCCAGAGAGCCTTGCGCGAAATCTATCTTAAAGGATTTGGTATCGTTGTCCAGGAGGCTCAACCATGGACCGTAATGTCGTCCTATAACCTCATTAACGGTACCTACGCTCCGGAGAATTACGACCTTATTACAAAAGTTCTCAGGAACGACTGGGGATTTAAAGGTTATGTTATGACCGACTGGTTCGGCGGAAGAGATCCTGCTGCCATGGTTGCTGCAGGCAATAAAGAAAATTGCAGCTTTCGGTAACACTTCGTATGAAATTATAACCGGAGGCACCGGAAGCGGAGATGTCAATGAAGCTTACAGCATTTCGCTGGTGGAGGGATTGAACAATGCCGGTTATTCGGTCAACGAGAACCTCCAGGCACTTTATACTGCATTCCTGAAAGCAGCAAAAGAAGGCAGACAGAGAAGCCGCGGCTTTATGATGGGTTCAGTTCCGGTGAAGGAACTTCCGCTCGGAGATGATATTACCAATAGTATGGTAAATGTGACCGATGCTGCTATAATAACTATAGGAAGAAACTCCGGAGAAGGATATGACCGCAAAGCAGAAGAGGGAGATTTCTACCTCAATTCAACAGAAAAAGACCTTATCAGTTTAGTATGCACCACATACCACGCTAAGAATAAGAAAGTTGTTGTGATTCTGAACGTCGGTGGTGTTGTTGAAACTGCAAGCTGGAAAGATCTGCCCGATGCCATACTCCTGGCGTGGCAGGGCGGACAGGAGACAGGAAATTCAATTGCCGATATTCTTTGCGGGAAAGTAAATCCCTCCGGCAAACTCGCATCGACATTTCCTGTGAAATATGATGATGTACCGTCTGCAAAAAGTTTCCCAGGTAAAACGATAGGAGAAGCACCAAAACCACAGGAAGGTGAAGGACTCATGGCCGCGTTCAACCGTCCTCAGCCTTCAGAGGTGACATATGAAGAAGGTATTTATGTCGGATACCGCTATTACAATACCATGAGGGTTCCTGTATCATACGAATTCGGATACGGACTATCATATACAATTTTTGATATCTCAGGCCTTAAACTGAGCTCAGCAAAATTCAGTAACAGTATTACTGCTGCTGTTACTGTGAAGAATACAGGTACAGTCGCAGGCAGGGAAGTAGTCCAGTTATACCTGAGTGCTCCATCGACAAGAATTGATAAACCCGAAAGCGAACTGAAGGGGTTTGCTAAGACTAAGCTTCTGCAGCCCGGAGAATCACAGACCTTGACATTCGTTCTTGACACAAAAAGCCTGGCATCCTTTGATACAAAGTCATCAGCCTGGGTGGCAGATGCAGGAAAATACACTGTAAAGATCGGGTCATCATCAGTGAATATAAGCCAGACTGCTGCATTTGAACTTGGCAAGTACATGATAGTTGATAAGGAGAGTGCTGCTCTCTCTCCCAAAGTAGAGATCAAAGAATTGAAACCCTGACCGGAATGTCAGTGAAAGATGGGTTAATTAACAATTATTAAAATGAAAAAAGGTTTATTATTTCTGCTTATTCCTGCATTGATTGCATGTTCTCCGGCCAACAGGAGCACAGCAGGAACAAAAATTGACATTAATTCAGTTACCACTGAAGCTGGTGTGGTTTCAGGTAAAACCAATTCTGATGGTACTGTGAACATCTTCATGGGAGTACCGTTTGCAGCCCCTCCGGTTGGCGATCTTCGCTGGAAAGCCCCTCAGCCTCCGGTTAAGTGGACAGGCATACGAGCATGTATTACACCGCCGCCGAGCGCCATGCAGGCACCGCCTAACCCTTTCATGATGTGGACAAAGGAGTT